>ERZ807291.592-NODE-592-length-61213-cov-84.882550_pt1 | contig 61213 bp, 46 predicted proteins | sample MGYA00521257_ERZ807291 | MGnify/ENA primary metagenome ERZ807291 (study PRJEB31413, sample SAMN03169783) | marine metagenome | biome: Marine; feature: Water; material: Subsurface seawater | place: North Sea | collected 2011-04-28 | depth 1 m m ... | reverse complement strand
CCAAGGTGGTAGCCTAAGTAAGCAAAAAACACCAAAAAACCAAAAAACCAAAAAAAAGGGCAGTTAGCTGCCCTTTCTATTTGTGACGCAATATTCACTTCGTCACTTTTTGATATACACCTAGAACTGATTCATAGTGTTTGCTGCGCCGCCAGCTAACAGTGCCTTTTCGCCAAGGAAGTATTCCTTGTGATCGTCACCGACGTTTGATCCAGCTAGATCTTGGTGCTTAACAGAAGCCAAGTTCTTGCGGATTTCTTGACGCTGTACATCACGAACATAAGCCAACATCCCCAAGTCTCCGAAGTAGCCCTCTGACAATACATCAGTAGACAATGCAGCGGTATGATAGGTAGGCAGCGTAATCAAGTGGTGGAAAATGCCTGCTTCTCGAGCAGAATCGGCCTGGAAGGTACGTACTAGTGCATCTGCTGCTGCTGCTAGTTCCGTTCCATCAATGGCAACATTCATCATGCCCATAGCGTCTTCGGCAGGATCTGGGTAAGCAGAAACATCTTTGCCAGCGTCTTTCCATTCTGTGTAAACCTGCTCACGGAACTTCAATGTCCAGTTGAAAGACGGCGAGTTGTTGTAAACCAGCTTGGCTTCTGGACGTACTTCACGAATAGCATTTACCATTTCAGCGATTTGCGAAACGTTTGGCTTTTCTGTTTCGATCCAAAGGAGGTCTGCGCCGTGTTCAAGGCTAGTGATGCAGTCCAGTACAACGCGGTCAAAACCTGTGTCATCTTTAAATGCGTAAAGACCATTGTCTAGACGCTTAGGCTTAGCCAGTTTACCGTCTACACGAATAGTTATATCACCGTCTTGTAATTCAGAAACATCGGCTACTGGCTCTGTGTCTAGGAAGTCGTTGTACTTGCTGCCGAGGTCGCCAGCTTGAATTGATACGGGGATCTTTTGGGTAAGGCCAGCACCTAAGGAGTCTGTACGAGCAACGATGATACCGTTGTCTATACCCAGCTCTAGGAATGCGTAACGTACTGCATTGATCTTAGAAACGAAATCCTCGTGAGGAACAGTAACCTTACCGGCTTGGTGTCCACACTGTTTCGCGTCAGAAACTTGGTTTTCAATTTGAATTGCACAAGCGCCTGCTTCGATCATACGCTTAGCTAATAGGTAGGTGGCTTCTTCATTACCGAAACCAGCATCGATATCAGCAATGATCGGCACTACGTGTGTTTCGTAGTTATCAATACGCTGAATAATAGAATCTGCGTCGCCGCCACTGGCGCGTGCTTCATCTAACTCAACAAACATGTGACGTAATTCGCGTGCATCAGCTTGCTTGAGGAATGTATAGATTTCTTCAATCAGGTCAGAAACAGAAGTTTTTTCATGCATGCTCTGATCGGGTAAAGGACCAAACTGTGAACGCAATGCTGCGACCATCCAGCCTGATAGGTAGATGTAGCTGCGGTCTGTCGTTTGTTGGTGCTTCTTCACGCTCATCATGACTTGCTGGGCTACAAAACCGTGCCAGCAACCTAGTGACTGGGTGTACTTAGCTGAGTCGGCATCATAGTTAGCCATATCTCGGCGCATAATGTCTGCGGTGTATTGGGCTATTTCAAGGCCAGTTTTAAAGCGATTTTGTAGCTTCATGCGTACGGCGTATTCGGCGTTGATAGCACTCCACTCTTGCTTGGCGCCAACAGTGCTGCGTGTTTGCTCGATCAGGTCCAGATAAGATGACATGGTCATTCCCTCAGTTTAATTTCACGGGATTCAGAGAAAGTTTAACGGCCATGGGCTGCGTGACTTCTGAATTTCGCGGCAAATTAACAGTAGCTCCAATGGAAAAAAATGGAATAATTCACAAGCAATATATTCCATATAGGAAGGTATGATTTTTCTCCATTCAATGACTTAAAAGTACCGCCTAGCGGCTAGGCAACGGTAAATTCGATTTCCTCTAGTTGTGCGAATTCTGCTCGGTAGTTGCCCGGCTTAGCAGGCAACATGGCGCCAAGAGATCCTGTGATTAGTAGGTGCCCTGGTTGGATTTTATAGCCTTGGTGAAGAACTTCATTGATTAGCCAGGTTAGTGCGTATAGCTGGCCTTCCATCACCTCGCCTGCACGAACGGTATAAGCCCGGGTGGCGTTGTGATGCTGGGAAATTTGGATGCTGTCGATATCTGCGCTGATTCTAGACTTGACCGCTGCGCCCTCAATGAAACCGAAGCTAGCGGAGTTAGTGGCTACTAGGTCGATAGCGTTTGGGCGTTGGGTTAAATTTGGCGCTGCTAGCTCGATCATCGGCATATACGCACCGATATAATCAGCAACGTTGTCGATGGAAACAGGCTGTGTGATGGCCTTTGCAATTCTAAAGCCAATTTCAGTTTCCAATAACGTTGGCTTATCCAGTTGTAGAGTGCACCCGGAACTGCTGGCAGCGTGACTAAAGAGTACGCCCATGATTCCGGCATCTATGCCCATAGCTTGCTGTGCTTGCTTGGCGGTTACGGCAGCTTTATACCCTACAACTTGTCCCCACAACTCTGATTGTTCTAAAGCGCTAACAAATTGTCTTTGTATGACGTATGCATCTTTAACGGTGGCTTCCGGGTGAGCATCACTCAGGCTTGGGTAGGGTTGGTTATTTTGCAGGGCAATGAGAAGGTTGTTTGACCAATCAAGCATAGGTTACTCCGTTTTGTGGATAACACCTTTTTGTCGTGAGTCGCACTCGTCAAAAGGCAGTTGTTGCATCTGTGCCAGCTTAACAAAGTATTCGCATTGCCGCGCACTGCGGTGGCAATTGGCCCCTTGATGCTATGTTTGAGTGTTAGGCCAATGACATGAATGACACCCCAGTGCATAATCTAGGTTAGAGCAATGACTTTCAGAGTAATAGGCACCCCACAAGATTTTGCCGCCAGTTAGCTTGTGTGTTTGAGGCTAGATTGAGTAGATGGTTTGTTTATGACAAAAAAGCTTGGCGCCTAGATTTGATCAACAGCCCTTTTCAATCACTGAAATAATAATTCAAGTAGAACTCTTGCTGCGGTATTGCCGAGAGTGGAAATGTAGGAAATTTGATGACGCAACAGACCTCGAACAGGGCCCAACGCTTGCTTAAATTGCTTGAACTCAAGCAAATTGAAGAAAACCTTTATCAAGGCTTCAACGAAAAAGAAAACGGCTCTCGCTTGTTTGGTGGTCAGGTATTGGCGCAAGCAACCATGGCGGCTTATCGAACGGTTCAGGATGTCCACGTGCATTCACTTCATGCGTATTTTCTGCGTGCGGGCAATGTTTCTCGTCCTGTTCTTTATGAAGTTGAGCGTATTCGTGATGGCCGCTCGTTCACTACTCGCCGAGTGGTTGCTATTCAAAATGGCTTGGCCATTTTCAATATGGACATTTCATTCCAAGGGGATGAATTAGGCCTAGATCACAGCTCGCCCATGCCTAATGTTCCTATGCCAGACGAACTGCGCAATGATCGGGAGGTTGCTCATAGTTTAGGCGGCCCCACAGCGGATCCGCGCTTAAGTCCTATGGCCAAAATTGCAAGGCCCTTCGAGATCCGTTCGGTGTTTGAGTTGGGGAGTGATGCTTGGGGAGAGAATCGATTTTGGAATCCAGCGTGGATTCGCTTTCTTGAACCAGTGGCTGGTAATGAGGTCGGCGAACCTGCAGAAAGCGAGTTTCAACACCAACTTATGTCGCGTTGCTTGTTGGCTTATGCGTCCGACATGGGCTTGGTTTCAACCGCAAACTTACCTCACCAATCCGCAGTTGATCGCTCACAGCTACAGATGGCGAGCCTCGACCATAGTATTTGGATTCATCGTCCTGTACCCATGGATCAATGGCTGTTATTTCATAAGCGAACTTCCACAGCCCACGGGTCGCGAGGTATGGTTCATGCAGATTTCTTTGCAGTGGACGGTAGCCTTGTTGCTTCAGTGACCCAAGAAGGATTGATCCGCATAACTCAGTAAGGGGTTTAGAAGTAAGACTGATCTAAAACCGTAAAACTGATTTCGTTAGTGGAACTTGCTAATAGCAATGCTGCGCTGAGATCGTCCGAAAGTTTTATGTGGGTGGCATCAAGGCGCACCTGATTCCATGTGGGGTCCACGCCTTGCCATTGTCCTTCGGCAAATACTTCATTCCAAGCATGAAACATAAAGCTGGGTTTGCCTGCGCTGCTATACGCTATGCCATAAACTGTTCTTGCGGGTATTCCAGCTGAGCGGGCAAGAGTTGTAAACAGATCAGCGAAATCCGTGCACTCGCCTTGGCCAGTCTCAAGTGCGGCTAAAACCGACCCAGCCGGTCGGTTGTTGATATAGCGCAACTGCTGGTTCGTTGTATCCACTAACGCAGCCACTGAAATAGGCTTGTCCAGAGTTTGTAATATGCGGGTAATCTTCTCATTTGCCAGCGGTAAGCTGGCCGTATTTCTAGTGAACTTTTCCTTATCAAGGTTGGCGAAGCTGTCGGGCTTTGTATGCGCCAAACTGAGTGGCAGATTTAGCTCTGCTAGCGAGGTCCGGCCATGTGAAACTAACCCCAGAGTTAGCTGGTTTAAGTTGCCGTGTTTTTCCAATCGTTTATCTAGGGGGATAGAGTGTTGGGAAAGTTGCCAGTCTGCTAGGGGTTCAATGCTTGGATTGACTAAGGTAGCTTGTTTTTTCGTAGCGCGATTGACTTGGAAAACATTAGAAATAGTAGAGCTAACTACCTGCATGTTCGTGTCTAAATGGGTGGTGCTAGAAGAACCCTCGTGGAAATTTTCAAAGGTAAATCCATTGCTGTTGCGGGCTAATAATTTTCTTTTGTTTTCACCAATTGCAAGGTTTTCGAAGTCTATGAAAGTACTCGTAAACACGCTTCCAGATTGCGCTTTGGCTGCAAATATTTGTGCCTCTAAGGCCAACTGATCAGTGAGATTAAATCGCCAGTCGAGAGCCAGCGCCTCGCTGGTATCTTGACGCTTGAGGGTGCCGATATATTTTCCTTGGTCTAGTGCTAACTGTATGTCGGTGAGACGATTCTTGGAGGTATGGCTGTAGTGGGCTGTTTGTAACTCGTATTGCTCTGAGTTGCTAAAGGTTAGGTTTTGGGTGATTTTTGTGGGCAGTCCGCCCATCGGCTGGAATACTGTTAATGTCCTGAAGACCCATTGGTCTTGCTTATTCAAAGTAACGGAACTGTGCATAAAGCCTGTATGTACCCCAGACTGTTCAATCTTGTACCACTGATCACCAACTCGCGAATGCGCTACCTGCTCAATAATAGGCAGCGAGCTAAAACGATTCGTATGAATCCAAACCGCTATACTTATTAAGCAAATGGCGATGACTGTTGCGCGCACTAGGTATTGCATGATTTAGGAAGTCGAGTTATTGGTTGAGGCGAGTGCAGGTTTGATAGTACATAGTTTTCACTTCCAATATCCACGGCATGGAATTTAGTAATGGGGTAGTTTGCATTTTGCAGGTCATCTGACTGCTAATGGGTGACAATATCTTGTTTGGTGGCGCAGATATTGTAATTAGCCGTTGCCAATACCCGCAGGTCAGGCAAAATTCCACCCTCAGAAAAGCATCGCACCAAGTTAGGGATTCATGCAAAACGAAACAACTGATTTTATTCGACAACGTATTCAGTCTGACCTTGAGGGGAATACTCTATCGCAAGGCGTAGTAACGCGTTTTCCGCCTGAACCCAATGGATTTTTGCATATTGGTCACGCGAAAAGTATTTGCCTTAATTTTGGTGTTTCCGAGCAGTTCAAGGGCACAACTTTTTTGCGCTTTGACGACACCAACCCTTCCAAAGAAAGCGACGAGTTCGTTGAGTCTATTAAAAACGATGTAGCTTGGCTGGGTTTCACTTGGGGTGCGCTAACTCATGCGTCGGATTACTTTGAACAGATCTACCAGTACGCCAGTGACCTTATCAGTGGCGGTAAAGCCTATGTTTGTTCACTCGATGCTGAGCAAATGCGTATTGCTCGAGGTACGTTGACCGAGCCAGGAACCGATAGCCCATTCCGTGAACGTAGTGTTGAAGAAAATTTGGATTTGTTCCAACGCATGCGTTCCGGCGAATTTCCAGACGGTGCCCATGTGGTGCGTCTAAAGATTGATATGGCATCGCCCAATATCAATTTGCGTGATCCCACTATTTATAGAATCAGACATGTTTCGCACCAGCGCACTGGAGATGCTTGGTGCATTTATCCTATGTACGACTTCACTCATTGTATTTGCGATGCATTGGAAGGTATCTCGCACTCCTTGTGCACCTTGGAATTTGAAGATCACCGGCCTCTTTATGATTGGGTATTGGATAACATCGAGCTGAATTACCACCCACCGCAGATCGAATTTTCCCGTTTAGGTTTGGAATATACGGTGATGAGCAAGCGTTTGTTGCACCGTTTAGTCGATGAGGATTTGGTTTCGGGTTGGGACGATCCACGTATGCCAACTATTGCAGGTTTGCGTCGTCGTGGAGTTAGAGCTGCCGCTATCAGAGATTTTTGTGCGCGTATTGGTGTGACCAAGCAAGACAATACTGTTGAAATGAACTTGTTAGATTTTTGTATTCGCAAAGATCTTGAGAGCAGTGCGCCTCGTGGCATGGGTGTGCTTGAACCGTTAAAGGTGGTGCTCACAAACTGCACGGAAGAAATGCAGCTTGAGGGGCCTTGGCATGCGCAGAATGCGGAACTCGGTTCGCGTCAGTTACCGTTTAGTCGTGAACTCTTTATTGAGCAAGCTGATTTTTCTGAAGACCCACCAGGTAAGTGGAAACGCCTATCACCTGGGCAAATGGTCCGTCTGCGTTACGCCTATATTATTCGCTGTGATGAAGTGGAATATGACGCAGAAGGTAATGTGGCTCAACTTAACTGCACTTACTTTCCGGATTCTAAGAGTGGTGAAGATACTTCCGGGTTAAAACCTAAGGGTGTTGTTCACTGGGTTGATGCAAAGCAAAGTGTCGCTGTAGAAGTGCGAGATTATGATCGGTTATTTAATGTGCCTAACCCATCTTCTAAGACCTTTATTGATGACATTAACCAAAATTCTCTGCGTACACTTCACGCAAGGGTAGAGCCAGGGATTATCGCGTTGGAAGATCAGCACTTTCAGTTTGAGCGCCAGGGCTACTTTTGCAAAGACTCTGAACTGCCCGGTGTGTTTAACAAGACTGTGAGTTTGCGCGAGGGTTTTTAGTTTTTCAGTGGCAGCTCACTTACAGCGAGTTGTCACCTGCAATTGTGGCTGTTCAAAGTAAGAGAGCATAGACAAGAGAGCAAAGATAAGAGAGAGCTTATATGTCCCAGAAATCTGTAACAGTCATGGAAGTCAGTCCGAGAGACGGCTTGCAGAATGAAGACGTATTTCTTAGCACTGAACAAAAGCTCAGGCTAGTTGAGGGTGCTATTGCAGCAGGCTGCCGCCGTATTGAAGCTACAAGTTTTGTGCATCCCACCCGTGTTCCGCAGATGGCTGACGCTGAAGCACTGTGCGCAATGCTGCCTGATGTAGATGGTGTTCGTTACACTGGTTTGATTCTAAATGAGCGCGGTTATCGCCGTTTACGCGACACAAACAAAGTCCATGAAGCTGGGCTTGTTATTCCTGCTACTGATACTTTTGGTTTGAAGAACCAGGGCCTGGATGTAGACGGTGCTCTGGCTATGGCGACAGAGGTGATTCGCGATGGCGTAAACACAAACTTTCCGGTGCAGGTGACCATTGCAGTGGCATTCGGATGTCCGTTCGAGGGCGAAGTGGATCTTAGTCGTCTTATGGATACTGCCCAGCGTTTAGCTGATGCAGGCCCCGTGGAATTGGCCTTAGCCGATACTATTGGCGTGGCCGTACCTACTCAGGTACGCGAAGCATTCACTCAGCTGAAAAGCGAGCTGGGTAAGCTGCCGCTGCGGGCGCATTTTCACGATACAAGAAATACCGGCATCGCCAACGCCTACGCTAGTTTGCTGGCAGGTGTGTCTGTTTTGGATGCCAGTATTGGTGGTATTGGCGGCTGTCCGTTTGCCCCAAATGCTAGCGGCAATATTGCCACCGAAGACCTTGTTTATATGCTCGATCGCAGCGGTATTGACCATGGCGTTGATCTGGCGGGGTTACTTGATACAGCAACATGGTTACAGCAGGCCTTGGCAAAGCCGTTACCCTCTATGTTATTGAAAGCTGGCGTTTTTCCCCCAGAGGTTTAGCTGGCGACGTTTGCGGTTGTTGCCTAAAGCACTAACAGGTTAGAGTTGGCCATAGTTTGTACTGGGTAGTCTATGTTAGAGCTAAGACCAAATTGTGAGCGTTGCGATGTCGACCTGCCGGTGGACTCCGAGGTTGCGCATATTTGCTCGTTTGAATGTACTTTTTGTCAGGACTGCCTAGAGCAGTTGGTGAAATGCCCTAACTGCGGAGGCAATTTTGTGCCCCGACCAATTCGCCCACAGAGCTTGCTGAGCAAATTCCCTCCATCTACTCAACGTGTGAGAAAAGATCATGAATGAATCTACCCATGGGTTTTTTGGCCACCCCATTGGCCTGAAAACGCTATTTTTGACCGAGATGTGGGAGCGCATGTCGTATTACGGTATGCGTGCCTTATTGGTTTTATATATGACTGGTGTGGCCACAGGTATTAATGGTGGACTGGGTTGGTCGCAAATGGATGCCCAAGCAATTTACGGCATTTATGTTGGCATGGTTTATTTTATGGTGGTGCCCGGTGGTTGGGTCGCCGATAACTTGTTGGGCCACCAACGTGCAGTACTCTATGGCGCCATAATTATCGCTATGGGTCACCTGACCCTTGCTGTACCGGTTGAGCATTCGTTTTTTCTGGGTCTTGCTTTGGTGGTGTTAGGGACCGGGCTACTCAAAGGCAATATTTCAACCATTGTCGGCAAACTTTATGCTGATGATGACAAGCGACAAGACTCTGGCTTTACCATCTTTTACATGTCGATCAACATCGGTTCGACTATTGGTTATGGTATTTGTGGTTATCTGGGCGAAAAAGTTGGATGGCATTGGGGTTTTGGTGCCGCTGGTGTAGGTATGATTTTTGGTGTGTTTCAGTACATACGAAATCGTCACTTGCTTGGGGATGCTGGCGCATCGCCTAATCCAATGCCTGAAGAGCGGCGGCAAAAGTTGCTGGGTTACACCAAGATCGCCTTTGCCATCGTCGTAGTTTTGTTTGCTTTGGTTTTAACAGGTGTCGTTACCGTCGAGCCAACAGTTTTTGCTGAGAATTTCGCCTACTTTTTGACCACCCTAGCTGGTGTGTACTTCATTTACCTGTATTTCTTCGCCGGGCTTAATGTGAATGAAAGAAAGAACATTACCTTGCTCTTTTTGCTCTTCATCGCGGCAGCGGCATTTTGGTCAGGCTTTGATCAGTCTGGTGGCTCGCTGAATATTTTTGCTCGTGATTATACTGACCTGACGTACTTTGATTTCACCATGCCAGTTTCTTGGGTGCAGTTTATCAACCCTATATACGTAGTGATATTTGCACCGATTTTTGCCGGTTTATGGGCGCAGTTAGCGCGCCGCAATTTAGATCCCTCGCTGCCACTGAAGTTTGTCATTGGTTTAGTGTTTATGGGTATTAGTTTTCTTATTATGTTGGTCGCAGTAGACCTAGCATTAGAGTCTGCTCCTATTGGTTTGCAATGGTTGCTATTGACCTACCTATTCCAGACTTGGGGTGAATTGGCTTTATCTCCAATCGGTCTTTCGGCTTTTGCCCGCTACTCGCCAAAAAAATATGTAGGCCAAATGTTTGGTTTATGGTTCTTAGCCTCTGCAATTGGCGGGGTGATGGCTGGCTTGTTAGGTGGCGAAGCTCTCGGCGATGGTCTGAACAGCATGTCGCCAGTATTTAGCTACATGATTAAGTATTATTTTGTGATCGCTGTCGTTTTGGTTTTCTTGTCCTACATCATAGGTAGAAAAGCGAAATCTAGCGAAGAGCCAGGTTAGAAGCCTTGAAGTGAAGCCTGCATTCGCAGGCTTCGGCTGAGTGGGTGGTTTTACTTGACCAGCGGTAGCGACTATTCGCTCTAAATCTAGTGGAATAACTATTCGTATTTGGAGGCTTTTTTGCCCCAATAATGGATAAGGATTCCGCCATGCAGCCAATAATTAGAAGAATAAAACGCTCAGACGCCAGCGACATGCAGTCTGCGGTATTAGAATCAGTAGGACACATTAGTCCCTGGTTGGATTGGTGCACACCAAGTTATCGTCTTAGTGATGCAGTAAATTGGACCGAAGAAGCTGCGATAAAATGGCAAGACGGATCCGATTATCGCTTTGTCATTGCGGATGCAGAATCAAATTTGATTTTGGGCTCTGTTGCTATCAGAACTGTATGCGCCCGCAAGGGTGTTGGAGATTTAGGCTATTGGCTACGCAAGCGTGCCCTTGGTCGAGGGTACTGTACTCAGGCCGCTGAACTCGCTATTGAATTTGCTTTCAAGAAGCTCGGGTTCAAGCGTATTGAAATGAGAATTCTTCCAGAAAATGAGCCTAGCAATGCTGTCGCGTTGCGGCTAGGTGCATCATTTGATGGTCTTCAACCCAATAAGATCACTTACAAGGGGGAAGCTAAAATGGCTAACTGTTATTCTCTTTTGCCTGAAGCGCCTCATAGCGAAGTCTATGCAAACCAAACCCAAAACCCAAATCAAAACCAAGAGGCTGGCCAGAACGTTACACAAATCGCCAGTGCTTTCTAACCACCCTAAGTAGTGGCACTTTGCCAGTTTAAGCAGCGCTATTTAGCCAGCCCGAATTTTTCGTGCTTGTCGTGATTTATTGAGTATCCGGCATAGAGTAGTGCGGCGAAAAGTGCCGGAATCACAGTTGCCGGTGAGTCCATAATACCCAGCCACATTATGACGTTAGCATCTACCTGGCCCGGAATAGCTTTGGCAGGAAAGCTGATGAGGTCTAGTACTATGCCGGCAATGAGTGTGCCAATGGCGCGGTCGGCTTTGGAGAAAAAGGCCCGGGCTGCGTAGAGGATCCCTTCCTGCCGTACACCAAATTTGACTGCATTCTCGTCGGCTATATCAGCCAATGCCGACATAACACTGATGTTTAGAACTGAAAGGCTAGCACTGCCGATGGCGTGAAATACGAGTATTGAGGGAAAGAGTTCATCGCTACCATTTTCGGGAAATACCCCGAGCATACGCAGACAGACAGGTAAGGCTTCAAAAATACCATAACCCAATGTCGCGATGACAATTGAGGCGCGTTTGTCGAAACGTTTGTGGATTTTGGTGGTGAGGAGAAAGCCAGAAATGTAACCACCAATGCTGCCCAGAATAAACCAACGTATCTGGTCTGAAGCTAATTCCCAATAATATAAGTTCATGTAATTGTTGAATGCTGCCCGCATACCCAGAGTAATGCTTAGGAGCAACAAGCCAAGGAGCAAATACATATAGTTAGAGTTCTGCAACGCTTGTTTAAGGTCAACAAGCAGCGAGGTCAGGCTGAATGGTTCTGCTGCCTCGGCGGGTTGTGAAAGCGTCGGTATTCGATCACGGGTAAACCAAGCGCTTATATATAGACACACAGCCACAATAATGGCGGCGACTAAACCAAAGTCTTGGTAGGCCTCTAATTTTAGTAGTCCATTTGCTTGTTCCGCGGTGGCGTAAAAGAAAAACGTCAAGCCGAACCAATGCGCGCTGGCAGCACCACTATAGCTGCCGAAGTTGTTATAGCTCATGATCGTTGAACGTTCGTGATAGTCCTTAGACATCTCGCCGCCAAAGGCTAGGTGGGGGACAAAGAACAATGTCATAAATAAGTGCAGTAGCACCGAGAAGCAGATTAACCAGAGGAATAGCTCGGTAGTGCTTAGTCCCATCGGCGGAGAGAAAATCATATACAGAGATAGTGCAACTGGAATGGGCGCTGTGAGCATAAATGGGTGTCTGCGCCCCCATTTTTTATTGCGTAATCGATCAGACCAAGAACCCACAACCGGGTCTGTTATTGCGTCAACTATCAACGCAATGGTCGGGCCTAAACCCGCCAGTGTTGCAGGCAGACCTAAAACTTGATTGTAGTAGAGCATTACCAAAAAGCTAAACGAATACAAACAAACACTTTCTGCTGCGGCTCCGAGTCCAAATAATGTTTTGGTTCGCAGCGGTATTTTTGCTGTATCCATATTGAATAATCTCCACGTGCCGACTTATCTAACAAGGCGGCTTGGTTTACCTACAATAGTCTAACTTCATTCGATAGCGCGTGTTGAAAGAAGGCGCAACTGTAGCGATCACACCAACTGTCGAACTGCCAGTTCTCTAGAAAAGCACCGTGACCGCCTTTAGCGACCCAGTCCAATGCAATGGAATCTGGCACGTTTGCATAGTATTTGGCTGGAATGATCGGATCGTCTGCTGCCGCCAGTATTTGTGCGGTTACTCCATTTAAGCCATCACCACATAGATCATAGGCAGCAAAATAGTCATCTGTATTATCGTAATCTGTATGGTACTTAACAAAGTAGTCTGTCAGGGCGGTGACCGAAGACAAATTCATTGCATCTTTGAAATTGTAAAGTTCCGGGAATGCGGCCTGTTTCTTACTCCAAAGACCGCGCCATTTGCGCATAAAATATTGCTCATAAATGATGTTGCCACTGATTTTGAGCATGGTGTCTTCTGGGCTTAATGCAGGGCAGATAGCGAGAGTCGAAAGGCTTGGGATTTTTTTGGCAATCCGTAATGCGAAGTTCCCGCCCATGGAATAACCAATTAAGCCGGCTGGTGATTTTGGAAACTCCGCCATCAGATATTCCACTAAGGCCACTACCTCGTCGATGAGTGCTGAATGAAAGAGACCGCTATTGAGGTGAGCGGTATCGCCATGATCTCTTAGGTTGATGCGTACTACGTTAAACCCTGATTGCCAAAGTGCGTGGGCGCCGGAGAGAACGTAGGTTGAGTCTACGTTACCTAACCACCCAGGAATCATCATGACTAAAGGGGTTTGATCTGAGGGGCTATTTTGAAAATTGATATGAACGACTAACTTAACGTCGGCTACGCTTATTTCTCTGACTTGGGCTTGGGACAAAAAGCTCTGTTGCCACTTTGCTTTTAAGACCTTTCTTCCGACACTAGAGAGTATTGTTTGTACGTGAGGGTTTTGCAATCCAACGGGAGGTTGGAAGGGTTCGGCAAAAAAACTAGGTGTTATTTGTTGTGCGCTTAAGCGATCATTCATGGTGTTTTACTAATATCTCTTTGCTGTTGTTACGTTTTAGATCTGCAGATCAACGTCATTAGAATAAATACGCTGGCCGTTTATACCCTTGCCTTTGAGTAAATTGATTATCGAATGCTCGCCCGCTAAGTGCGCAGCCCCCACTATGACAAAGTAACTCTCATTGCTGTTGAGATAGCCAACTATTTTTTCGCTCATTGCTGCATTGCGCTTGTCGAGCAATTGTTCGGAGAATTGCTGAAGAAGTTCAGAATGCGCGTATTGGTCTGCTATCAGTTTAGCTAAAGTAATATCGTCACCGCTGGCCCACGCCCTTACCAGGTCCGACGCAGCAGATTCTATTTCTGCGAACTGATTAACTGTATCCATTAGTACCGCGATTTGGGTGGCCTTGGGCTGATCAAATAAGTATGCCAGCTGTAGGTCTAGTGTCTCTAGCTGCAAAATGTTCTGACTCGATTTGCGTTGAGTAAAGTACGCCTCGACCCCAAGATCAGGATCGTAACCCAGCGCGACAAAACCCATTAACGATAGTTGGGTGTAGGCCATTGCTGGTTTATAAAATTGCAGTGATTGCAGTGGAATACCGTATAAAGATGCGACATTTGCGAGTCGGCTATAGTCTTCGGCGTTGAAACTTTCACGTAAGTAGCGTTGCTCGGTGAGCCGTGCTGCGGCTTGAGTTTTTGCGTAGATTTCGCTGGGGCTAAGTGCTGTAGTGTTGACCTCTAAAACTAACTTGTCACTAAGCTCGAAGGCCTGCTCGTATTGTGCGGGCAATGGATAAATACTCTGCTTCAACAGGTGGAGCGACCCTGCGAGATATACGGTACTTGTACCTGACTGGTAACGCCAAAGAAATAGAGGGCGACGGGTGTTATCGGATTTTAGTCTAGCGCCGGTGGTAATTTCGATACTATCCATGCGTACCAGTTCGCAATATCCAGACACTTCTGCGGTGGCTTGTTTGCACTTATCTTGGGCAGCGAGGGCGGCTGCTACTCTATTTTCTTGCTCGCCACTCGAGTATTCAACATCCACTTGGGCGCTGTGCACTGCGATTGACTCATGGGGCTTGGCAAAACTAGTGCTACAGGACAACAAGCCAAGCATTGCGAAGGTAAGTAGACGTATAAAGGTCATGCTTGTTCTCGCCCTTGGCGCTGTGAGCTGAATAAGGTAATTCATGGGCTTAGCTATCTGCGTCTAACCCAAGGTCCTCGGGGGTTTCACCAATTGCTGTTACGGCAGCCATGACTAATTTTGCGATTTGTTGCAGTTGGTCAATGTCTGCACCACGAATGACAAGGTTTGTGCCATAACGCTCGTCGCGAAAAAATGGGTAGCTGCCCACGTCAGAATCTGGGTGCTCTTGCTGAATTTTCGCGAGAGCATCGGCGATTGAACTCTCGCCAGTAAAGGCCCGTACCGTGTGACTGCGAATTATAGGACCGCTCTTGAGCTGACCTTCTAAGGTAGAGAGCATGGCCTGCATGACTGCAGGAATTCCCGCCATAACATGAACATTTTCCATTGCGAAACCTTGAGGCCCGCCGGATGGGTTGTCTATGAGCGTAGCGCCCTTCGGCACTCTGGCCATCAATAGGCGTGATGCCATTATGTCGTCAGGGGCGGGCCGTTTGCGAATACGCACTGCGATATCAGGGTGTTCTATGATTTCTACGCCAAAGGCTTTTGCAATGCATACCGCGGTAATGTCATCGTGAGTTGGGCCAATGCCGCCGGTTGTAAAAACGTAATCAAACTCACCCCTTACCTCATTCACTGTATCTACTATGATTGCCTCGACATCTGGGATGACTCGGCAATGTTTAATTTGAATGCCCCAATTGCCTAAAGTCTTGGCAATGTGATTGAGGTTTATATCTTGAGTTCGACCGGAAAGGATTTCATTACCGATAATCAAAACACAGGCTGTGACCGCATTTTGTGCATTTGGCATAATTAGTACCGCTTAGTTGTTTATTTGTTTTGGTCGGAGTTTAGCAGATGCTCAAGTTTCAGACCTGAGCCAAAAAGCCAGTAGCTCTAAGGTTTTTGTGTTGTTAAGCAAAGTTCTGTTTGCAGTCGTTTGCTATTTGTTGATGAAGTTTGGCTTACGCTTGGCGGCGAAGGCTCTGCGGCCCTCCTTGTAATCCTCACTGTTGAAGCAAGTGTCGATCATAGCGCGTACTTCGGCAACTTCCTCTGCTCGGCTGTCTCGCTCCCAAGCATTTATCGCAGCTTTTGCGGCTTTCACTGTGAGCGGGGCATTGGACGCGATGTTTAGCGCGTATTCAATACAGGCTTTTTCTATAGCGTCACGCTCGTGAATAAAGTTAACAATACCCATATCCATTGCTTGAGCAGCGGGCATAAACCGTGCTGAGAACATAATGTCCCTTGCATTGCTAGGTCCTACTAACCGCGCTAGTTTTGCAAGCCCTTCAAACTCGTAGCCTAAGCCTAGCTTTGCTGCTGGTATGCCAAAGTGCGAGTCCGGGGTGGCAAATCTTATGTCTGCGGATAATGCCGTGGCCATACCGCCACCAATGCAATAACCCTCAATCAGTGCAATTAGCGGTTTTTCAATTTTGCTCAGCCAGTGCGTGGCACGGCCCGCAATTTGACCGTAGCTGTCTCGTTGTTCTGAATTAGAGCGCTTTTCATCGAATTCGGAAATGTCGGCTCCTGAAACAAAGGCCTTGCCACCTGCACCGCGCATAATTACCACGCGCACCTCATCGTTACCGGCAAAATGCTCAAGAATATCGCCAATGCCCTGCCACATTTCTAAAGATAAGGCGTTGTGCCGTGAGGGATTGTTGAATGTCATCCAGCCAATACCGTCTGCTATATGCGCTTGCATACGCTCGGTTGAAAGTTCCAGTGACATATTCATCTCCTATTTTTGTCCTTTATACTGCCTCGAGCGCGAGGAGTATTGGTGGCCTTGCAAAAAGTCTACGTATTAAAAATCTAAGAAATATTGTATAGATTATGTTTCAGCGCCTTTGGCCAAGCGACAAAAGTATGTCAGGTGTTTTTTCAATAACAATCAAAAGTTGAGAATTATGGATTTTGCTTTAACAGACGAACAAGAGTTGATTCGCGATGCGGTAGCTAGAGTATGCAAAGACTTTCCTGACGAGTATTGGGCGGAGAAAGATGCTAAACACGAGTTCCCCTGGGATTTTTACAATGCTATGTCTGAAGCCGGTTGGATTGGTGTTGCCATTCCAGAGGCTTATGGAGGTAGTGGGCGCGGTATTACTGAAGCCAGTATTGTGTTGGAGACTGTGGCGGCTAGCGGCGCAGCTATGAATGGCGCCACGCCCCTGCACCTGTCTATGTTCGGTATGGAGCCGGTGGTCAAATACGGCTCTGAAGAGATGAAGCAAGCATATCTGCCGCGCGTTGCCAGCGGTGAAATGCATGTGGCCTTTGGCGTTACTGAACCTGATGCGGGTACAGATACTACCTCCATTACGACCTTTGCTCGCCGGGAGGGCGACAATTATATTGTAAGGGGACGTAAGGTCTGGACAACAAAGGCGTTACAGTCTGAGCGAGTATTACTATTGGTGCGCACAACGCCCAGAAATGAAGTTGAGCGCCGCACCGATGGCATGACGTTGCTACTGGCGGAATTACAGCGCGACGAAGTGACTATATCGCCCATAGATAAGGTCGGTCGCAATGCCGTTGCTACCTGCGAAGTGGTTTATGACGATTTACCGGTAAAAGTAACTGATCGTGTAGGCGAGGAAGGTAAAGGTTTCAGCTACCTTATTTCCGGCTTGAATGCAGAGCGTATTTTGATTGCTGCTGAGGCACTGGGTATTGGTAAAGCTGCCCTGAATAGGGCTGTCAACTATGCCAATGAGCGCGTAGTTTTTGGGCGGCCTATTGGTAAAAATCAAGGTGTAGCCTTTCCGTTGGCCGAGGCGAAAATGCGTTTAGATGCGGCCGAGCTAATGATCCGTAAAGCCGCATGGATGTTGGACAACGGGCAGCCCTGTGGTGCTGAAGCGAATATGGCTAAGTGGCTGGCAGCGGATGCCTGTTTTCAAGCCGCTGATCAAGCTATGCAAACCCATGGTGGATTTGGCTATGCCAAGGAATACCATGTTGAACGATACTGGCGCGAGGCGCGGTTGATGCGTATTGCTCCGATTTCTCAAGAGATGATTCAAAATTTCGTCTCTGAACACGTATTGGGATTGCCCAGATCATATTAGCTGTTGCTTGTAAAAGCTCAGATAGGCACCCGCTACTGGTCGGGTGCGACTTGTTTGCCGGTAAACACTAGGCGCCTTAAAAACAGCTACTTAGCATGCAGGACATTACAGCTTTCCAAGACGATCTGTGCCGCTGTATCACTGCGAGCCTTATTTAGATTTTTCAGTACACAATTTGCGGCTTCGGGTGTTTGCGGGGCAGCTGACCGGTAGGGTGAATTTGGATGTATTAGCATCGGCGGAAGAGCTATACCCGACAAGGCTCCGGCAATAATGTGTTCTTGACTATCCTCAGCAGTACTGCAGCTGAGACTGCTGCTTAGATCCCGGCACAGCACTTTTTCAATCCGAGGGTGAGCGCCAGGTTTTGCTTCCATTTCAATATCTACCCAGCCAGGCCCTCGATTGTCTGTGTGCGTGATCTGTTTGTTGACCCCAGCCTCTGATACTTGGGCAACCGCTTGATTGATAGTGAAAATCATCAGGAATAAAACAAAGTGAGTAATTTTGTGCATATGAAACTCAGTTAGTTAACTAGTGAAAGCAGAGTTTAACCTCTAATTTTACTGTTCTGCGTAAAGTATTTTGGCGTACGACTAGTGGTAGACAAATTTGGATGTTTGGGGGTTCGATGCCCGTTAGGTTCTCTTTGAGAGAGTTTTCTAGACTATATGGTCGTCTAGCCAGCCAGTATTTGCGCAACTCGCGTGCGTAGCGTCGGAATGATCTCCGCTTCTACCCAAGGGTTTTTTCTCAGCCAGATCGTATTACGTGGGCTGGGGTGGGGAAGCGGCACCATGCTGGGTAAGTAGTCTTGCCACTGGGCAACAATTGTTTGTAGGGTCATCTTTGTTTTAGTTTGCCTAGATTTTTTTGGGTCTTTTCTTGGGTCCTTTTTGGGGTCAAGGTGCCAGTCAATAGCATAGCGGCCGATGGCTATGGTCAGTTCTATATTTACCAGTTGTGACAGCAAATTTGTTCGCCACATTGGGGCACACTCTGGTCTGGGGGGTAAGTCTCCACCCTTACCACGGCCTGGGTAACAAAAGCCCATCGGCACAATGGCAAATAGGTCTTCGTTATAGAATTGGTCAGCATCTACACCTAGCCAGTTTCTTAAACGGTCACCGCTAGGATCGTTAAATGGAATCCCTGTTGCATGGACGGCTGTCCCCGGTGCTTGGCCAACAATGAGGATTTTTGCTTTTGGATTGGCTTGCAACACTGGCCTTGGTCCAAGTGGAAGATCCTTGGTGCAATGTGTGCAGGCCCGAATATCCTCAATCAGGTCGATGAAATTGATAGGACCTGATGCTTTGTTGCTTTTTATAGTCTGTCTCACGGCAGTACTCTTGGGGATTTATAGGCCCATAAGATCTGCTCGATCTAGGGTGTTTTGCAACATACGAATACTCGCAGCATCTACCATAACGCCATCTACGTTAATTGCCCCCAATCCTTCTTTTAGTGCCTGCTCGTAGGCAGCTTTTTGCTTACGAGCGGTAGCCAATACTTTGTCGTCCGGTGAAAATGTTGTCTGGGCCGTTTCAACCTGGCTGGGGTGGATGGCCCATTTTCCAGACATACCTAACGTAAGTGCGTGCTTACTTTCGCGGTTCATGGCGGGCAAGTCGTTAAAGTCTGCGTAAGGACCATCAACGGAATCAAGCCCAAAGGCTCGGCAAGCAATGGTCATTTTGTATCGCGGGTAATGCCAAATATCGGGTGGGTAGTCGCCAGTGCTGCCTACTGACTCTAGGTGCATTTGTTGGCTGGCAGAATAGTCTCCCATACCAAATGTCATAGCTTCCAAGCGATCTGAGCTTGCTGCAATGTCTTCAACATTCATCAGCCCTTCAACGTCTTCTATCAAACACTCAATACCTATGCGCTTGCTTAGCTCTAGTTTCAGTTCTAGTTGATCTAGGAGTATATGAAGGAATTGCACATCGGCCGGACTTTTGGTTTTAGTCAGCATTATTGTGTCCAAGTTATGCCCAGCAGCCATGACGACCTCAATGATGTCATCGTGACACCATTGTGTTTGGGTGTCGTTGATGCGCACGCAGCGGGTCTTAGCGCACCAATCCAGAGTGTTGAGTGCTTCAACGACTTTGTGGCGGGCGGCTTCCTTGGCATTCGGTGCTACTGCGTCTTCCAAATCCAGTAATACTTGATCCACTTCAATAGCCGCAGCTTTGGCCATCATCTTTTCTGAGCTACCTGGCACGGAAAGAACGCATCGTCGAGCTCGTTTAGGTTGAAGTTGCATAATGTTCCTCGCTCTTAATGTCTCTTACGCATCATATGCGCTGCATATGGAAGAGTTTTGAGTTTACTTTAATTGGCTTTTAGGTGAGTGACTGAATGAACTGGGTCACGGCCATGTTAAAGCCGCCAGCAGCTTCCATATTTACCCCATGTCCGGCGTCAAAGCTGACGCAGGTTAGGTTTGCCATGTTCTCTACTGCCCATAGTTTATTGGTCCTAAATCGCCGTTCTTTATCGCCAGCGCAGAGCAATACAGGGCGGGGGTTCAGCGATGCAATATCTCTGATACAAGTATTTGGGTTTGTACCAAGTAACGTATTTGCCACGCCCGTGGGTGAAAATTTGGCAGCATCTTTCATTAGTGCGTTATATATATGGGTGGGTAAGGTTCGTGCACGACGCGGGTGGACGGGAATTTTTTCGATTGCGGCAAGGCCTCCCTGTCTTATGTTCTCGCTGCCCTTTAGCGCTGTGGTTTGCCATTCGCGTATTTGTGCTTCGTCCGCCAGCGCAGAGTTTGAGTTGGTGAATATGTGCCCTATCACATGGTCGGCGTAGTCATAGGTGTAGCGGATGGTTAGTCCTGCACCTAACGAATAGCCACAGACGAACCATTTTTGCGCGCCCAAAGCTTCGCGTATGGCGTTAAATTGACGGCCATAGGCGGCGGGGCTGTAATAGTGCAAATCCTCCGGTGCGGGTGAATCGCCATGACCCCATAAGTCAACTGTTACCGGGCGGCATACTTTGCCGAGTGCTTGCAGGTTATCTAACCATTGTGCGCTAGAAGATATGAAACCGTGCAGTAGCAAAAGGAAGGGGCCGTCGCCGGGGTGTACTTTGTAAGCAAGCTGATATTGCAAGGTTGATTGGGTCATATAATGCAGGGCTATGCAGTTTAAAACCTCATGCTAACATGCAAAAAAGCAATGATATTAGACGCTAAGGGTTTAGGCGTCGGGGAGAACAGATGACTTACGATCTATTGGTTAAAAATGGCACCGTGGTTGATGGCTCAGGTAATCCTGGCTACCGCGCTGATGTTGGCGTAGTGGATGGTAAAATTGCCGCCATAGGACGGCTTAACAGTAAGGCTAAACAAACTGTGGATGCAGAAGGTCATGTCGTCTCGCCGGGGTTTGTCGATGGGCACACCCATATGGACGCACAAGTTTTCTGGGATCCTATTGGTTCGTGCTCGTCCTATCATGGTGTAACCAGTGTGGTAATGGGCAATTGTGGGTTCACCTTGGCACCGTGCAAACAAGAAGATGCTGACCTGGTTTTTAAGAACTTAGAGCGGGCCGAAGACCTTTCTCGGGATGCCATGCTTGAAGGCATTGATTGGAGTTGGGAAACCTTTCCGCAGTTTTTAGATGCTATAGATGATTTGCCTAAAGGCATAAACTACGCGGGCTATATTGGTCATTCCGCCTTGCGCACTTACGTGATGGGTGAGCGAGCGTTTGTTGATCAAGCCAGCGAAGACGAAGTGCGTAAAATGCAGGCCATTGTCAAAGAAGCCATGGGTGCTGGGGCAATTGGGTTTTCTACCTCACGAACTTTTAATCACCTTACAGCCGACGATCTGCCTGTGGCTAGTCGTATTGCCCACTGGGACGAAGTTCGGGCCATTGTTAACGCGGTAGGTGAAACCGGTAAAGGTCTATTTGAGATTGCTGGCGAAGCCCCAGGCCGAGATCCGGAGCGAATTCGAGAATATCATCAGCGCTTAATGAATTTAGCCGTGGAATCTGGTGTGCCACAAACTTGGGGTATGTTTAGTGTGCGCGCGGCCCCCGATCTTTGGCGTCCATATTTTGACCTGTTAGATGAGACCGCGAAGGCAGGCGGTCGCATGTACGCGCAGGTGCATAGTCGCGCTTTGTCTAGTTTGTTGTCTTTTCAATCAAATACCCCGTTTGATAACTGGGAGTATTGGTCAGAGTTTCGGCAGTTACCCTTGGCTGAACAAGCGGTTAAGTTGCGTGACCCGGTTATAAAAGCCAAGTTGATAGAGGTTGCTAGCCGTGAATACACCGGCCCAAGGGTGGTTGGCGCAGAGGCCCGCCCGCCTGAGTGGGACTTCATCTATCCCATGGATGACATGGTTTATGACAAGCCTTCCATGGCTCAGCTTGCCAGAGAGCAGGGTAAGCACCCAGTGGAGCTAATGATAGATATGTCGCTGGAGAGAGATTTTCATATGTTCTTCAGGCAGCCTATTGCCAATGAAAATCAAGACCATGTATTAGAAATGATGAAGCACCCACGCTCGGTAGTGACCTTTTCTGACTCTGGTGCTCACGTTTCTCAGATTATGGATTCATCGTTACAAACACACCTGCTCAGCTATTGGGTTAGAGAAAAGCAGGCGTTGACCTTAGAAGAAGCGGTTAAGCAGATTACCTACAATACTGCCACCATGTGGGGCTTACATGACCGTGGTTTATTGCGTGAAGGTATGGCCGCAGATTTAGTTGTATTTGACCCAGATACGGTTGGCGCAAGGATGCCCGATGTGGTCCATGATCTACCCTCCGGCGCACGCCGTTTGAAACAGACCGCTGATGGCATAATGCATACGGTGGTTAATGGTGAAATTATGCTAACTAATAACGAGCACACAGGCGCTGTACCGGGGCGTCTGCTTAGAAGTTAAAGGTTGGTGTGATCGTGGCGCTAGTTTCTCGTCCGAGCTGTGGATATTAGGCGATGTAATTCACTATTCCAGCGGGTGGGCCTTGATAAGCATGCGGTGCTAAGGCACCATGCGCTCATGCACCCGTAGTTCAACTGGATAGAATACCAGGCTTCGAACCTGGGGGTTGTAGGTTCGAGTCCTACCGGGTGCGCCACCTCAAATTATTGCCCATTCTAGATTAAGCAGAATAAGCCTATCTATAGAGTCACGAAAGAGCCACGAAAGAGTCACGAAGCGTTTGTACCTTGCTGGATATATGCTCGGTGTACCTTACCCGCTAACACGTAAGTCATCAGACCCGCCAATAGCACGCTTGATGCATAGGCCAATGGCGGATAAACCATTTCATGGGCGTGTTGTGCTTGGGCAAGAAAATCCATGTCCCACAACACCACCAGATAATTAGTGAGATAGCCAAATGCAAAGCTCACGCCCACAACGCTGGCAAGGTAGGCGGTCAGCGCGCGGTTGCCCAGTTCGCTTTTGACTAAACCCACTGTAGCGATATTGGTAGCCGGACCCACCAGCATGAAGACCAAAGTGGCACCTGGTGAGACACCGGAAAACAGCAGGCCTGCGGCAATAGGCGTGGAGGCTGTTGCGCAGATGTACATGGGTACGCCCACAATAGCCATGACCACAAAAGCGAGAAAACCATCCCCCCACTGCAGTAAAAATTCATTTGGTACATAGGTCTTAATCAGTGCCGCGAAGCTCAACCCGATCAATAGCCAAACGGCGATATCTCTGATCAAGTCGACAAAAGTAAAGCGCAACCCAGCTGTTAACTTTGTGAGCGGCGTTTCTTTGATTGAACCTTGTATCGGGGTAGCGTCACCTGCGCAGCATGGATCTTCCGCGGCTGCTGCGCAGCAGCTTTCGAGGTCGTTGTCTGCGTTTTTACTCTGCGCCGCTACAGGTGTTTCGTCTTTACCCACCAAAATGCCTGCAGTAATTGCACTGGTAAGAGCCGCAATAGGGCGAATAATGGCCATAAAAGGACCCAACATAGCATAGGATATTGATATCGAATCCACGCCGGTTTCCGGTGTAGATATTAGGAACGATGTGGTTGCAGCTTTAGATGCCCCGCTGCGACGCAGTCCTACCGCGGCTGGAATAACTCCGCATGAACAAAGCGGCAGGGGTGCGCCGAATAGTGCGGCTTTTACTGTAGACAATAGGCCTGGCTTGCCTAGGTGTTTGGCCATGAGTTGGCTGGGCACAAAAATCTTCATTACGCCGGCAACAATTAGTCCAAGTACCAGCCAAGGCGCCGATTCAATAAACAACTCAATAAAATTTTCGATCAGTAACATAAAAGCTGTCCTAGCTTGATTGTTCGCTCAAGGCCTCGAGAATAGTGCAGTGGGTGGCTGGTTCTTCACCGCCGCAGCATGCGTTACTCAGAGTTTGCAAAGACTTTTTGATGCGCTGCATGTCTGCAAGGCGCTGATTAACCAGATCGATTTTGGCGTCAACGAATTGCTTGATGTCCTGGCAGGACTTTTCATCTTTGGTCACTTCTAATTCTAATAATTGGTGTATCTCGTTGAGTGTGAAACCCACCTCTTTGGCGCTGATAATAAAACTAACACGGTGGGCGTCCGTGTCCGAATAAAGACGATAGCCGGCCTGATTGCGCTCACTTGGAGCAATTAGGCCGTGCTTTTCGTAGAACCTAAGAGTGTCCCTAGATACCTTTGCTAGCTTAGCGAGGTCACCGATTTTCAGCATTGTCTTTGAATCCATAGTGGGAGTATAAACCTTGGAGTATGGTCTAAGGTCAACATAAGAATCTAGGTGTCTTTATTGGTTCTTTTTCCCAATGTCCGGAGCGACAAGAATAGAAACTAAAAGTAGACATTAGTTAACCCTATTTTGGTCGTTTGACAATCTTATAGTTATAAACCATTGTTTAAAAAGAAAGTTTGGTGGAGGCCGAACTTTTGCGGTGGCTGTTAGGGCGCCAATTGTTAATTTTAAGTGCCCATTCGTTTGCTTGTGTAGTACCTAGTTTACGAGTGTTTGGGGGAGAGTTTAGGTTGGGTTTTAGCCCTCGGGGGCGTCTCTCAGTCGGGGTTTTTTCTCTTCTTAAGGTTTTCTTTTGCCGTTTGCGTGGTCATCGAAATACTAATAATAAGGGAGAGGACAATGAAAAAAATTATTCCTTTGTTGGGTAGTGCTGCGGTACTTCTCGGCAGTTGGCAATTTGCCATAGCGGAAGACGCGGACGCTGCAATAGAAGAGGTCGTTGTGACCGGCTCCTATCTGAAGCGATCCTCGGAAAATTCTCCATCACCACTTTCCGTGGTGACATCAGCGGACATTGAGGACTTAGGTGCTCAAGGTATGGCTGAGATCATAAATACAATGCCATGGCAGTCGGGTAGTGAAACTCGTTCTGCGACCTTTAACGGCGGCGCTGGCTTAGGTCAAATGACCGTTAACCTGCGTAACCTTGGTATGTCTTCAACATTAGTGCTGGTCAATGGCAAGCGTAATGTGGCCTCATACTATGACGGCAACTCTAACGCTGCTGTTAATATCCAAGGTCTTGTACCGACAATTGCTCTAGAGCGAATGGAAGTAGTGAAAGATGGTGCTTCAGCATTATATGGATCTGACGCAATTGCGGGCGTAGTTAACTTCATAACCAAGAAAAATTTCGAAGGTCTTGATGTTCAATTCGAACATACGACCATAGAGCAGGTTGGTGAGGGCGACACAAATAACGTGCAGTTAGTATTTGGTGCCCAAGGCGATCGTGGCGGTATTGTATTTGCCGCAGGCGCTATGTCGCGAAGTATGGTCACTGTGGGTGATCTGTACTCTCGTCACGGTGGTTCTACTGTTTCCAGTACTGGACAGCCTGGTCGAATGTTTCCTACCGACGCAGCTAACCTTACCTGGGCTGCTAATGGTCTGAATCCAGGGGAGTTAACTGGTGGGCAATTTCCACGTAACCCTCAAGGCACAAGCTTTGGTAACGCTGACCCAAGCTGTGAAGCTGCAGACGCCTTAGATGATGTAGGTGGTTCAGGCCTTTACGCTAACGGTGTTCTTTGCGCATATGACTTTGGTCCTTTCTTCCCTTTACAGGGTGATGAAAGCTCGCGTCAAATGTTCATGACCGGTCACTATGACTTAACAGAAAACGTTGAACTATATTTTGAGGCTGGCTCAAATGGTTCAGAATTCTTCCGTTATAACTCGTTAAACCCTAACGCCGTTTCATTGACTATTCCAACACATCACTTGGGATTGATTGAAGATGCGTCAAACAGAGGTATCGTTCCTCAGGCACTACGTAATGGAACTCGTATGCTTGGTCGGACTGTTTACGACTCCGGTACTGCTGAGCGTCCTTTGGACACTTATTCGCAGGTGGATCGTTCTATGGACCGCATGCAAGTGGGTGCAGATATTGCGCTAGAGTTTGGTGGTCGCGAATGGAATTTGGATATGTCTTACACTCGTTCAGTATTCAATTCACAAAGAACGGAGCTTCAGGACACGCAGTCCGTGGAGTTTGAGCTAGCCATCAACGGCATGGGCGGACCTAACTGTGACCCGTTTAGCGGTACAGCAGGTAGTGGTAACGCAGCTTATGCGGCATCTGGTGGTGATTTTGGTGCGGGTAACTGTTACTACTTCAACCCATTTGGTAATGCGGTAGTTAGTCCAGACGGTACACGTCAAACTGACCTTGCATTGGTTAACGCTCCCGAGCTGTACGAATATCTTCTTGGTCGTGTAACTTCAGATACGCACTTCGAACAAGATGTGTTTGATGCAGTTCTATCGGGCACGATTGCGGACCTAGATTCAGGCTCTATTGGCTTGGCCATTGGTATGCAGCATCGCGTTGATAAAGGTCGAACTTTGTACGACGCCACTATGAATTCAGGAAACCTTGATTTCGTATACGGTGCTACAGATTGGCGTGGTACGCTAACTAACACCGCTATATTTACAGAAATTGGCATACCTCTTGGTGAGTCTATTGATGTGAATTTTGCGCTACGCTATGAAGATTTTGATGAACTGGGCGTAGACACAACAGATCCTAAGTTGACTGTTTTGTGGCGCGCAACAGATACATTGACTGCTAGAGCATCTGCAGGTTCTTCTTATCGTGTTGGTTCAATTCAGCAGTTGTTTGGCCGGGTTACCACCGTTCATAACATGACTGACTATAATGGCGTATCTGCTTACAAGCCTTCTCTAACAGTGGGTAATGACCAGCTGAAGCCAGAAAGTGCTGATATGTGGAATATTGGTTTCTCTTGGGTGCCAGAAGGCGCGCTTGAAGGTTTCCAGTTTGACGCTGATTACTACTCTTACGAGTACACAGATATTCTTTCTAGAGAAAGTTATCTTTCTCTGATCGCTGCTGACAACAGTGCGCTGAACGCAGCCATTGCCGGTGGGCAGACTGTAACCGAAGCAATTGCTGCTGGTGTTGGTAACCGTACTCAGGTTTTACGTACAGGTGCAGGAGCTATCCTTCGGGTACTACCTGACTTTGTTAACCAGAACTCTGCGGATATCAGTGGTTTGGACATGCAAGCAAGCTACTCTTTTGATAACTCAATGGGTGCTTGGAAAGTTGGCTTAGCTGCAGCATGGGCGCAAGAGTACAAGGTTGCTGGTCAAAAAGACGCAGTTGGCATGTACAACGTGAAAAACCCTGTGACACCTCGTCGCGCGCTTCCTGAGTGGAAGATCAACGGTACGTTGAACTGGAGCCAAGGCAACCATCGTGCCTTTGCAACAGTACGCTACATAGACGGTTACGAGGCTACACTTTCTGATGAGCCTGCTTCTGGCTTCTGGAACAACACCATCAAGATCTTCCTTGATGATGCTACAGCGGCTAAGTACTACAACTCAGATATTGATAGCTGGGTGACGGTAGATGCTCAGTATACCTACACGCTGCCTGAAATATCGTTCTTGAGTTCTAGTACGGTTACTCTCGGCGCGAAGAACTTGCTTGATGAAGAGGCCCCATGGGTGCCTAACAACACAAGTTATGACCCTGTGACTCACGACTTTAGAGGTCGTGTCTGGTACGTCAGAGTTGGCGCTAGTATGTAATTTGGGAAGCTCCCAAAACTAAAAAAAGGCCTCGATTTTCGGGGCCTTTTTTTATCTACGATGAAAATATACTTGTAGATTTGTTTTAAACTTTGCTCAGATCAACCTAATCGAGAGAATACTTATGAGACTAATATTCACACTGGCACTGTTCAGCTTTTTCGCCATGAATAGTTATGCCCACGACACAGGTAATTGTGCCCAAGTTGAGTCTGCCCTTGAGCGCCTTGATTGTTACGATGGCCAAGCCAGATTAGCGGTGAGCCAGACCGCACCTAAACAAGATACAACTGTGCAGTCTAGTCCTCAGTACAACGCGGCTCCAACCCAAGAGCAGACCGCGCGAACACCGACAGTAGAATCAACTCGCCCCAAGTCAGCATTTTTTTCGCGACCAGATAGAGCGCCTACCAAATATGCAGCAACTATTCAGGAAATTGATAAAAGTAAATCGAAAGTTGCGGTTACGCTGAGCAATGGTCAAATATGGCAGATTCGAAAAAATCATTTGGTCACTTTCAAAGTCGGCGATAGTGTCGTTGTCAAAGAGGGCTTGGTTGGCGGCCATACTATGCGCGTAGACGGCGGCGGTGGATTTCGCGTGAAGCAGTTAAAGTGAGAGAAGATTTGCTTTCAACTAATGGCAGCAGGTGCCGGAATTTGGAGCAAAGATTCGCCAAGTACATTTAAGCTGAAGCGCATAAGAAGTGCTTTAGGAGTGCATAAAGAGGAGTAAGTATTATGTCCGTTGCGACACCGTTAGCTGGTATTACAGTGTTGGATTTTGGTCAGGTTTATAACGGCCCCTACTGTGGGTTTTTGCTTGCTCAAGCGGGTGCCCGGGTGATTAAAGTTGAATCTCCAAGAGGGGAAACTTTGCGCGGTAGAGGCCAAGCTGGGTCGTATAGTTTCCCTTTTACATTGTTAAACAATGGCAAAGAAAGCATTACGTTGAATATCAAGAGTCCTGAAGGTCAGCGTATACTTAAAGAATTAGTGCACCATGTTGACGTTATAGTCGAAAACTTCTCCCCAGGCACGTTGGCTGGTTATGGTCTGGGTAGCGACGTGCTGCGCAAGATCAATCCACGTCTGGTTTATGCCGCAAGTACAGGTTACGGCAGCACGGGTCCTTATCGAGATTACCTGGGCATGGATATTACTCTGCAGGCTATGACCGGCATCATGAGTGTGACCGGTGATGACGATGGCCCGCCGATGAAGGCGGGCGCTGCTTTTTGCGATTTCCTGGGCGGAGTACACTTGTATTCAGGGATCGTTTCAGCGCTCTATCAGCGTGAACAGAGCGGCGAGGGAGCAACCTTAGATATATCAATGCAGGACTGCGTTTTTCCTACACTTAACACTCAGTTAGGCGTGTTTTTTCAAGCTGGTGAGCAAGGGCCGCGCACGGGTAATAAGCATGCTGGTTTGGCTGTTGCACCCTATAACGTATATGCGGCGAAAGACGGGCATGTCGCAATGATCAGTTTCCGTGACGGTCATTGGCGCAAACTTTGTGAGGCAATGGGTCAACCTGAGCTGGCCGAAGATGAGCGGTACATTACCGCAGGCACGCGGGCCAAGAACATGGCTGCAGTGGATGAGTTGGTAGAAGCTTGGACGTCTACCTTGAGTAAGAAAGAAATTTTTGCGCTTGCCCAATCATATGGAATGATCTGCGCGCCAGTACAAGACCTGCAAGACGTAGTGAACGACGAGCACCTGCATGAGCGCGGTACCTTGAGCTGGACAGATACTGGGAGTGAGTCGCCAACCTTGGCTTTTCACACGCCATTGAGGTTCAAGGATCAAACACCGCCAACGCTTACTGGTGTTGCAGACTTGGGCGAAAATACCGCAGCGGTACTAGAGCAATTTCTGCAGCTGACGCCAGAGCAAGTTGAGCAACTCAGACAAGACAAAGCGCTTTAATCGATGTTTCGATAACGGCTGTATTAGTCGGATTAAGTTAGTAGATCGCCACTACTCAGGTATAGCTGGTTAGTTATAGCTGGTTAGTTATAGCTGGCAAGATGCACTCTCAAGTTCACCTCAAAGAAGGGCTGCAGTCATAAGAATGGCGCAAGTCGCCAATTGTTGGCTTCTTTGCTCATGTGATAAGATCTTCGGCTAATTTTTTGCAAAGTAGCAACCCGCCATGACAACCAAATTTGATTCCATAGAAGATGCTTTAACCGCCATTCGCCAAGGAGAAATGGTGGTCGTAGTGGATGATGATGACCGAGAAAACGAAGGCGATCTGATCATGGCGGCCAGCAAAGCTACGGCCAGTGCCGTTGCCTTTATGATCCGTCATACCAGCGGCATTTTGTGTACACCGATTTTGCAAGATCAAGCCACGCGCTTGCACCTTGACCCCATGGTCGGACGCAATGACGCACCAATGAGTACCGCATTTACGGTTTCAATTGATTATAAAGACGGACTGACTACGGGTATTTCAGCTGAAGAGCGTGCCGCAACAACCCAAGCACTAACCAATAACAATATTGGTCCTGATGACTTTGTTCGCCCAGGACATATTTTTCCACTGGTTGCTCGTCAGGGTGGCGTGCTAGTTCGCTCTGGGCATACAGAGGCAGGTACAGATTTAGCTACATTGGCGGGTGAACCGCCGGTAGGATTGCTCGCGGAATTAGTGAATGACGACGGCACCGTGCAGCGTATGCCCGAGCTGTTGGCATTTTCTGCGCAGCACAACCTCAAAATCATTACGATTGCCGATCTAATTGCTTATCGCCAACAACGTGAGCAATTAGTGGAACGTAGCCATGAGTTTTCAGTAAAAACTCACATTGGCGAAGCCAAGGCTTTCGCCTATAGAACTAAATTTGAAGATGCAGAGCATCTAGCCATTGTGTTTGGTGATATCAGTTCTATGGATTCTGTACCTGTACGCATACATAGAGAAAAGGTGGTTGAAGATATTTTTGGCACCCAGGGTGGTGGTCACGAAACTAATATCTTAAACGCAGCATTGAATCGTATAGACGCTCTTGAAGGTGGTGTTTTGATTTATTTGCGTACGGGATTTGTCGGGGTGCCTCACGAAAATTTTGCATCGCAAAGTAAAGAGGAGGAGCGCCGCAGTGAATGGTTGGAAGTAGGCGTTGGAGCGCAAATTCTGCGCGATCTAAATGTCAGCAAAGTGCGTTTGATCTCTGGTAGGGATGTTGACTACGTAGGCGTTGAAGGGTTTGGTTTGACTCTTGAATCTACAGAGATGCTCTAGCGCGGAAAAGCCGCGCTCGCGCGGAAAAGTCGCGCTTGCGCGGAAAAACTGAGCTCGCGGGTAACAGTCGCATTTGCGCAGAAGCGACTGCACTAGCGTCGATATTGAAAAATGGCGCGTTTATTTTCTGTGCCAACATAGACTACCCGTATATCTTCGGTGTGCACCTTGCACACGGAACACTTCAGCTTTGAACGAATCTGTTTGACTCTAGTTTCCCCTCCAAGTTTTTTGATTAGGGCGCTGATGTCTAGTTGGGTATTACGTTGACAACCCTCACATATAGCGTGCAGGTGAAAGCTATCAATTAGGTCGCTGAGGGTTTGCATTTAGCTAGCCTTTCTAAATTGGTGAAAAGGCTATTTACTGTACAAATATACAGTATCTCTTGGCAAGAGATATTTAGAGTTTTGTTAACTAAAAGTGTTCAAAATGGCGGTGATATGCCGAGCCTATACGCTGCCTCACCGGTACTGCCCAATAACCCTTATCGGCTAGATTAGAATATTGCCTTTAATTTTCTCTACCGCGTTATCATAAGACCTTGTTCCAATCCCAAGTTACCTATATGCAGCCGAAAAACCCCACGCAGAATCAGGTCTCCAACACCCACGCAGAGGCTATCGCAAAAACCAAGGGTACTATTGCCATTACCTTGGGTGATCCTGCAGGTATTGGGCCTGAAGTAGTAGTAAAAACGCTATTGGCTCAGCCAACGCTAGAACGCCCTTGGCTCCTCATTGGTAATCTATGGTCGCTGCAAATGGCCGCGGATATGTTGCAAGTGAAGTTGCCTGTCATTCACATGGTTAATGACCTGCATGATGTGCGCGATGGTCTGAATATGGTGGATCTAGAGCATCAACTTCCTCATGATTTCCAGCTGGGTCAAGTTCAAGCGGCTTGCGGTCATGCAGCTGTGGCTGCGGTGGAATATGCGGCTAAAGCTTGTCTCGAAGGGCGGTTAGCGGCCATGGTGACGGCGCCGATAAATAAAGAGGCCATTCATGCTGCCGGTTATGTGGATGACATTGGTCATCAAGAAATCTTAGCGCGACTATCTGGGGTAGAACGCACGGCAACAATGCTCATGACACCAGGTCTTAAAGTAGTGCATCTTTCTACACATAAATCCCTCATTGAGGCAGCCAAATATGTTACCCAAGACACTGTATTTGCCAAGTTAGAGCTGATCCATGAAACGCTTACGGCTTGGGGTATGCCTCAACCTCGTATCGCTGTTGCGGCACTGAACCCACACGGAGGTGAAGGTGGGTTGCTGGGCCGAGAAGAAATCGAAGCTATTGCACCAGCCGTACTTCAAGCCCAAGACCAAGGTATTACTGCCACAGGTCCATTGCCGGCAGATTCAATATTCAACCGGGCCATTGAGGGCGAGTTTGACGTAGTCCTCGCTCTCTATCACGACCAAGGTCATATCGCGATTAAGGTGCATAACTTCCACGAATCGACTACTGCGACGCTGGGCATACCTATGGTTCGAACCTCGGTAGACCATGGCACCGCTTTTGATATTGCAGGCCATGGTATAGCCGACGCCACTGGGCTAGTTGCAGCAATTACAGCTGCCGAAGCCATTGTCAGTAAAAACTTAAAGGCCTTATAAGTAGACTTTTGTCCCAGCGTCGGGGTACTAGGTCTATTAAGTTTCGCCTAGATATTTTGTGCAATGATTTGCTAGTTCCCCTGCAGATGCTTGGGAGAATTATCTGCCTTGTCAAAGCTGTTTTTGTGCATAATCGAGGTTGTTTATTTTGCTGGGTAGAGGTGCCTATGGCACACTCTAGCCATTCAATAGTGCATTACTAAAAAGAGGGGAAGAGCCATGAAAGCAGCAGTTTTTCGTGAAGTGAATAAGCCAATGGAAATCGAAGAGATTTCTGTTTCCAAGCCTGGTCCCAGAGAGGTCCTTATTCGTACTAAGGCTGCGGGTATTTGCCATAGTGATTTGCATTTTTGGAATGGTAGTTATCCCGGTCAAGTGCCTATGGTTTTGGGGCACGAGAGCGCGGGTGTTGTTGAGCAAGTGGGTAGCGACGTTCACTACGTAAAACCCGGCGACCACGTTATTACTTGCCTCTCAGTTTTTTGCGGTCATTGTGAGCAGTGTTTAACAGGACATTTGTCGTTATGTAGCGAGCCTGAAACTGACAGGTCCCAAGAAGAAGCACCACGCCTTTATCAAAATGATCAAGCGTTAACGCAGTTTGCCAAGTTAGGTTCATTTGCCGAGATGATGCTAGTGCACGAGCATGCCCTCGTTAAAGTTCGTGAAGACATGCCAATGGATAGAGCAGCGCTAATTGGCTGTGGTGTAACCACTGGTGTTGGAGCAGTTATTCATACTGCTGCTGTAGAGCCAGGCTCAACTGTTGCGGTAATTGGTTGTGGCGGTATTGGTCTATCTGCGATCAACGGCGCGGCTTTGGCCGGTGCCGCGAGAATTATCGCCGTGGATATGGTGCCATCTAAATTGGAATTAGCGCGCAAATTTGGCGCTACGGATGTGGTTGATGCCAGCGATGGTGAAGCCGTAGGTAAGGTGATCGAAATGACTGGTGGCGGTGTTCACTATTCATTTGAAGCCATTGGCCTCAAAGCCACTGCTGAACAAGCCTTCCAAATGCTCCGTGCTGGCGGCACTGCCACGGTCATTGGTATGATACCACCAGGTCAGATGGTTTCCTTACATGGTGTGGATTTCTTGTCAGAGAAAAAAATTCAAGGCTCATTCATGGGTTCAAACCGCTTCCGCGTAGATATGCCGAGATTTATTGATTTCTATCTGCAAGGCAAATTGCATTTGGATGATCTCATTTCAAACCGCATCGCGCTGTCCGATATCAATGAAGGTATGGAAGCCCTTAAGACAGGTGAAATCGCGCGTAGCGTGATTATGTTCGACTAGTTAGCTACTAAAGCTAACTAATCAATCGCTAAGGAGAGTGTATGCGCTGGCTATCATTTGTTCGTAATGGTCAAAATACTTATGGCTATGTAGTTACCGACGAGGCTGGCGTCGAAGGCGTTGTGGATGTCGGCGCCAAAACTGAGTATCAGACATTGCGCCAAGCAATTGCTGCACAAGCCCTAGATACTTTGCCTGCTTCTTGTGGTGATCAACCAGATCTGCCGCTAGCTGAGATAACCTATGCGCCAACTATCACTGACCCTGCGAAGATTCTCTGTGTTGGTTTAAATTATAAAGAGCACCAAGAAGAAACCGGTCGTGGTGGCGAAGGCTTTCCAACTATTTTTGTGCGCTTTGCGGCGGCACAGATGGGGCACCTCCAACCGATGATTCGCCCTATTGAATCTTCTACCTTAGACTTTGAAGGCGAGATTGCCATGATTATTGGCAAGGGTGGGCGTCGTATTAGCCGTGCCAATGCGTTGTCTCATGTCGTAGGTTTCGGAATTTATAATGACGGCAGCGTGCGTGAGTATCAGCGTCAAACTAGCCAATTTACCCCAGGCAAGAACTTTTCGAATACTGGGGGGTTTGGTCCATGGATGATGACCATGGATGAAATTGGTGACTTGTCTCAAATGCACATTACTACTCGATTAAACGGCGAAGTCATGCAGCATGCGCAAGCTAATATGCTGGTCCATGGTTTTGCTGAACTCATAGAATACTGTTCAACATTTATTGATCTTGAGCCGGGTGATGTCATTGTTACCGGTACACCTGGCGGGGTTGGCGCTGCACGTAAACCTCCAGTGTTTATGGACGATGGCGACCAAATTGAAGTTGAAGTAAAACCCATCGGCATTTTACGTAACCCAGTAGTGGGTGAAAATTAGTCGTGATACTTATTGGCGCATATAACCGGTGAAGTTTGGTATAGGTCAAAGTGTGCCACGTTCTGAGGATCCTCGGCTCGTCACTGGCAAAGGCGAGTATACAGCCGATATCAATCGCCCTAATCAACTTTATTTAAGGGTTTTAAGATCACCCTATGCCCATGGTCATATCAGTGAATTGAATATCACTGACGCACTAGACAGTCCGGGTGTTAAAGCGATTTATCTGGCTAAGGATATTTCTCATCTTGGTGCCTTGCCTTGTAGAGCTGTACTCAAAGATGCTCAGGGTAATGATGCATATATACCCGACCGCCCCATTTTGGCGGATCGTAAAGTGCTCTTCGTTGGTCAGGCCATTGCTGGGGTTATCGCCGATACCCCAGAGCACGCCGAAAACGCTATTGAGGCCATCATCCTCAGCGTGGACGATTTGCCGGCGTGCGCGGACTCTAGTCGCGCTTTAGATCCAGATACTCAGCCACTGCATGACGCGGAGAAATCTAATCTTTGTGTGCATTTTGAAAAAGGCGAAAGTCAGCTGGTAGATGCTGCATTGGCATCTAGTGCGCATAGGGTCGTTGTAGATCTGGTCAATAATCGAGTAGCACCCAGCCCGTTAGAACCTAGAGCATGTTTAGCCGAACCTACAGACGAAGGTTATACCCTACATAATCCAAGTCAGGGTGCTGTGGCTCAGAAGCTGGTGTTGAACAAGATATTTTCTTTTGATAAACACCAGCTTAGATTGATATCTCCAGATACAGGAGGCGGTTTTGGTATCCGCGGAGAAATTCATCCGGAAACCTGTTTAGTACTTTACGCTGCACAGCAATTGGGTGTGCCGGTTAAATATACCGGTGACAGATCTGAAATGTTTCTTGCCGATTCTCATGGTCGCGACAATCTAACGCAAGCCACGGCGGGTTTTGACAACGATGGGCGATTAACGGCACTGCGGGTCGAGACAACTGCAAACCTTGGTGCATATTGCTCAGCAGCAGGACCATTTGTTCCGACCATGGCCGGCGGTCGTATAGTGGGAACCGTTTACAGTATTCCGCATGTTCATCACTCGGTGCGATGTGTGTATACCAATACCATGCCCGTTGCGGCTTATCGTGGTGCTGGTCGTCCTGAAGCATGTTATGTCATGGAACGGCTTATGCAAGCAGCAGCAAAGCAGTTAGGTATAGATTCTTTAGTTCTACGTAAACGCAACTTTATAACGTCAGAGCAAATGCCCTATAACCTGCCTTCAGGGGTTGTTTTGAGTAGTGGTGAGTTTGCGCAAACTCAGGATTTAGCCATAGCTAACTCGGACTGGAACGGCTTCCAGGCGCGTAAACAGGCAAGCGAGGCGCGCGGGTTACTACGCGGGCGTGGCTTAGGGTTTTACGTGGAATCCAGTGGCGGCGGGCCCGAAGAAGAAGCGCGTATAACTATTCACGAGAATGGCGCGGTTGATGTAGTTGTCGGTACTTTTTCTCATGGCCAAGGTCATCGCACAACCTACGCTCAAATTCTCAGTGAAACGCTAGATATAGATTTTGAGCAGATAAATATCATTCAAGGTGATACCGACGCTGTCCATTTTGGTGGTGGCACTGGTGGTTCCCGGTCATCACAAATGGGCGGCATTGCTGTACAACGAGCCGCACTAGGGGTGCTTGAAGACGCGAAAGTGATCGCTGCAGAAATGCTGCAAGTTGAGGTGCCAATGGTTGCTTATGCACAAGGCCAGTTCTCAGCCTCGAGTACAGATGCCCAGGTAAGTTTGAGTCAAGTAGCTAAAGCTTCTCAAGAAGCACAATTTGGTGGTGCCGGGTTAAGTAAATTGCTTCGATATAACCGCGGTGAAGGGTTTACCTTTCCTAACGGCTGTCACGTCACCGAGGTCGAGATAGATGCAGAAACAGGCGTTATTAGTGTGGTTGCCTATACAGCTGTAGACGACTGCGGGCGTGTCATTAACCCACTGTTGGCTACTGGTCAGGTACACGGTGGAGTGGCTCAGGGTATTGGGCAGGCTTTATACGAAAACGTTGTATATAACGAAGAAGGTCAGTTGGTAAGCGGGAGCTTGATGGACTATGCAATGCCTCGAGCATCTCAAATTGGCGATATTCAGGTGAGCTTTAATGAGGTGCTAGATCCAAATAACGATCTAGGCGTGAAGGGTATTGGCGAAGGTGGCGCCTGTGCTGCTCCTTCAGCTATCGTAAATGCTGTATTGGATGCGTTAGCACCCTTGGGTGTTGAGAGTATAGACATGCCGCTCACCCCAGAGCGCGTTTGGCGCAGTATGCTTGCATATAAACCTACGTAGCTGATTTTAGACAAAGTTAGTAAATAGGTTTTTTCTCCACCTTTTCTTTTTCTTCTTTTCCCTCCCGTACCTCCTGCAGCTCTTATATAAAGCACCTGCTGCATTCGCATAGCTTGACAGCTCAGGTTAGTCACCTAATAGTACTAATACTAGATCGGGGAGGATTTAGTATCGCCTAAGGGTGCCAAAGGACAAAGGCTATTTGACGGCGGTGTTTAACACCGCTGGTATTATGGTCGATTTTCTTCAACTCGCTGCTAATTGACTCCTCCAAGTTCGTCCAATAGAGGAGTCACTATGTCCAGTTTTACCGGTGCGGATTTGATCGCCGACGCGTTAGCGCAGCTAGAAGTGGAACACGTTTTTGCCATTGTCAGTATCCACAATATGCCCATCTTAGATGCGATCAATCGCCTGGGTAAAAGTAAGATTATTGATGTACGGCACGAACAAGCGGGTACCCATGCCGCTGATGGATACGCTAGAGCCAGTGGTAAATTGGGGGTTATGATCGCCTCTACCGGTCCTGGTACTTCCAATACGGTGACGGGCCTTTATGAAGCTCAGTACGGATCCTCTAGAGTATTAGTGATCACCGGCCAAGCAGAAACGGCTTTTTACGGGCGAGGCTTGAGTTATGTTCACGAAGCTGAAAATCAAGTTCCTATGCTTGCAGCAGTTTGTCGTAGGGTAGAAAGCCCGCGTCATATAAATCAACTAGGCAGCGCTTTCACAGCTGTTATCAACGATATGTACACAGGTCGGGGTGCGCCAGCTGCTATTGAAATACCCATAGATATCCAATACGCCGAAGCGCGACCAGTACAAGTGACCTTGCCCAGTAATCTAGCTTTTGCGCCAGATGTAGGCGACATAGACAAAGCTGTGGAGGCTCTTGGTCAAACATCTAAACGTATTATCGTTGCTGGTGGTGGTGTTATAGCTGCAAATGCTCACAAAGAATTATTGGCCTTGGCCGAGTTGCTCGACGCACCCGTTTTAACCACCGTGGATGGGCGTGGTGTCATTCCCGAAGATCATCCATTGTGTATGGGTAACTACTACAACTCCGCGGGCATCTATAATGCAATTCAGGGGGCAGACTTAACCCTCGCTATCGGTACTAAATTCGCTGTGGGTGTAGATGGACAGTTTGCCGCGCAAACGCCGCCGGGCAAACTTGTACATATAGATATCGACGGCAATATGATCGGTCGCACTCACCATGCCCATATTGGAGTGCTGGCGGATGCCCAACTATCACTCCAAGCCATCAATAGTCAGAGTCATGAGTTATCGCCAAACGACGGCCAATTCAATGCGAAGTTACTAGAGTCTCGGGACGGGGTCCGGCAGGCTATGCGCGGGCGCTTAGGCGAAGATTGGCCCCAAGTTATGGACTGTATTCGCGAGAAGCTCCCGCGAGATAGCGTATTTGTGCGCGACCAAACTATTTCAGCCTATAACTGGGGTAATCAGCAGTTCCCAATCTTGGAGCCTCGTACCTCAATTAACCCCACCTCTGGTGCTATTGGCCCTGGCTTTCCTATGAGTATTGGCGCGGCTATTGCTAGTAGTCGAAAAACCTTAGTTATTCACGGTGACGGTGGATTTATGTTTCACGCCACCGAGCTTGCCACCTGTGCGCAATATCAGGTGCCGCTAATTATCTGCGTGTTCAATGATTCAGGTTATGGGGTGTTGCGGTGGTTGCAGCAAAACCGCTTTGGTCGTATCAATGAAACCGATCTTGGCAAAGTAGCTTTTGCGCAAATGGCGCAAAGTATGGGTGTGCCTGCCCAGCGTATTGCCAGCGTAGAAGAGTTTTCTTACGCAATGGATCTTGCTATGCAAACCTCGGGTCCTTATCTAATAGATGTAGATATGGAGCACTTTGCGCCCATGGAGATATCGGTCATGCCCAAGCAAAAGTCTGAAGTAGACATTAGAGGTTAAGGTCATGGCGGTGCGCTTTGATAAACCTTGGATTGCTATAGCTGACGGGCTATCGCAGTTACGCGGCCAAATGGGTGTTTTTCAGTTGGCAGGCGAGGCTCAACAGGTAATTTTTGTTGGTTATGCCGGCGGTCTAAGCCTGCATGGATTAAAGGGCGAAGTTAACCAAGCGATCAAGGATTATTCCCACGCTAAATTTTTGCGCTATGAAATTACGACCAGTTACCTGAGTCGTTATAAAGAAATATTGATGGTCCACAAGGCTGACTTCGGTGAGTTGCCAGAGCATTCGCCTGAAGTGAAGTTGGGACGATTAAGCCCAGCAGGGTCACCGGCGAGTTAGCAGGTGCATAATTAGGGAGTATGGCGAGATGGATTTGAATCTCACAGAAGAGCAGGATCTGATTATCGGCATGGTTCGCCGCTTTGTGCGCGAAGAGATCTTACCTTTAGAAATGTACTTAGATCCCGATGCGGATGAGCTGCCAGAGACTGAACGCTTACGCCTTATTGAAAAAACTAAGGCTATGGGTTTGTACGGGCTTGATATTCCTCCTGAATATGGAGGGCCGGATATTGATTTAGTCACCCGTACACTGTTGGCTGTTGAAATGTCTCAGCATCGGGCGGGGCTATACGCACCCTGTTACGGCACCTTTGGTGGCGCGGGTTTAGCTCAACTATTTGAGGCCACTGATGCCCAAAAAGAAAAATACCTGTATCCGACCTTACGGGGAGAAAAGCGTGGGTTTTTTGGTTTGTCTGAACCTTCAGGCGGTTCGGACCCTGCACGTGCTATTCAAACCAAGGCTGTGCAAGATGGCGATGATTGGGTCATAAACGGCGGCAAACTGTGGATAAGTAGCGCAGATAAGGCGGACTTTGGTTTGGTCTTTGCGCGTACAGACGCCGACAAAGGGCGCAATGGAGTGACCTGTTTTATTGTTGATACAGATGCGCCAGGGTTCCATGTAAGACGCATTGTGCATACGCTTCGCTCCGCGCATTACGCTACAGAGTTACAGTTTGAAGATCTGCGCGTGCCGAAGGAAAATATTTTGGGTGGTCTTAATAAAGGCTTCGCTATAGCTAACGATAGACTTACGCGACAGCGTATTCCCTATGCGGCAGGCTGTATTGGTGTTGCTATTAAAGCTCAGGAAATGGCTTTGGAGTACGTGCCTCAAAGAGAAACTTTTGGCGCGCCACTATCTACCAGACAATCTATTCAGTGGATGTTGGTAGACAACGATATGGACATTAAGCAATCCCTTTGGATTACCTTAGAAGCTGCCCATAAAGCCCAGCAAGGCGAAGAGTTTCGTAAGGAAGCTGCAATGGCTAAGCTTGCTGCTACCGAGGCTGGCGGCCGTGTTGTGGACCGCTGCATGCAAATGTATGGTGGGTTGGGTGTCGCGAAAGATCTGCCTTTCGAGCGTTGGTTTCGAGAGATGCGTATTCGTCGTATCGGCGAGGGACCTAGCGAAGTGCAACGCCACGTAATCGCTAGAGAACTATTGGGCTCGTCACTACGCTAACCAGTGAACCCTGTTCCGGCAGAACAGGGTGTTGTGTGGTAGGTTTATAAGCCTCGATTATTGGGCGGCGAGCGTTGGGTTGTAGCGCACCAAGTAGACTGCGCCTGCCGTATCATCTGAGATCAGCAGGTGACCTTCCTCAGTTTGGAGTACGTCATTCGGTCGCCCCCATGCTTCTTCACCTATCAGCCACCCATGTATAAATGGTTCATACACAGTTTCGCCTTCGGCGTTCGTCGTCATCACCGTCAGTTGATAGCCCACCTTAGAACTCCTATTCCACGAACCACGCTCGGCGACGAAAAGTGCGTTTTTGTACTGGCTAGGGAATTTGTTGCCTGTATAAAAAGTCATTCCGATGGGTGCAGAGTGCGCTTGGATGCGCACAGCAGCAGGCAGAAAATCATGTCTGGACGCTTCTTCGTGATCGCCGAACTTTGGGTCTTTGATTATGCCGGGAGCAAGGCTTGCATTATTGGAATGGACAAAAGGGTAGCCAAAGTGAAGGGCTTTAGTGTTGTTCGCTGGAATGACATTCAATTCATCCGCTGGAATATCGTCGCCCAAAATATCTCGACCATTATTGCTTACCCATAAGTCTTTGCTTTGCGGGTGCCATGCAAAGCCGACAACGTTTCGTAATCCCTCAGCGATAATTTCTGTAGCGCCGGTTGTTGGGTCCATACGTAACATTGTGGCAAAGCGTTTGTCTTTAGACAGGCAAACGTTGCAAGGCGCGCCGACTGGTACGTAAAGCATGCCATCTTCACCAAACTTTATGTATTTCCAACCGTGATGAGCTTTTGTTGGCAGTGTATCTGTTACTACGTCGAATTCTGGGTTGGTCTTTAGCTTGCTTTCGATCTCGTTGACCCGGAGTACTTTGGACACCGCGGCAATATACAAATCGCCATCTTTGATCGTTAATCCGCTGGGTTCGTTCAAATTGTCAAATAGAGTGATGACTTTGGGATTTGCTGCCGTAAGTGCATTGGGTACCGCGTAGACATTGCCCGACTTGCGCGTGCCAACAATAAGCGTGCCATTTTTTGTAAGTGCAAGCTGCCTTGCCTTGGGCACAGAAAACGGCAGTTTGGTAATACTAAAGCCAGGTGGTGTGGTGAGTCTGGGGTCGGCTTGTACGCTAGCTACAATGCCAGCTAAAGCCAATAGGACTGATGCCATTGCGGTTAAGGTTGAACGGGCTATTCGTCTACTGAGATTGAGCCGCGATGTATAATTTTGCTTAAGTGTTGTTTTTTTCATCGCCGCACATTCTCACACTCCCAGTGACTATTCAATGTCGCCGCGCCCATACATTCTAATTCGTTATTAGTGGAAATTTCTTACCTATCTGCTTGGTTTACGCTGCGCTTTCCCGCACAGTGCGTGCATGCCCTCAGCCCTTACCGACAAAGTTAAAGATACAATCCAAACTGCCTACCGTACTTGGTTGGAATCTCGAGATTTCAAGCCACGGCGCGGTCAGCGGGAAATGATTGCGCAGATTGCCCGCACCTTAGCGGGTGACGGCGATCGTGTCACCGTGGTGGAAGCGGGCACCGGTACTGGTAAAACGGCGGCATATTGTTTGGCGGCTATTCCGGTGGCGCAAAGCTTAGGTAAGACTGTAGTGCTCAGCACGGCGACGGTAGCATTACAAGAACAAGTAGTACTGCAAGACTTGCCTGATATTAAGGAACGCGCTGGCCTGTCCTTTAGCCTGAGTTTAGCTAAGGGCCGCGGGCGTTATGTTTGCTTAAAGCGCCTTGATGATCATTTGAAGTACCAAGAGCAGCAAGCTATTCCTATTTTTGATGTGTCGGATGAAGACCATACGGTGCTCTATCAAGAAATGCTCAGCCGTTATGGGCAGGGTGCTTGGGATGGCGAGTTCGACAGCTGGCCGGAGTCAATGGCTGATGGTGCTTGGTCTACTGTGACCACAGATCATCGCGGTTGTAGTAACAACCGCTGTTCTTTTTTTAAACAGTGCCCATTCTTTAGAGCTCGCGGTAATTTGGAAGGCTCAGATGTCATTGTTGCAAATCACGACCTAGTACTTTCGGACCTAGCCTTGGGCGGTGGCGCTGTTTTACCTGCGCCCGAAGACTGTATTTATGTGCTCGATGAAGCACACCATATTGCCGACAAAACGCAGAATCATTTTTCCACCAGTGCGCGCATAAATAGCACTCACCAATGGCTCGATAATGTTAATAATATTCTCAGTTCGCTGACCCAACGTTTTTCTCGTCCACACAATTTACTCGCCCTAGCCACTAGTGTTGCGGGTGAAACAGTGGCCCTACAATCTATGTTCGAGGCGCTCTCTGCCGGTCTTAACATTATGCCCTTCGAGGCAAAAGACGATGATCGAGAGATTTACAGATTTCCCTTGGGGGAGGTGCCTGAGACATTGATGGACCTTTCACTCGCCACATTACCTTCCATGAATAAGCTTTGTGATGATCTGGAACGAGTGCACGAGCTCTTACAGGAAGCTGTAGCCGGTAATTTAGATTGGGAAAAGGCTTTCGAGGCAGAGGATTGGCTGCTACCCGTTGGACAGCTACAAAGTAGAGCTTTAGCAACCAAGGCCTTGTTAGAAGATTATGCCAGTGGCGCTAAGCAACAGCGGCGTTATGCGCGCTGGCTGAATAGAAACTCTTACGATGTAGAAATGGTCAGTGCACCCATTGAGCCAGGGCATATTCTTCAAGATGTATTGTGGCAGCGTTGCTACGGTGCAGTGTGCACGTCAGCGACAATTACAGCACTGGGCCGGTTTGATCGCTTTATTGAGCGTGTTGGTCTGAATGAAGGTGTACCAACACTGGTCATTGCCAGTCCCTTTAACTACCCTGAAATTGCTACCTTTCATGTGCCCAGCATGCACTCAGATCCTCGAGATTTTGAAGCCCACAGTGCTGAAATTACCGAATTATTGCCGGACCTTTTGAAGCGAGAAGAATCAGCCTTGGTACTGTTTACCTCGTGGCGGCAGTTGAATGCTGTTGTTAAGGCCTTGCCCTCCAAACTCTCCGAGAGCTTGCTAGTTCAAGGGGACGGCAGCAAACAAGCTCTTATTGTGGAGCACAAGCGCCGTATCGACGCTAAAGAGGGCTCTTGTCTTTTCGGTCTTGCTAGTTTTTCTGAGGGGTTAGATTTACCGGGCGCCTATTGTCGTCATGTAATCATTGTGAAGCTACCCTTTGCAGTGCCTGATGATCCCATAGACCAAGCCATTGCTGAGTGGGCTGAAGCTCGGGGGCGCAATGCGTTTTACGAGATTTCTGTACCGGACGCGGCGCTGAAGTTAGTGCAAGCGTGCGGTCGCTTAATCCGCCATGAAAAAGACTTTGGCACTATTACCATGCTCGACAAACGCATTGTTACCCAGCGTTATGGCAGAGCACTAATAGAATCATTGCCTCCTTTCAGGTTAGATTTGCCCGCAAACTAGCTGCGATATCATCAGTGCTCCGCGACTAGAGTCGTTAGAGCAAGGCTTAGATTAACCGATTGCCTTTTCAGGGCTTTTTCAGCGCTAGGGTATCTTCAAGCAACCGACCCTTGTTAGGCGCTTGGCCAAATTTCCCCGGGCTGAAGATGATTATTCTATTGCCCTTTAAGCGCTTTAGAATATCTTGCATAAACTCGCCCATTTGGTCTTTGCTGAGTTGTTCAACAGCGGCGGCAATTTGCTCGTTAGTGTCGAAGTCGTAGTTCTCATCTTGCAGATTTTGCCAATACTTTTGGCTGCGCTGAGCTAGGTTTTTATCAGACTCGGTGAGTCTGCTGATCAGTCCAGATTTTTGTTGGGCAAATTCTTCATCGCTAAGATCTTGCCAGCTATCGACGTAGTTTTGCATAAACGTCAGCGTAGTTTGTTCCAGATCTTTAACGCCTGCTTTAGGCGATTGCACAAGAAAAAGGTTGCCGCTGCGCGTGTTGAGTCGGCGTACACCGGCGCTAACAACGTAGCCTAGTTGTTGGTCGGTGCGTAAGCTAGAGAAATAGGCTGAGCGCAGAATCTGTCCGGCTAATCCGCTTTTTGCTCTGCTGGCAAAGCTGGCATCTTTGTCTTGAACATAAATTAGTAGAGCCGCATCGTTGTGGTCTACATTCATATTCAATAGAAGTGGTTCTGTTATGTCAGCAACTGTGGATTTTTCCTTGTTAACAGCAGCCATAGGCAAGGTCTTCTTTAACAAATTCTCTAGGGCTTGGGCATCTTTTGTCGATACATTACCATGTAGCCCGGCTATAACCGCCATTTTTGCAAGTTTGTTTTGCCGCCAAGTTTTCAGTTCCCCAAGCTTCAAGGGTAACAGTGCATCAGCTAAGGCTGCAGGTGACCAGCTAGAGGAAATAAGTAAAGTACTTAATGCGCTCAGAGTCTGGGTATAGGGTTTGTCCTTTGCCGCATTGCGTAAATCTTTAATCAAACCTCGCTTAAAGGTAGAAAAGCGCTCGTCAGTTAATTCAGCATGTAAAAGTTGCTCTATGACCGTCGCAAGTAAATTCATCTGCTTATCTTGATAACCGTTTAGCGAAACGGTGTAACCAGTTTCATTGCCACCAATGCTGTAACCCAGCCCAGCTAGGTATGCCGGGTAGACAGTAGTGCTGAGTGAATCGTTAACTAGTCGTCTGTAAAGTTCGGCATAGGCGGCATCTTCAAGACTGCTTAGACCATTGCTGAGTAATAGTTGTATTCTGCTATTTGCTCGCGGTGTGCCGAATGATACGTCGGAGTCTAACCATATTTGTAAATTCGATGAGTCAGAAACTAAGCTGATGCCCTCGTCGTCTTTGGGCAGTAGATCTAAGTTGCTAGGTAAGTATGGGTTTACTGCTGGTAAATTTAGCTTGGCATCAGCAAATTCAGCTGTTTCGATTTCACCTACATTGAGGGAGTAGGGTACGCTAAACCACGGTTCCACTCGGTCTGTTTCTAATTCTGGTGCCGAAATTTCCATCATCAAGTTATCTTTGCGCAGGTAGCTTAAAGATTTAGTAATTAGCGATGCGTCAAAGCCTTCCATTAAATAGGGGGCTACGAGTAAGTCCTGTGCCGGATATTCATCTAGTCTTGGGGCCATTTGATAAACAAAACCAACGGTAGAGCCTTTTTCTTGAAAGCGAAAATTCAGCTCAGCTACTTTGGCTTGTTCCGCGTAGATTCTTTCTTCAGGCGATTCAGCTTTGAGTAAATCTATGTATTGAAACAACACATCAGTAATCTCGGGGATATGTAAACGACCCTCTTCAGTTAGCTCAATATTGATTGCAAGTAGGCTGTTTTGGCGGTCAAAACTCTGTGTGCCTGCAGACAGGCTTTCAATCCAGCCGCGCGCATTTAGAACGCTGTGTAAGCTGCCTTCGCCTTCATGTCCTAATAAATTGCTGATGTATTGTTCGGGTTTAGTTTTATAAACCTCACGGGTGTTAGGCATGGGGAAGTTGTAGGCGATTTTGTATTTTTCTTTCAGCGAAATTGAGCTTAGTACTGCTGGCAATTGAGCTGGCGCGAATAACGCCTGGCTTGGGTAGCTTGGGCCTATGTCGTTATTCTTAACCTGACTGAACAAAGGTGTTACTAACGCTTCTAAGTCGGCTAAAGATTGATTAGACAAAACTACAAGGCCCATTTGATCAGCAGAATAATTTTCTGCAAAAAACTTCATAAGATCGCCGCCGACATCGCCCGCTAATGTTTCTAGCGAACCAATAGTGAATCTATGTCCTGGGTGATCAGGGTTCAGGGCCACTTTACTGACCATGTAGCCACGCCAGCCGTCATCTTTGATTTGCATCTGATACTCAGAGTGCACGGCATTTTTTTCGCGCTCCACATATTCTGGAGAGAGTAGTGGGTCGATAAAGAAGTGGGCGAACCTATCTAGGCCCTGGTTGAACGCGCTAGCTTGAATATCGAAAAAGTAGTTGGTGTGGTCTTGGGCAGTATAGGCGTTAGAGGAACCACCATTGCCGGTTATGTACGTTTGGAAACTGTCTACCTCGGGGTAGGTATGCGTGCCAATGAACAACATATGTTCTAAAAAGTGAGCAAGTCCCGGGCGGGCTTCTGGTTCGTGAAAACTGCCGCGATAAACAGATAGAGCAGCGGCTGCTTTGTCTGTGCTTGGATCAGAGACCAATAACACGCGCATCTGGTTTGGTAAGACAAGATAGCGATATTCTCGGTCATCGTTTGGACTCTTACGTACTGTTAAAGCACCAGTATCTTGCTCATTAGTCGCGCTTTCTTGGGGCTGGGTGCAGCCACTAAGCACGCTTGCGATGAGGGCCGCGCAACAAATACCAAACAGTTTAGAATTCAATTTACCAACTCCGTAATAATGTACAAAAGATGAATCAACCTTGGGTGAAGGGACATCATAATATCGAGCCAAGATTAAACCAATCTGTGTAAAGGTTTTGTATTAAGTATCAAAGTAGCGACAAAATAGACCAAGGATACGATTTTGCGGGCGAATGGCTGAAGTTTAAGCACAGCGCCGGATGCCTCGAGGGATATAGCTGCATAAAGGTGTAAGGTGCAAGGTACAAGGTACAAGGTACTTGGCGGCGAAAGCCGAGTTTGAAGGTGGGAGTTCTATTGGATTTAGCAAAATTACAGGCCTCTATAGACGCTGTCGACCGGGCCAATCAAACGATCTTTCAAGATTGGCAACTGATCAGCCAAGCACTGGCGCCTATGGTTATTGAAAACGGCCTTCGAGTGGTGGGTATTAGCGGTAGCCAAGGTTCTGGAAAGTCGACCTTGGCGCAATACTTAGTCGAGGAGATCGTGGCGCTTGGGGTAGAGGCTGTAGCGGTTTCTTTAGATGACTTTTACCTTACAAAGCAACAGCGCCGGGAATTGGGAGAAACGGTTCATCCGTTGCTGCAGACACGTGGTGTACCCGGAACCCATGACACTCAGCTGCTGCGGCGGTGTCTTGACTCGATCACTGCGGCTCCAGTTGATGTGGCGAATAAGTCGCCAGTAGAATTTACGCTGCCAAGTTTCGATAAAGGACTGGATGACAGGGCTGGATTCGCCCGGGTGCAAGCTAGTGTATTGATCATAGAGGGGTGGTGTGTTGGGGTTGAGGCCCAACCTGAGTCATTGTTAGAGCGCGCGATAAACTCTCTAGAGAAGGTAGAAGACAGTAGCCTGTCATGGCGGCGCTGGGTCAATCAGCAGATTCACCAACACTATTCGCCACTATGGTCATATGTGGACTATTGGGTGCAGCTTCGAGCCCCCAGTTTCGAGCAAGTACATCAGTGGCGGGGACAGCAGGAAACACGCCTGCCAGAGCTCCAGCGTATGTCACGCGCGCAGCTAACGCGCTTTATTGAACATTACGAGCGCCTGACTCGTTGGCAGTGGCAGTCCGCCGATTTACAGCCAGGATTGAAGGTTGCGCTTGCTGATAACCATAGCGTTAGATCAGTGGCGGTCAGTTGAGTTTGTATTGACGGTAATCGGTCTGCGCTTAAGTGCAGTTTAGTATTTTGATCTCGCTTTTTGAATTTCCCCAATCCCGCAATGTTGTTCAGAGAGGGTTCAGTTAGCCGCAGTTATCGTTCTGTTCACTTGAAAATTCGAGAAAGGTGAATTGCAATGATTGATAAAAATATTCCCCCTAAAAACATATTTAACCCTCAGACATTTAGTCAACGTGCCGATGCAAGATTTTCTGTGGATAAAGGTTTGAGAAAAACAGTGTCAGCTGCCCGTGCCCGGCCTCTTGGTGCGCAGTTAGGTGTTTTCAAAGCGGCTATTCTACTTGCTGCGTTGAGTGCCTACTGTGTTCCTGCTTTTGCAGATTCTAGTTATCAGCGTGCCAAAGTGCTCTCGTCGACTCCGGTGTACCAAACTGTAGTTTATGAGGAGCCTCGAGAGGTGTGCCGGCAAGAGCGAGTGGCCTATGAGCAAAATTTTAAGCAGTCGCGCACCCCCGCTATTATTGGTGCCTTGGTAGGAGGAGCATTGGGTAACGCTGTTGGGCGTAAAAAGTCTAATAAGCGAGTAGGCGCGGTGGTCGGCAGTGTCCTAGGTTATTCCATAGCAAAAGATATTGGTCGACATAAACGTCAGCACAGCAGAAGAGATCAGGTTACTTATCGACAAGAAGAAGTGTGTGATATCTATTATGACGAACGTGAAGAACAGCAATTGTTGGGTTATGACGTTAGTTACATATATGCAGGGCAGACTTACAACACGCGCTTAGACAGAGATCCGGGTGCATCTTTGAGAGTCAGGGTTGCAGTAAATCCGGCCTAAACGCTCTCTTGCGTGGCTTCACGGCGCAGCCCTAGCGATCAAGGGCAAGGGTCGTAAAGCCACGTTCAGTGGTGGAAAAAAGTTAAAAAGTACATGCGGCCTGCTATATTGCCAAGATGAGTAGAAAAAAGATCAATCACTGGCTGCGGTTAAGTGTGCTGGTAGTGCCGCTGACCTTTGCTGTGCCAGCTATGGCGGCCCAGAACAAGCAACCACGCCAAGGTTTTTTGGGTGAGCCTAGAGCGCGTAGCGGGCCCACTGTTTCTCTGCAGCAAGCTATCGATATAGCCCTTCAAGAAAATGGTGGACGAGTACTTTCTGCTCAGTCGCGAGGGGGTAAGAGTGGTCAATCACCGCGTCATCATATTCGCCTGTTGCTCGACGGTGGTCGAGTTTTGAACTTAGTGGTAGATGAGCGTGGTCGTTTACAAAAGACAAGGTAGGGTATGCGTATTCTAATAATAGAAGATGAACCCAATCTGCGCGAGCAACTAGCATCACTACTGCGTAGTAATGGTTATGCGGTGGATGTGGCTATCGATGGGAAAGAAGGTTTGTATTTTGGTAGCGAGTATCCTGTAGACGCAGCAATTGTAGATTTAGGCCTGCCTGAGGTTGATGGTATTGATTTGATCAAGGCGTTGCGCAGAGCTAAGCGAGACTTCCCTATCCTAGTGTTAACCGCCAGAAGCCAATGGCAAGACAAGGTGGGCGGTCTAGATGCTGGGGCGGACGATTACCTGACAAAGCCCTTTCAAACAGAAGAGTTGATAGCTCGTCTCAACGCTCTTATTCGCCGCTCTGCAGGGCATGCTACGCCGGTGATCACCTGCGCAGATCTGAGCCTAGATACCAGTCGAAAAATAGCGACGTTACATGACACAGAAATGGAGCTAACCGCATTTGAATACAAAGTTTTGGAATATCTGATGCTCAATCAAGAGCGTATTGTTTCCAAAAGCGAGCTTACAGAACACCTCTATGAGCAAGACTTTGATCGTGACAGTAATGTGCTAGAGGTATTTGTTGGGCGGCTGCGCAAAAAAATGACGCCGCTGAATTTTATTAGAACAGTGCGCGGTCAGGGCTATAGGTTTAGTCCAGATAAGAGTGCGGGGTAGGTTAGCCGTGTTGCGTGCCGATGTTTCGCCTCGACAATTATTCAAGATGACGCTCGTTCAAGGCGCACACTTCAGGTGAAAGGCTCTATCCAACGTCGCCTAATTTCAATTACCGGATTGGTTCTAGTAGTTTTTCTAACTGCCACAGGTTGGGTACTGGACCGCACCTATTCCGCCAGTATCCATCAAGGCGCTGAAGAACAGTTAAAATTGGTCATCTATGCGCTTATGGGGGTGGCGGAAGAAGAGGGTGAAAGTCTAGTATTTAACCAATCGCTGGCGGACCCGCGACTAGCTCAAGCGCAGTCTGGTCTATATGCCATTGTCATAGACGACCTTAAGAGGACGCTATGGAGCTCGTCCTCCCTGCAGTCTATTGGTACATCAGACGTATTTGATTTTGCGCCGCCGCAAGATTTAGCCCCTGGCATATTTTCTTTCGCCAAAATTGCCGTGCCCAAGCCGAGATTTCAACTAAGTTACGCTGTGATATGGGAGGGTATTGAACCTAGCAAAGTTACGTTTACGGCCATTGTCGATCAAGCACCTTACCTAGAGGCCATTGATGACTTTCGGCAGAACCTTTGGCTAGGTTTAGGTGGTGCAACGGTGTTTTTTGTTTTGGCTCAGTTGTTGGCACTGAGGTGGGGCCTTAGACCCCTGCTGGCAATGCAGCTCGAGGTCCGACAACTGGAGCAGGGTACTAGGCGTGAACTGAGCCGTGCTTACCCTATAGAATTATCTCGCTTAGCGGAAAATCTACAACGCTATGTTACCCATGAACAGTCACAGCGTTCGCGCTACCGGCAAAGTTTAGATAATTTGGCCCATAGTTTAAAAACACCATTGACCGTGTTACGTAATGCATCTTTAGAGAGCGTAGTGGATAAGAATTTGCTGGCTAACCAAATCGATCTAATGCAAGACACCGTGAATCGTCAATTAGCCCGAGTAGTAGTAACTGCGCCAACAATACCTAATACTCAGGTAGATGTGAGTCTGGTTGTGAGGAAAATAGTCCGCACCCTAGAGGTGGCGTTTCCCAACATTGACCTGCTGTTTGAAGCACACACACAAGCGCAGCTTCTTATCGATGAGGGTGATTTGTTGGAGGTTCTGGGTAACGTTATGGAAAACGCCTGTAAGTATGGAAAATACTCAGTGCGTATAATTGTTGATCAGGCTGCAAATACCAGTTTGCTGGGGCGGGGTATTGAAATCAGCGTTGAAGACGACGGCCAAGGTATTCCCCAAGCCATGCGCGAAGAAGTTTTAGATCGTGGTTCACGTTTGGACACTCAGCAGTCGGGTCAGGGTATTGGTCTGGCTGTGGCTAAAGAGTTGGTTACTTTGTACCAAGGCGCCTTAACTATTGCTGACAGCAATATGGGTGGCGCAAAAATCAGTCTCTTCTTCCCACTCAAGGGGTAAAGGCCATTGGTTAGACCTCTAGGCTTGGGTTTGCTCTAACCCAGCCTTTGTTCCAGTGCCTTGAAGAAACGTTTGCGTAAAGCGTTATGCTTTTTCAGTTTTCCACCAGTGGCACACCAGCGCTCGATAAATTCCTGATTATCTACAAGATGCATATTACGCCGTCCCGCGTTCATTAGTTCAACCTGAAGAGTCATTCTTAAGGCCTGATCCTTTGCAGGGCTAGGCAGGTCGGCTGCAATCTCAGCCTCAAGGGTTAGTCGTTCTAGGTCTTCATTTGCCGAAATACCATTGATGCGCTCCACAAAAACACTATGGGGTGATGCAACGGGTTCTTTTTTTTGTTCGCCTTCGCTCACTGCAATGTCCCAATCATTCCATTGTTGCAGGCGAGCCTTCACTTTTGCGTTTTTAGCTGTGAGCTGTAGCTCATCCAGCATTTTGCGCAAACCCTTAAGTTGTTTGATCTGGGTTGGTGTTAAATCTGTGTTGTCGGCTACTTCCGCTAACGCTTCGAATTCGGCTCTAAATACGCTTGGATCAGCTTGTTTAGTATTGAATGCTGCAATTGCGTTATCCAATACCTTTTGCTGCTCTTTGGCCGCGTTAGCAGCTGCGTTTCTAGAAGTGTCAAGGCGTTTGAAAACTTCATCACATGCACTGCGAAACTCTCGCCACAAGCGCTGGTCGATACCACGCGGTGTGCTGCCTATGGTCTTCCAGCGAGCTTGTAGTTCTTTTGCTTGAGAGGTCTGTGCTTGAATATCGTCCAATTCAAGTAAGGCCTTGGCTTCTGCAACAATGGTTTCTTTGGCAATAATATTTTTATCCCTACCATCTTTTATGTGTTGATAAAGTTGGGCTTGGGCGGCTTCAAATTCTTTTTCTACAGGCTTTAGCGTTTTGATGTCGCAGGGGTGGTAGGTTTTCCATTCCGCTCTTGCGGCGCGCATGATGCCTTCAACTACTTGTAGATCTGGTTTCCCCCAGTCTGTATTAGTTAGATAATCTTTTACTTCTGCGCACAGTGCTTTGCGGCGGGCTAAATTCTCACTCTTAACAGCATCTTGTTCTGCATAGTGGGTTTTGCACACAATAAAAGCTTGTTCAGCCAAAGTGTCGAATCGAGTCTGCAACTGCGCCTCTTCACGACGCAAAATGCCAAGGGCATTCCACTGGCTGCGCAAATCCTTAAGCCGGTCTGCTTGATTAACTGGGTCTAGTGGGTTGGTGGCTAATTGCTCAAGATCTGCGATCAATTGGTCGCGCTTTGGGTGGGTAGCAAAGTCTTGCCAGTCGCGCATTTCGCCCACTTGGGCACTTAAGCCGTTGATGTCTTTTTCAAAGCCCGTAATACCGCGCTTTTGGATGTTGCGTGCGCGGCTTAGACCTTGGCTTGCCTGTTTCAAGCTGCCGCCGTCGGCGGCTTCTTTGATGTTCTTTACAAGGTTCTGTAATTCAGCGAAGAGTTTTTTCTGTTCAGTGGCTAACTCAGTGTTGGTGGCTGCGCAGGATTGTATAGAGTTTGTCAGCACACTGAGAATTGCCGGCTCAGAAAATTCCTTTGGCCAAGCAACTTGGGTCAGAGTTTTTTCTGCTTTCGCAATCCACTTTTTATTTGCTTCAAGTGCACGTTTGAGATTTTTCTCAGCCGAAGGGGTAAAGGGTTGCAAAAGGTGTGTTGGGATTTTTGCTAATCGATCCGCCGCGTCTGCAAGGCGTTGTACCTTTGCGCTGGCGCGCCTATAAGTGTCCTCTTGGTTTTGACTCGGTGGAAACTGTTCTGAGGCGACAGACCATCTTTGAGATATTTGAAGTTTTTCCGCGATGAGCTGGGATATGTTCTCTAACGCATTGTCTGCCTGAGTAGATGCTTCAATTTGTTCTAATTGCTTTATAAGTTCTGGATAGGGGTTGCTTGCGGCGTCTGGTACGGAAATATCAACATTCGCAAGGGGACTGACTTGTGGTGAATAAGTTGCCTGGCCTTCTATAAGGGTATTGAGGACCGCTTCGGACCCAGCAATGGCGTTCACAGCTTCGCAACGTTTGTCACTCAGTAAGTTGAGCTTTTTACGCTGAACGATAAGCGCATCTAGGTTGCCGGCTTTTACTTTAAGAGTTTTACAGATGTTCTCATCAACTGCATTCAGGCTTTCTACACTTGCGGCTTTGGTGGCCTTCGCGTTCTTTACAGTCTCGAGCTGTGTTCGCGCCAAGCGATTTGTAGTTTTGTCGTGGCCTCGAGAGATTTTTTCCAGCTGAGTAAGCGCAGCTTCGCTACGCATTTCAGTGTTACAGAGTATTTGCTGCAATGTTGCTTCACTGCTGCGCATTGCTAATTGGCAGAGTTGTTCTGCAGAACTCGCATGTTCGATTAGAGCCTCTACTTCCTCAGCCGATGCATTGGCAATACGCGCGTCTAGTATTCTTGAATCCACCCATAGTGGATTGCCCCGATCTTGATCGAGTAGTCGAACAATTCTCGAAGCCGCAGCGGATGTCAGGTCTGGGTTATTAAGGAGCGGCTCTAACAAAACAACATCATCGATCAATTGCATGGCTGCTGTTTGTACGTCGATTGAAGCTGATGACTGCAATAGGCTAACTATAGTTTGCTGAAGCGGCTGTTCTTGATCAATAGAAGCTTTTTCTCTAGCGATAGATCTAAGTATTTCTACCTTTTGCTGATCATTGCTAGATTCTAGTTGGGCTACCAATTTTTTCGCTGACTTTTCGTCAGAGTTAAACAGACGCTTAAACATAAATTCGTTAATCCTGGGGTAGTGCGTTGTGGGCGCCGTCACAAAGAGGTGCGCCTTTAGTGTGCTTGCAGCCACAGAAAAACATAGTCTTAGTTTTTTCTGCGGTATAGGTCATGGGGAGAAAGTCGGTGCCTTCATGCGAACCATCGCAAAGTGGTTGCCTTGCGCTTTTTCCACAAGAACACCAGAAGTACTTTTTGCCTTCAACCACGTCGACCGGGTACGGAGATTTTTGTGCTATGACAGGATTACTCACATTCATTCCTTATTTGTAACGAGAAAAAGTTAGCAGCTGCAGCGGATACTAGGCCTTCGCGTGCAGCAATAAAAGGCCTATAAATAGACCTATTGATGGTGTTCAGGAAAACTCGCGACCTTCCCACCAAGGGAAGAATTCAGGCATGTCCTTAGATACTTTGCCGGGGAATTCAGCGGGCCGTTTTTCCAAGAAAGATACGACACCTTCTTTAGAATCAGGTGATTTACCTCTGTGGTAAATGCCACGGGAATCAATTTTATGCGCCTCCATCGGATGATCGGCGCCCAGCATTTTCCACATCATGTGGCGTACTAGGGTAATAGATACGGCTGAAGTGTTGTCTCTGATCTCAGCGGCTATTTTTTTCGCTTCTATGAGTAAATCTTCCGGTTCATGCAAACTTCTCAACAGCCCGCCCTCCATGGCCTCGCTTGCAGGAAAGACCTTGCCTGAATAACACCACTCCAGAGCTTTGCTGATACCTACAACTCTGGGCAGGAAGTAGCTGGAGCAAGCCTCCGGCACAATGCCTCTGCGCGCAAAGACAAAACCGAACTTTGCACCTGTAGAGGCAAGGCGAATATCCATGGGCAGAGTCATGGTCACACCCACACCCACAGCTGGGCCGTTAATGGCGGCGATAATAGGTTTATTCAGCTCGTACAGTCTAAGAGTTAAACGACCGCCACCATCGCGACTTAAGCCACTCTCTTTGTCAGCTCGAGAGTCGTAGTCAAAGGCATTACCGCCGCCGGATAAATCGGCTCCAGCGCAAAAGCCTCGGCCTGCGCCGGTGACAATGATGGCTTTCACATCATCATCTGCGTCGGCTTTGTCGCAGGCGTCCATCAGTTCAAAAAGCATTTCGTTGTTGAATGCATTTAAAGCTTCTGGCCGATTTAAAGTAATGGTCAGGATGCTGTCTTCAACTTCGTAAAGAATGGTGCTGTAACTCATCTTCTCTCCCTTATAATTGTATTTCTACATTAATCTAATGGTGCCTATTTTGGGCAGTTTTATCCATGCTATTGATGCGGATGATGAACGCTGATTGTAGGCAAGGGGCGCGCAGAAGTGCGTCAGTGATCAAGAGGTGGTTAAATCTCTCACGGTCAGTAAAAGACTGGGTAAACTAAACGTCAACGAACAAGGTAAAGAGACGCTCGGTGCAAATTCAATTTTCTCAAAAAGAACAAGATTTTTGCGCTCAAGTTGATGGGTTTATCGCACAGTATTGGCCCGCTGAAAGCCAAGTTATTGGCGCCCGTGGCGCAGTACATGTTCAGGCTTGGTATAAGGCTGTTGCTGATGCGGGTTGGAGTGTACCCCACTGGCCGGTGAAATTTGGCGGCGCCCAGTGGTCGCCAGTTCAACATTATATCTGGCATAGCCGTTGTATGACCGCCAACGCACCGCCCACTAGAACATTTGCCACGGAACATGTGGGCCCATTGTTGACTGAATGCTTGCCCGAAGAATTATTCGCAAAGTATTTAACTGCAATACGAGACTTTTCTGCAGGCTGGTGTTTGGGTTGGATGGAGGCGCAATGGCCAGACCTGAGCGAACGCATGCAGACCACTCTAACTGAGGCGAATAATGACGCGGCACAAACTAATACATACGTTCTAAGCGGCGAAAAGCGTGCGGTTTTGGGTGTGCTGGGTGCCAAGTGGATATTAGTTGGATACCAGCCTATAAACCCTAGCTCCGATGCCGTCACACATCATGATATGGAATGTGGGCTGTGTATTGTTGATCTACACGCCCCTGGCGTAGATGTGCGCTCATCTAGTGCCGCTCAAAGCCAGTTTGGAACCGTTACTTTTACAGATGTTGTGGTCAACTCGGCGGAGATTCTGCCCGTTTCAGGTCAGTCATTTGTGCAACGTATTGCGCAGCGCTCCTCTAATTCGGAGCAATATAGCGGGTTATCTACGGGTCCGGTGGAGGCCCAGGCGAAAGACGTGGCTGTTGCAATACATTTGGTGGCGCCAGCTTTGCAGCGCCAATTGACTGATATACAAGGATATATTGATGCGCAGGGTTATATTGACGATGAAGAATTGGGTCAGGAAATCAATGAGTTAGGGGTAGATCTAGCCACTCTTCATGCGCTAGAGATGCGTATTTTGGCGGAGGCTGAATCTGCCGCACCAAGGCTTTCCCCACTCGTAGCACAAATTGCCGCAAGGAAAATTAGAGCGAAATTAGGTGCTCTACAAGTAGCAAGCTTCGGGTATTATGCTCTCCCGGATTTTGATGCTCGCTTGTTCGATAATGAGGGTCCACTCAATCCTCAAGCTCACATCTATGAACAAAATGCCTCAAGTCATGTTGGACAGGGGTTGGCGAGTATAGGTGGTGATCGAGATGAGTTTGAGTTGAAGGACACTTTGGCGGGTAGTGAACTGGGATTGAACGACACATCCGGAGAAAACAGGTAATCTTAGATCTCTGGTCTATGACGATTGTTGTAGGACGTAGCCATCGGCGCTCATTTAATCGAGCCGGTGATGATGAAGGGCAGGAATTGTGCTGTGCTTCATGGATTCAGATAGCACGCTTAGTGGGTATTTGGATCATAAACAAATGGAACTTAAGAGGTAATGCGCCTCTAGGTTCGTAACATAAATAGTTTTGCTAAAAACAAAAGGGGTAGGTTGATGGATTTTTCCTTCACAGAAGAACAGACACTGTTACAAGAAAGTATTGAACGCTTTATTCAGAACGATTACAGCTTTGACGATCGTCAAAAAGCCGCTGGTTCTGAGCAAGGTTACAGCGAGCAAAACTGGCAGACTTTTGCAGAGCTAGGCTGGTTAGGCGTCGGTTTCAGCGAAGCTGACGGCGGCTTTGGCGGCGGCGCTATTGAGTCTATGGTGATGATGGAGCAGTTTGGTTATGGCTTGGTCATTGAGCCAATGCTTGGCACCGTAATTCTCGCGGGCGGTGCTATAAAGCACGGTGGCAGCGAGGCACTGAAAGCAAAATATTTGCCCAGCATCATTGATGGCAGCGCACAAGGCGCGTTGGCTTATGCAGAACCCCAAGCACGCTTTAATCTAGCTGATGTAACCACCACTGCAGCAGCAGATGGTGATGGCTATGTGCTTAACGGTCATAAAGCAGTAGTACTTAATGGTCCAAGTGCAGATTTTGTAGTGGTTAGTGCTCGCACCTCAGGTGGTCAGCGTGACCAAGACGGCATTACCTTATTTGTGGTAGATACAAAAACAGCAGGTCTTTCGCGTCGTGACTATCCTACAGTTGATGCGTTCCGCGCATCTGAAATCACTTTTGATAATGTCAAAGTGGGTGCTGACAGTGTTGTTGGCGAAGTAGGCCAAGGCTTTGCGATTTTAGAGCATGCAATTGACGACGGTATTCTTGCAGTAGGTGCAGAAGCAGTTGGCTGCATGGAAAAACTATATAAAGAGACTGTTGAATACTGTAAGCAGCGCGAGCAGTTCGGTCAGGCCATTGGTAAATTCCAAGTACTACAGCACCGTATGGTCGATATGTTCATGGAGCACGAACAATCTAAGTCGCTTATGTTCATGGCGGGCATGCGTATTGATGAAGGCTATGGTCCAGAAGCGCAAAAAGCGATCAGTGCGTTTAAGGTTCAAATTGGTAAGTCTGGCAAATTTGTTGGCCAAAACGCAGTGCAGTTGCACGGTGGCATGGGTATGACAGAAGAGCTGAATATTGGACATTACTTCAAGCGATTGACCATTATCGAAACACTATTCGGCAATGTCGATTTCCACTTGAAGCGTTTTGGTAGCCTATAACTTCTACTCAGTGAGCTGCTAGCCAAGAGCTAGCAGCGCTCTGGAAGTTTGATCGAAGTTTGATCTGAGATTGATCTGAAATTGATCTGAAATTGATCTGAGATTAAAAGAAAAAGTCAGCGGCGAGGGGCTGCTATCAGCTTAGAACCAAGTCTTAGGCGAAAAGACTTAACTAAGACTTAACCAAGAGTTAAAAAGAAGAGTTTTAGCAAAGTGCTTTTTAGGAAGAGCTATTTGCTAAAGCTAGAAGCTAAAAAGTAAAAAGTAAAAAGCCAGTAAAGGCTAAAGCGAAATATGAGGGGGGCATATGGCACGTTGGGATAAGAATGAAGGGCCGACTATCCCTGATTGGTTCTGGGCCGCTGTCGACAAAGAGGCAGAGTCCCGTACCGTTGAAGTAGAAGAGTGCGATGTAGCCTACCGTTTTTACCCATCTCCGGGTAAGCCAGGCCTCCTGCTGATACACGGCATGAATGCTCACTCCAGATGGTGGGATTTTATCGCCCCACAACTCCTCGACCGATATCAAGTTGCCGCCATGGATTTAACCGGCATGGGCGACTCTGACTATCGCTACGAATATTCCAGTTCAACCTATGCCAAAGAAATAGTTGCTGTAATGGACGATGCTGGCTTTGATTCCAATGCCCTGATTGTCGCCCACAGTTTTGGCGGCTACATGTCGGTGAAGGCCGTTAACTTGTATCCAGAGCGTTTTGGTGGGCTAGTGTTGGTAGATTCTGGTATCCGCCATCCAGACGAGCCTATTCCAGATCCGCCTAAAATGGGTGGTGCCACAGGTAAGGTCTACCCAGACCGTGAGTCCGCGTTAATGCGCTTTCGGTTGCAACCCCCTCAGCCTTGCGCCAATGAATATATATTGCAGTACATTGCGAAGAATTCATTGATGCGCGACGAAGATGGTTGGGCGTGGAAGTTTGATGAAGATCTACTTACCACCCTCACCGATGTAGAGCGTAAGCCAGAAGATTTTCAGGCCATTACTGTACCACTAGCACTCATCTACGGTGCTCAGAGTGAGCTATTTACCAGGCAAACTTTGGCCTATATGCAGGAGATTATTCCTCAAGACTTTCCTGTGCGGGAAATAGCTGATGCCCAGCATCACTTATTCTTGGATCAGCCTTTGACCTTTGTCGACGCGTTGGGTGAGATTTGCGCGGAGCTTGGGGCCAAACCCTAGTACTTGCTTTGTCGCTGCTATGCCCACGTACTAAAGTAAGGCAGCAAGCCCCAGTCAAATGTGACTCTGGGGCTAGTCGACTTTCTAGCTGGGATATTCCAAATACTACTTTTGCGGCTCAAGGGTAATAGTAAAGGCCTTATGAGCTTCTACTCTTGCTCTTGAATAAACCATTGGCAGGTGACTGTCAGTGGCCCAGTTCTTTAGCAAGTTGGCGTAGTAGGGCGAGCTGGGGTTGCCAGACTGCCCTGGCGCATTAGTCATTTTCGCCTCATCCCAATTACCCACATCTACCACCATTCTAAAAGAAGCCCCGCTTCTGACTAAGAAGTTGGCAGGGTTGTAGCCGGTATTGTTGGTGGTGTTTTCACTGCCGCCACGAGGATACTCAGGAATAGTCATTTGCGCTTGTAGCTCACCGCTTGCCATAGCCAATAACGGGTGAGAGAACTTGATTTTGTGTAAATCACCCCATTGCCATTGGCTAGGTTCGTTACCTAACAGAACTATACTTTCATCCCACGCCGCCGCAAGCGTGCTTGAAGCTATGTTTTTCCCCTGCGCTGTTTCCAACAGTTTTAACGCGGTTTGAGTATCTATGGTGGGGCTGGCAGCACTGCTGTCGTTAGATATGGTTTTGCCCAGCGCTGGACCTAAGTGACGGTAGTACCAAACATTCCAGAGCGCGGCGGCGGCGCTGTCTGTGGTGAGTTTATGATCCCAGCCGGCTAACAATTGTGCGGGTGCAACCTCTTGTGCAAGTAAAGTAGGCAGGCGCTGAAGTACTGATCTGGCAAAAACCGATTCGTAGTCTCTTTGCAGAGCTAAAGAGTCTTCCATGGAATGCACTTCGTCTGTTTCCAGCGCTTCCCATAAGCGGCGGTAGCGCCATGGTGCAGACCATTCAAAACCAACCTTGTAGGTTTCAATAGGGTAGTCGTCGGGTAGACTCATGGCGTTAGCGGTGCCGCTAAAACCACGTTCAGGGTTATATTCTTCAGGCAGTACATCCATGTCGAAGTAGCCGTCCCACTCATAGCTACCGTCACCGGGAACCGGCAGCAAGCCGTCCCAATTGTCGCGCTTAGGAAATCTGCCCGCAGGCTTGTAACCAATATTGCCGTCAGTGTCTGCATAGACCTGATTTTCAGAGGGTGCGCCCCAGCGGTTCAGCGCCCCAACAAATTCGCGGAAGTTCTGTGCGCGCATATATTCAATGCTGCCAAAGTAGGGCGACATACCCGGCTCTAACCAAGCGGCTCTTACCGCGAATGCATGTTTCTTGGTTTCACTGATAATAGGCCCATGGCGGCTGAAGAGCAGTTCAACCATTTGGCTTGGTGCACCCTTAACCTTTATCTCCTCTTGGATGCGGGTGAAAGGCTCGATGTTGTTTTGGTAGCGATAACCTTTTTTCGCCTTGCGATAAACATAAAGGTCTTCTTGGTCGATGGGGAAAATGGTTAAGCCAAAAGCAATGCGTTCATTGTGACCAATAGATATGCCGGGCAGGGCAGGCTCGCCGGCACCAATCACATCAATGCCGGGGCCATTAAGGTGGGCAATATAACGTAGAGACGGCACAGCGTGTCCACGGTGAGGGTCGTCTGCCAATATAGGTCTGCCAGTGGTGGTGCGATCGCCAGCAACCACCCAGTTGTTACTGCCAACGTCTAACCTATGCGCATCTACTACAGCTTGGGCTAAGGTTTGGCGTTTAGGGTTAGCCTGAAATTTAACTGGCGCTTTAGCCAGTAAGTAGTTGTCTAAAACATCATCAGGAATCACACAAGGGTCCAAACCCTTAGGCA
>ERZ807291.585-NODE-585-length-61841-cov-11.181611_pt1 | contig 61841 bp, 48 predicted proteins | sample MGYA00521257_ERZ807291 | MGnify/ENA primary metagenome ERZ807291 (study PRJEB31413, sample SAMN03169783) | marine metagenome | biome: Marine; feature: Water; material: Subsurface seawater | place: North Sea | collected 2011-04-28 | depth 1 m m ... | reverse complement strand
CCCTCTGATTAACAGTCAGATGCTCTAACCAACTGAGCTAAGGAGGAATGTTTTTAGGTGTAAAGGATTTTTAATTAATCCAGAATCCAAAACAGAAATGCAAATATAATATCTAATATGAAAAAACGGCAGTTATTTTCAGCAAAGTGAAAATAGTTTACGGAAGATTTTCATTGTGTTATGATGAAAAGAGTTAAGCTACTTTTACTATCGTAGACTCTCAAATTCCAAACGACGCTCTATCTGATATGTTTCTTCATAAATCAAGCAATTCCCCATTTTGAAAATACAAACCAAAGAATCAAAACTAATCCAATAAGACCCATGCTTAGGCGAACATCCATTGAAGACCAAACTATTTTTCTTTTTTCAGAAGTTTGAAGACAAAGTCCTTGAATTTGATTCAAATTTGGAGGAGGAGTTAACTTACTTACGGTCACTAAAATCGTAACACTAATCACAAATAAAAGGATGGCATAGTGTAAAAAGTTAATCTCCAACAACAAATTAAAAAGACTTCCTTGGCTAAATTGCATAATATCCGCTCCAGCTACATATTCTAAAACTAGTCTGAGCATTCCGAGAGCAAATCCAGACCAAAGTGTAATTATTGCGGCTTTTGCATTTACCCATTGATACATTAAGCCCAATAAAAAAACTGCAGCTATTGGGGGAGAAACATAGGCCTGAATACTTTGTAAATAATAAAATATACCACCTCCCATTAAGGCTTTCATGAAAGGAATCCATCCCATGCTAATAAAAACAAGTGTAACAGTAGCTAACTGCCCAAATCGAACAAGTTGTTTCTCAGATGCATCCGGATTAAATTTCTGATAAAAATCTATGGTTAATAATGTTGAACTAGAATTAAAAGCTGAAGAAAGTGAACTCATCAATGCAGCCAATAATCCTGCGATAGCTATTCCTTTTAGTCCAACTGGTAGTAGTTGAGTAATCATCGCAGGTAATGCTTGATCTGCATTTGATAATGAAAAATTTAAAGATCCCTGTTGCATCAGAGCATAGGCTATGACCCCTGGAATAAAGAAAATAAATACAGGTAAAAGCTTTAGATAACCAGCAAATAATGCTCCTTTTCTAGCACTTACTTCATCCTTGGCTGATAGCGCACGCTGAACTATATATTGATCTGTACACCAATACCAAACTCCAAGTATAGGTGCTCCAAAAAGCATCCCTGTCCAGGGATAATTGGTGTCACTAATAGGTTTCCACATATTAAAAAATGAAGACGTTTGAGGATTTGTTTCTATTGCAGAAGCCATTTCAATAGTGGTCATCATTTGATCCCAACCACCAACTGCATAAAGTCCAAATATCGTGACAGCGATGCATCCTAAAATGAGAGTAAAAGCTTGAACCATATCTGTATAAATTACAGCTTTTAGACCTCCAAATACAGTATAAAGTCCAGTTGCAACTACCGTGAATATTGCACCCGTCCAAAATGGGATTCCTAATACTTCAAAAACCAATGCTCCAGCGAAAATTATTAAAGAAATTTTGGTTATGATATATGCTAAAACGGAAATGATCGACAAATAATTTCTACATGAAGGAGAATACCGTTTTTCTAGAAATTCGGGCATTGTATATACGGATGATTTGAGATAAAAAGGCACAAATATCCAAGCGAATAAAATCAATATAAGTGAAGCAAGAAGCTCAAAATTAGCCATTGGCATTTCTCCTCTAGCACCAGCGCCCGATACACCAATGATGATTTCAGATCCAATATTTGAAGCAAATAGCGAAGCCCCAATCACAAACCATCCTTGGTTTCTCCCAGCTAAAAAATAGTCAACAGAGTTAAATTCAGTAGCATCTTGTTTTTTGGAAACCCATTTCGAAATCCAGAATATTAAAGCAAAATAGAGTAAGACTACAGTGTAATCAAGTATAGAAAAATTAGTGATCATTATTGATAAATTATATACTGAAAAGGTAATTATAATACTTTAATAACACTAAAAACTACATTTAAAACAACTTGAATAAAGTCATTAGGAAAAATTCTCAATGATTTAGAAGGGATTTGGATTGTATTTTTTAAAAAATGGGAGACATAATGAAGCTTGTTTAAATTATTAGGATTTTTTTAGTGTGAATTTGAATATTCATCTTATATAGAGATTCAAAATCAGTAATATATTGAGCTTGACGAAAGGTGAGTTCAAGTTTAAAAGAAAAATACCCTATAAGCCCTTAACTTATAAGTATTTATGCGTCCAAAGATCCTTGTATTGTTGATAATAACGATGTTAAATAAAAACAAGGGATTCCAGCGTAACTTTTTAATCAGTGGGGTAAATTCATGGGCAAATTTTAGTAGCTTAGTATCATGACTATAGGATTTGTATCTAAGACGGTAAGAAAAAGCAACTGAAAAGCTCAATCGTATATTCGTTTTAAGGATGGCACACTAAAAATAAAAGATAACAATTAACGAATCAAGATTGATGGAGTATTTGTGCTTCCCAAACTATGGAACAAAACTTTTAGTAGGGTAGAGCCTTCCTATTAAAATAGTGCAGCTATAAACGACAAGCTTGACAAATATTGGGCAAAAATGAAGGATGTAAACATTAGGAATAAACAGAGAGAAATTGAAGGAAGCTTATACTCTTTTGGAAAATACAATAACCGAATCCTCTTATAAATCAGATCTGAAATATATAAGCAAAGCATCGCTAATATCAACTGCTGAAATTCATTACAAGTATGGAGAGTACTTTAAGGCTGACGATCTTTCTGATATCGCAAATGATTTCATAACATCAATTAAACTTAACACCTCTAAAGTAACAATAACCAAAAATAAAACGATAACTGGTAAGATTGAGGATATGCAAACGGACTGTAAAAGGAAGTTTAAAGCTTCAGATCTTGACTCCTCATTCAACGTTTTATTCAATGATTATTATGAACTTCATGTATATAATAAAAACACAATTAAAAAGGACTTTAAGTTCATAAAGAGATATTGTTACTATGCAGGAGACACTGGAATCGAGGTAAATCCAAATCTAAAAAAGCTTTCTATCTCAGGAGAAGACACAAAGGACACCTACCTGACACTTGACGAATTAGCCATAACAGTAGATTTAGACTTGAAAAATAATCCCTTAAAACACATTCAATTAACTGCAAATCAAGATACTGAAACAGAACTTATCAATAACAAAAAGAGTATTAAACTGAACCTGACCGCAGGAGAAGTTTACACTATAACATTCTAATTTAACAAAATGAAAACATACCAATCAAATATCTTTATTCAATTTATTTTAAGCATTCTACTTTGCTTTAACCTGAATTACAGTTTGGCACAGTCAACTGACCTCAATGGAAAAAAACTATTGATCTACACCAAAAATGGAAAAGGCTATGTGCATAAAAATATAGCGACTAGTGTGGCAACGCTTCAAAAAATATGCAAATCCATAGGGGTAGAAACTAGAGTGAGTGATGATCCTCAAGTATTTACCGATACTGATATCATGAATTATGACGCTATACTCTTTGCAAACACAAACAACGAAGCTTTTGATAACGAAGAACAAAGAGAGGCATTTAAAGCTTATTGCCAAAGTGGTAAGAGTTTTGGTGGCATCCATTCTGCTATTGGATCCGAACGGAAATGGCCTTGGTTCTGGAAGCTCATCGGTGGATCCTTTACACGACACCCTCCCTTTCAGACCTTTACGGTAAAAGTGAATAGACCCAATCATCCTGCCACTAAACATCTTCCATCAGAATTTGAATCGGATGATGAATGCTATTTTATGAAAAACATCAATCCAAGTTTCAAAATCTTATTAGAAGCCGATTTATCCACGGTTTCTGAAAATGAAAATGGAAAAAAGCCTTTTAGACCAGAGCGAGCACCTCTCAGTTGGTATAATACGTTTGAGGGAGGAAAACAATGGTATACCGCCTTAGGGCATAGCAAAGACCTTTATGCACTACCCTGGTTTCAAAAGCATTTACAAGGAGGTATTGAATATCTTTTACAAGATTAAACCCTACTACAACTGTGAATAAGACAATGGCTTAAGAAAAGTTCTTTTAATATCCGATACCGAATGAGCATACTCAGGAAGTCCAGATACTCTTTTCCAGTCAGGATGTACTCTGAATTTATCCCAATTGGCATTGCGCTCTTCCATGGAACTAAATGAAAGCATATAGGTTAATGCCGGCATTAAAGGTCCAGATACTTGCTCTCCAAAAAACACAGAGTGTAAGCCTGTAGCATCAAAAATGGCAAATTCTTCTTTGTTGAACATTTTTACCTTTCTACGAACCGCATCTTCACTATACCCTTCGTAGGTTCTTAACTCAAAAAGTTGACTCCCCTTTTTAGGCTTCACAATTTGAGGAAGTCCATCAAAAGCAATGTAGAAAGAACTTGAAAAGCGAGAATAAACTCTTTTGTCATGGGCAACTGCGTCATATACTTTTCTTGCCTCAAGGTAAGTGTTGTCTGCTTCTAACTCAGTAACTACTTTACCATAGGTAGCTATATCTTTGTAGGGGACTAATAAAAAAATTTGCTTGGGAGTGGGTTCTCCAAGGGACTCAAACACTCCAATGTTCTCAACACCGTGCCGATTTAAAGCAGGAAGAAGGGCTTCTTCTAAATAATCGTGTAAGGCTTGTTGTGATCCGTTGAAGGGAATGGAATAGGTTCTGAGCTCATAATATTCTTTTTGTCCAAACAAAGAGAGTGAAATACTGAGACAAAGAAATAATAAATACTTTTTCATTTTCGTTATGTTTTAATATTAGCTTAAATTTAAGGATTAAATCAATCCAATCATGCAATACAAAGCAACCATATTATTTCTTTTTTTTCTTCCTATTTTTATCAGTGCACAAACTGAATCATTCAAACTCACTTTTAATCATCAGGCTTTACCTGTGAAACAACTGCAAAAGACAGGTGATTTTTATGTTGACATCTTAGGCTTTGAAGAAATTGAGGTTACTGCCAGTCAAAACCCCCCTAAACGCTGGTTAATTAATCACGAAGGAAAACAACTACATTTAATTACAAGTAATGATGGAGCGCCTAATACAATCGTTAATCATATGGCGTATTCAACACGAGATTTAGATAAAGTAGTGGAGCATCTTCAAAAAAACAAGGTGGACTATTGGACTGACGAAGGCAAAAAGAACGTTGTTAGAATTCGGAAGGACGGGGTGCGACAAGTTAAAATTCAAGACCCAGAAGGGCATTGGGTTGAAATCAATGAAGCCTATTAAAGCGTTCTTGAAATAGCCAAAGCTAAGCCTCTAATTTCTGCTAAACCACGTAATCTTCCGATCGCTGAATAGCCCGGGTTCGTTACTTTATTTAGATCGTCTAACATTTGATGACCGTGATCAGGGCGCATGGGTATTTCCCAATCGGTTCTACCCTCCTCTTTTCTTCTGTGCTCTTCAGTCAAAGCTGCTTTTACCATGGCGTACATATCTACATCACCTTCCAAATGATTGGCTTCGTAAAAATTTCCTTTTCCGTCTCTAAGTGTACTTCTGAAGTGCAAAAAATGGATTCTTGAAGCATGCTTGTTAAACATTGCCAACAGATCATTATCGGCTCTTACACCAAAAGAACCCGTACAAAAAGTTAATCCATTATTTCGAGAGGGAACGGCATCATAATAAATATCCAAATCTTCAGCTGTACTTAGCACTCTTGGAATTCCAAAAAGGGAATGCGGCGGATCATCGGGATGAATACACATTTGAACCTTAGTTGATTCTAAAGTAGGAACAAGTGCTTGCATAAACATGATTAAATGCTGATGAAGATCATCTTTGCTTAAATGTTTGTAGGCCTGAATACGCTCGTTAAACTGATTCAGCGTATAGCCTTCTTCTGCCCCAGGAAGACCTGCTATGATGCTATCCGTCAATTCCTTAATCTCCTTGACGGTAAGGGTATCAAAATACGCTTTCGCAGCATCTATTGCTTCAGAAGAATACTCTTCAAAGGCTTGTGATCTCTTCAAAATAAACAAATCAAAAGCTCGCATTGCATCAATTTCAAAAGAAAGCGCAGTGGAACCGTCCTTCAAAGGTTTATAGAGATGGGTTCGTGTCCAATCTAGGACGGGCATAAAATTATAACAGACCGTAAAAATGCCACAATAAGCTAAATTTTCAAGCGTCTTTTTATAGTTCTCAATATACTTTTCAAAGTCACCCACCCGTTGTTTAATGTCCTCGTGTATAGGAACAGATTCTACAACTCCCCAGGACAAACCAGCCTCTTGAATTAAGTCTTGATGAGCTTGAATTTCGTCTATTTCCCAAACTTCACCATTGGAAACATGGTGTAGAGCAGATACTATATTGGTTGCTCCTGCTTGTCTAATGTCAGCTAATGAAACAGCATCATTTAGGCCGTACCATCGAAAGGATTCTATCATAATTTATTGAATTTAAACTCCACTGAATACGCCAAAACCACCATCCACGGGCAACACAATACCGGTAACAAAACTAGCACTATCACTACACAAAAAATGAATGGGACCATTCAATTCCTCTGCTTCCCCAAAGCGCTGCATGGGTGTATTTCGTATTATTTTTTCACCTCGTGATGTAAGGCTTCCGTCTTTATTTAACAACAAGTCTCTATTTTGTTTTCCTATAAAAAACCCAGGAGCAATGGCATTGACACGAATTCCATCGCCAAACTTTAAAGCCATTTCTACGGCCATCCAACGGGTAAAATTTTCCATGGCGGCCTTGGACGCCGAATACCCCAACACACGGGTAATCACTCGATCAACAGCCATGGATGAATAATTAATTATGGAACCTTTTCCCTTTTGACTCATGACTTCACCAAAAACTAAACTAGGAAGTAAAGTTCCTTTGAGATTTAAATCAACAACTTGATCAAAATCAGTTTCCGAAAGATCAAAAATAGATTTGTCATCAGGGATGACTGCCCCAGGTAAATTTCCTCCAACTGCATTAATCAACACATCAATTCGATCAAAATGAGATTTCATTTCTTCACGAACGCGAATCAAATCCATCCGATCCATTACATTGACAGTATAGGTTTTTACAACCGTTAAAGTATTCAACTTTGAAGAGAGCTCGTCCAAGAGTTCTTGGTTCCTCCCTAAAATTACTAAATGCGCTTTGGCCTTGGCAAGACTCAATGCTAATGCTCCTCCTAGAGCACCTGTTGCTCCCGTAATTACAATTACCTTATCTTGAATTTCGAACACAATATAATTTTTAAATAGTGTATTTAGAATCCCATTGCACTACCTGCTGGGTATCCATTGCTTTAATTCCCATTTCAACTGCAAAAGCTGTTTTGGCTCCACTTTTGAAATTGGATAGAGGCATTTTATTTTCTACTATAGCAGATCTAAAATCTTCCAGTGCTTGTCGAGTGGGTTCTGTATGCCCATACTCAATTGGAATCCCCTTCCCTTCAGTCCAACTTGCTGTTGCACCAGAAACTCCATCTACATCCCCAATTACCTTCTCGTATTTGCCCTCTGGAAATTTCCAGGCGTTTTGGTAGTCGATAATGATTGTTCCCTTGTCTCCCAAAACTTTAATCTGATAATCATCTTTTGCGTTTGAGGTTAAACAAGTGAAACTTGCTTTAATTCCGTTGGGATAGGTATATATAAGGTGTGTATTGTCATAAGTTTCGCGTCCATCTTTCCAATAACTCACATCACCAAAACCAGCCACTTTATCTGGATGAGCCGCTGTAAACCAGTTACAAAAATCAATTTGATGAGAGCTCAACTCAGCAGTCAAACCATAAGAATACTCTCGGTACATACGCCAGTTGATTTGACGTTCAAATTTAGGATCAGGCACGGGTCTTCTCCAATTTCCGTTTCGGTTCCACTGAGCCTCTACGGCACTTATAACCCCAATTTCTCCTCCTTGTATCATTTCAACAATATGAGCATATAGACGAGAACTGTGGTACTGATGTCCGGTCTGAAATATTTTATTGTGATCGCGCTTGAGCTTATCATAAAGCTTTAACGTATCCAAATCACCTTTTACCATAGTCTTTTCACAGTAAATATGCACGTCAGCATCAATAGCATCTGTTGCAATAGCTGCATGAGTACTGAGCGGTGTGCTAATAATGACAGCGTCTAAATCTTTTTGATTTAAAAGGGCTTTATGATCAGAATAGGTTTTTGCTTTGGGGGCAATATTAGATGCTGCCTCTAGACGAAAAGGTAAGGTGTCACAAATGGCAACTAATTCAATATTTTGAATTTGATTTAATATTTTCATGAGCCCTTGACCTCTGTCCCCTGTGCCAATAACGCCAATACGAACAGTTTCATTAGGCGAATTTGTAATTATGGCAAAGTGATTAAGATTCGGAAGAACTAAAGCTGAACTTAAGGCGGTAGCTCCTTGTTTTAAAAATTTACGTCTTTTGTTATGCATGAATTGTTTTTTTACTAATGTAAAAAAGTTAATTGAATACAATAATAAATAAAAAATATTATATTCGTTAACGTTAACGAATTGAATTATTAAGAAATGAAAAAAAATAAGTTTAATGAATTCGCAATTCTATTGGTTGTCGGATTTTTACTATTCTCATCCAATACATCTGCTCAAGAAACCTCTTGGACTCCACTATTTAATGGGAAAGACTTCAATAACTTTGAACAGTTGAATGGAAATGCGGAATATCGTATTGAAGAGGGTGCAATGGTTGGAATATCTAAATTAAAAACACCCAACAGCTTTATGGCCACCAAAAAAAAATACGGTGATTTTATCTTAGAATTCGAAGTAAAAGTTGATTTTGGCCTCAATTCAGGTGTTCAATTCCGAAGTAATAGCTTTGCTGATTTTAAAAATGGTAGAGTTCATGGGTATCAATGTGAAATAGAAACGAGTCCAAGAAAGTGGGCCGGTGGAGTTTATGACGAAGCCAGACGAGGATGGCTTTATCCTTTAACACGAAATCCTGTAGGTCAGAACGCATTTGTAAATGGGACTTGGAACCATTACCGCATTGAGGCATTAGGGAACGAAATTCGAACTTATGTAAACGGAATAATGTGTGCCAACCTAGTTGACCCAACTACTGCTGAAGGATTTATCGCCTTCCAAGTACACGCAATTGGAAAGGAAGAAGACGAAGGAAAAATTGTACGCTGGAGAAACATCAACATACTCACAGAAAACTTAGCTGAACACAGACTACCGGTACCTGATTACGCACCAGAAATAAGCTATCTTGAAAACGAGCTTAGTCATTCAGAAATGAGAAAAGGATGGCGTTTATTATGGGATGGCAAAAGCTCCAAAGGATGGCGTGCAGCAAAAGGCAATCAATTCCCCACTAAAGGTTGGGTGATTGAAAATGGTGTCTTAACTGTAGTGGCTTCTGATGGTAGTGAGTCTAGAAATGGTGGTGATATCGTAACGGATGATTTATTCAGCAACTTTGAACTCAGTGTTGATTTCAAATTAACAGAAGGAGCAAACAGTGGAATCAAATACTTTGTAGACCCAGAACTGAATAAATCAAATGGTTCTGCAATTGGTTTAGAGTTTCAAGTTTTGGATGACAGAAACCATCCAGATGCCAAACAAGGTAAAAACGGGAATCGTACCGTGGGTTCCTTGTATGACCTGATCAGAGCAGAAAATAATGATACTGGGGGTCGGGGTAAGAACTTCAAAGGAATTAACCAATGGAATAATGCAAGGATCGTTGTGAGTAACGGGCATGTAGAACATTGGCTTAATCAAGTAAAAGTGGTGTCTTTTGACCGATTCAGTCAAACGTTTAAAGCTTTGGTTGAAAAGAGTAAGTATGAGAAATGGGAAGATTTTGGAAGACTTCCAGAAGGAAACATTTTACTTCAAGACCACGGGAACAAAGTATCATTTAAAAATATTAAAGTAAGAGAATTTTAAAAACTAAAAACTAAAAACTAAAAACAATTAACAATGACAACAAGACGTAATTTTATCAAAAAAACATCTTTAGCTACAGGAGCACTAACCTTTGGTGTTGCAACTGGATTAAGCGCAAAAAGTTATCGTAAAGTAATTGGAGCGAACGACAGAGTTCGCGTGGGTGTTGTCGGTTTTTCTAATCGATGTAAAGGTTCACTCATCCCTGCATTCTTAAATCACAGTAAAAATCTAAACTTCGAATTTGTTGGTGTATCAGACATCTGGAACAGAAGAAGAGATGAAGGTGCAGCATACCTCAAAGAAAAGACAGGAGATAAAATGAAAACCTGGAGAAATAATGAGGAAATGTATGAGGACGATAAAATTGATTCTGTCATAATCTCTACTGCCGATTTTCAACATGCCCTTCATACCGTTCAAGCAGCGAATGCTAAAAAAGACGCTTACGTAGAAAAACCTTTTGCGGAAACAATGGATGATGCACGAATCGGTAAAAAAGCGGTTGAAGACTCAGGAATCGTTTTTCAAATTGGTTCACAGAGAAGAAGTGGTAAGAATTATCATGCAGCTAATAAATTTGTCAAATCAGGTAAGTTTGGGGACATTGTTATGGTAGAAATGTCTTGGAACGTAAACCAACCCGGACGTTGGAGATTACCTCAACTAACCAAAGAAATAAAAGAATCAGATACGGATTGGAAACGTTATTTAATGAATCGTCCTTACGAAGCTTGGGATCCAAGAAAGTATTTAGAATATCGTTTGTTCTGGCCTTATTCCTCGGGAATCCCAGGACAATGGATGTCGCATCAAATTGATACTGTGCATTGGTTTTCTGGCTACGATCACCCAAGAAGTGTTGCTGCTAATGGAGGAATTTACCTTTGGAAAGATGGAAGAAAAAATTACGATACCATGACTTCCGTTTTTGATTATGGAGATGATGATGGTAAAAATGGTTTCCAAGTAGTGTACTCTTCTCGTTTTACAAATTCCGCTGGTGGAACAAAAGAAATTTACTATTCTAACGGAGGTGAATTGAATCTTCAAACGAATAAAGTGTCTGATAACGGTGGACTATCAGAAAGACAAGCTAAAAGAATGGGACTTGAAGCAAATAAGCTAAAAGAGTACAACTTAAGTGATATGGAAGTTAAAGTGGTTACATCTGCAGATACAGGAGTTGACAACATGACATCAAACCATATGTTAAATTGGATGGAATGTGTTCGGAGTAGAGCTAAAACAAATGGGTCTATCGAAGCAGGATACAATCACTCAATAGCTAATATTATGACAACTGCAGCGCTTAGAACAGGACTTAAAGCAACTTTTGACAAGGAAACTCAAAATGTTTTAGCTGGAGGCAAAGTGTTTAAATATTAAATTGATTAAAAATGAAAAATAGTTTACTGGGAATTGCATTTCTTGCACTTTTGAGCAGTTGTAATAACTCAAAGAAAAATAAAACTGCCATGCAAAGTTCACCTGAAATCAATACCAATGTGTATTTTGAACAGGACAGCATTAATAAAAAAGTAAGTGTCTATTTTGGAGAGAGTCTGTTTACAAATTACCTATATGTTCAAGATTATTACAAGCCCGTTCTTCACCCGCTTATCACTCAAAGCGGGCAATCCCTTACAAGGGGATATCCAATTGATCCGCAACAAAATGAGCGGGTTGATCACCCTCATCACGTAGGATATTGGATGAATTATGGAGATGTCAATGGATTTGATTTTTGGAATCACTCAGATGCAATCGCAGCCGATAAAAAAGACGGATATGGGACAATTTTCCCAGTATCTTATAAAGTAGATGAATCAAAAAGTCAATTGTCAATCGTAACGGAATGGAAAGCTCCAGATGGTACAGTATTAATTGAAGAACATACAGACTTTGTGTTTTCACAAATAGAAAAACACCGTTTAATTGATCGAACTTCTACACTTCACGCTAAGGAGAATGTAAGCTTAACAGATAACAAAGAAGGTTTTCTTGGAATTCGAGTAAGCAGAGCCTTAGAACATCCAAGTAAAAAGCCTGAAATTTTTACAGATGCTAATGGTATTCCAAGCGAGGTGAAAGTGTTAAATAACGATGGGGTAACTGGAGAATACTTAAGTTCAGAAGGAATCAAAGGTGAGGCAGTTTGGGGCACACGTGCCAAATGGGTTGCATTAAATGGAATACAAAATGACGAAGCAGTAGCCATTACTATTTATGATCATCCTGAAAATATAGGTTATCCTACATTCTGGCATGCTAGAGGCTACGGATTATTTGCTGCAAATCCCCTTGGTCAAAAAGTGTTTTCAAAAGGAGATTTAGAACTTAATGCCGCTCTAAAAAAAGGAGAAAGCCTAACGTTCAAATACCGTGTTATGGTAAGTAACGGAGCAAAAGTAGATCAAAATACCGCAAATCAATTCACTTACTAATCGATAAGTCTTATGAAAAGAAAGCAATTTTTATTTGGTATTTTATCAATTTTCTTTTTGAGTAGCACAGCTGTTTTTAGTCAAATAGATTTTGATAAAAAAGATAAAGTTTTTAATGGTAAAAATCTTAAAAATTGGACTGTACTCCCAGATCAGCCCAATATTTGGTGGACAGTAAATAAAGGGATTCTTTTAGCTAAAAGTGATGCAGACCAAACAGGATCAACCCTTTGGACCAAAAAAACGTATCAAGATTTTGCCGTGCGTTTAGAATTTAAAATGGGCAGTGGCATAGTAGACTCGGGTGTATTCCTAAGAGGTGAAAATCCGTTAAGTCCACAGATTCAGATAGGGATTTCAGGTTCTTTAAAAGTTGACATGACAGGCTCCCCTTATGTCCCTAAACAAGGGTACCCTCAAAAAGCTAAAGTAACTAACATTCTTAAAAGCAAAGAATGGAATACAATGACTATCGTTGCTAAAAAAAATAATTACAAAGTATGGCTAAACAATCAAATGGTTTTAGACTACACACTAGAGAATGCAAATCTAGAGGGTCCAGTTGGATTACAATTACATCCCGGAAGAATGATGGATATAGAATTTAGAGAAATTTTCATTAAAAACTTATAACTTTTTTGGGTTTTTTAAAAATGAGGTATGCTTATGTTGCTTCTTTTTTTTTTATTTGTAAATCGTTATGAAGGAAAAGATTGGAATAAAAAAAATTGCTGAGTTATCTGGAGTATCCATTGGAACTGTAGATCGGGTTTTAAACAATCGAAAAGGGGTGTCAAAAGAGACGGCAAGGCACATTAGAGCCGTAATTAAACACACAGGTTATAAGAAAAACAATGTCGCAAGTAGACTAAAGCTTGCCAACAACAAAACCATCACCATAGCCGTACTCTTTCCCAAGGAAGCTTACTTGGTCGAACATTATTGGCACCTTCCACTAAAAGGGATTCTCAAAGCCGTATCCGAATTAAGTGAAATGGGTATCATTCATGACCTCCATGTTTTCGAAATTGGAAGTATGAAATCTTTTGAAAGAGAAAGTGAAAAAATCTTGTCTAAAGAGCCTGATGCCCTAATCACAGTGCCTTTTTTCATAAAAGAATGTATACGTTTAACTGAAAAATCAGAAAAAGCGGGCATTCCCGTTGTATTCATCGATACTGAAATGGATTTGGAAATAAACAATAAGTATTCTATTTATCAGAATTCATTTCAAAGCGGAAAAGTAGCTGCAAGAATACTCTCACAAATCATTTCAGTGAATGGAAAATTTATCGTGTTGAATATAATTAACAACTCTGAAACTCAAAAAAACAACCAAGAAAGAGAAAAGGGATTCAGAACATTTTTTAAAGATCAAATTCAAAAAGACATTCCCAATATAGACTCCTTTACAGTCAATCAATCCGAGATTGACACTCTCCAAGAGATTTTTAAACCCTACACAAAAACAAATGAACAAATTGGTGTGTTTGTCACCAATTCAAGAGCTTACTTACTACCTAAAACGATCAGCGATTTGGATTTAAATAATCGAACTACTATAATCGGTTATGATTTGAATCCTATAAACATTAAATTACTTAAGGAAAATAAGATTCAATTCATTATCAATCAACAACCCGAGCATCAAGGTTATAGCGCTGTAAAAGGTTTGTTTAAATTGATTACAGAAGAAGATAACTCTGATTTGAATCACAAAATTCCTATCGAGATCATCGTTAAAGAAAATTTTGAATAAAAAAAAGGCTGTCAATTGACAGCCTTTTCTAACTATTAACTAAACACTATTACTGTTACTGTGTATATCCTGTATTCTGTGGATATCCACCTTCAGTTCTGTCAATCTGATCCAATGGTATCGGTCTCAAAACATGATACGATTGAATATTATTCGTTGCATCTAGATTATGTGCCTTAACTCTTTCAACCAGCTTTTTCGTTCTAACAAGATCAAACCAGCGGTGACCCTCACCCACTAATTCACGTGCACGCTCGTCAAGAATGAAGTCGATATCTACATCAGCAGCGGTGATTTCCATTGATGCTTCTTCTCCATCCCAAGCACCACGTTTACGTACGATATTCAAATCTTCTGCAGCCTGAGCAGTATTCCCTTGCTTTAGATTCGCTTCTGCTCGAATTAAATAAGCATCAGCCAAACGCATTAAGATAAAGTCACGTTGACCTTGGGTATGCTGACGGTTAGGTCTCGTATTATCTATCCACTTGTTTAACGAAGGGAAAATAACCTGATTGTATTGATCAGTTGTATATACTTGATAAATAACTGCATCTTTATTTGCTTGAGTCCACTTGGCATCTTGATTGACACCACTACGATCTACACCTGGACCTGGAATATAAAGCGCAGTATCTCCAATTTGCTGACCAGGAACAGGCTTATTTGCATACCAAACATGCTTGTATCCTTTGTCATAACGCGCGTCTTTAGTTCGGTCCCAAAGACTTAAAAGGTGGTCTGTAGGTCTAAAACGCTTCCAAGGACGACCGTTTTCAGTATCACGGGTCATTCCAGGACGCTTGTCATACTCAAACAAGAAGTACAAATGACCTCTATGCCCATAACCGTCTAAACCTTCGTCAACCTGCTGTTTTGAATTGATAATCGTCCAGATAACTTCTGAGTTCTCTTCATTGTTAATGTCCCATAAATCAGCCCAATCGTCTAATAACGAAAAACCATAATTATTGATCACATTGGTCATTAAAGAAACCGTTTGAGCTGGACTTCCTTGTGGCGCAGTTAAATGCACTTTAGCCAGCAAAAACTCTGCAGCAGCTTTACTCACTCTTCCATAATCAGATTGTGAGCTAGGTAAGTTACTTATTGCGTACTCTAAATCAGGAATAATAGCCTGTGCATAAACCTCTTGTACAGAAGTTCTATTTGCTTCGGTTTCAACGCCTTCTGTCTCCTCTAAAGAAAGGTGAACATCACCATAATAACGAACGAGATTAAAGTAGTAAAGAGCGCGTAAAAATCGAACTTCTGCCAAACGCGAAGTTAATGTCGCTTGATCCATATCTTCAATATTTTCCGCTCGATTTATCACTGCATTCGCTTGATTAATACCTCGATACATAATTCTCCACGTATCTCTAAAATAACGTGCAGAAGAGTTATGCTGGTTGTTATACCAGTTTAGATACTTGTGGCTTCCATCAGCCCCGTTAGTATAAGTATCTGTTCCGAATACATTCATGGAAAATCCAAGTTCAGTACCATAAAACTCTTTCATAATCCCATAAGTTGCTTTTACTGCATCTTCTAACCCTTGTGAGGTTGTATAGTATGATCCAGCAGAAACATCTGCGATATTATTCTCATCGAGATAATTTTCACAGGAAAGGAAAACTGTAATTCCTAGTAGTACTAGAATACTTTTAAATGTGTGTTTTTTCATTTTTTCTGTGTTTAAAAATTAAAATGCTGCTCTAATTCCAAAAGCAATCAACTTAGAACTGGGTGTTGTTCCAGATCCTAAAGTAGCTTCTCCAACTTCAGGGTCAAATGTGTCATACTCTGAACTAAACCAAAGGTTTTGCCCTTGTACATATGCACGAAGACTTGTCATACCAAATCTTGAAGCTGTATTACTCTCAAAATTATATCCAAGGGTTACATTTCTGAGCTTGACATAACTACCATCAAAATACTCCAATGTGGATCCGTTTTCAGGACGCTCTTGAGTAAAGTTAGGTCGAGGATATTCATTTGTAGGATTGGTTGGTGTCCAATAATCAACATCTAAATGATTGTATCGGAACTGACCGTTTGCGTTTCCTTGGTGGAAACTACTACGAATCATATGACCTTGACGGAAATAAAAGAATGCACTTAAATCAAAGTTACCAAAGGTAAAGGTATTGGTGATCCCTCCAAAGTAGTCCGGTACATCTGTTCCAATTACACTTCTATCTGCCGGTGTAATTTTTCCATCACCGTCAATATCAGCTAATTTGATTTGTCCTGGATCTGTTCCTTGAACGGCTGCAGCTTGGTCAGCTTCGTTTAATTGCCAGATACCTGCTTTGGTGTAATCAAAGAATACACGAATAGGCTGCCCAATAAACCAATTGTTTCCAGTATCATCTAAAGGATTTCCACTCTCGTCTTTCAAGGCTAATTCAACAATTTTCTCACTGTATCCAGAGACATTTAAATTAAGATCCCATGCGAATTTATCAGTTTCAACAACTGTTGCATTGACATTAAATTCAACACCGCTTGTTTTGGTAGCTCCAACATTTTGGAATACACTAGTATAACCTGAAGTGTAAGGAAGGTTTCTTGCCAACAATAAATCAGTAGTGTTGGTAACATAATAATCAAAAGCCCCCGATATTCTTCCTTCCAGTAAACTGTAGTCAAAACCAACGTCAATAGTTTTAGAAATCTCCCAACCTAAATTTGGGTTTGGAATTTCATTCAATCGATAACCGAATGCTGGAGTTTCATTCCAAGCATAAACGGTTCGTGCCAGAGCACCTTGCGTCTGGTAAGGATCAATAGCAGTATTTCCTACCTCTCCATAAGAAGCTCTTAATTTAAACTCATCAAAAGTAGCGCTGTCAGGAGCAAAGTCTTCAAGTAATCTCCATCCTAATGAAACCCCTGGGAAATAGGCCCATTTGTTTCCTTCTGCTAGACGGGAAGATCCATCCGCACGAAGTGAAGCTTGAAATAAATACTTTCCGTCAATGTTGTAGTTTACACGTCCCATATAAGACTGTAACTGCCACTCACTTAGTCCTGAAGAAAGATTTCCTTTTACCTCAGCTGTACCTATATTATACCACAACTGTGAGGAGTAAGGTAAATTTTGAACTTCGGCTTTTGAAAACTCTGAACTAAATTCTTGAATGGATTGTAATAAAGTAACCTTTAAATTACCCGGTCCTACTTCTTTGTTATAAGTAACTAAGTTTTCTAGGGTAAATCCAAATTCTTTTTTGTTTTCTACTTCGGCATCAGCTGGCCCTCCTCGATTGTCATTTGTAAAACGATCACGGAACTCTCCACGTCTTCTGAATCGCATATCGGGTCCAAAAGTTGAAGTAAATTGAAGACCATCCATTAACTTGATTTGCAAGTAAACTGGCGCGAAAAATCGTGTAGAAATTCTTTCGTCTATATAGGCCCCAGGAACGAGTTCACTTAATGGGTTCGTTCGGATACCATCGTTAAAAGCAAAAAAGTTAAGGGTTCCATCGTCAGCATATGGCTTTCCAATTGGAATGTTTGACAATGATTCACTCATAACTGCTGAGGATCCCCAGTTGTTGACTGAATTACTCAATAGCATAGAAATTCCAAACTTGAACGTATCGTTAATCCTGTGGTCTAAATTAAGTCGACCTGTAACACGTTCAAAGTCCATTAAGTCAATAATACCATCTTCTTTAAAGTAACCCAAGGAAACATTATATTGAGTGTTTTCAGAACCACCATTCGCTGAAAGCTGATGACTATTTTGATATCCCTGATTTAAAACGGCATCTAAATAGTCGAATGATCTTCCTGTTCTGATCGATTCCAACTGAGCAGCATCACCTAAGAAAACGGCTTCGTCGTTAGGAATGGTACCTGCATAAGAATATCGGCTGTTCGCGTCTTGACGGAATGCCTCACGTCTTCCTGCCGCATACTCTTCGCCATTCATCATATCAGGAACATTAGTAACAGAAGTAATTCCGTAATAACCTGAATAATTAATTTTTGTATCACCCGTTCTACCTCTTTTGGTAGTGATCAAGATAACCCCATTGGCTCCTCTAGATCCATAAATAGCGGTGGCAGCTGCATCTTTTAGAATTTCCATAGACTCAATGTCTTGTGGATTGATGTCAAAGATAGCTCCATCACCTGTACTACTAGTTTGTGGAATTCCATCAATAACATAAAGCGGATCATTGGATGCAGAAATTGAGCGACGTCCTCGAACTCGAACTACAGGGTTTTGACCTGGTCGTCCGCCTCCAGAAGTAATATCGACCCCTGCTACCTGTCCTTTAATGGCATCTACACCACTACCTGTAGCAATTTTCTCTATACTCTCACTTCCAATACTCACAATCGATCCTGTAACTTCTCTACGGGTTTGTGTACCGTATCCTGTTACAACAATTTCATCCAAAGCATCAGCTGATGGAACTAAAGTCACATCGATTTGATCTCCGTTGACCGTGATTGATTGATTTTCAAAACCAATAAATGAAAAATCCAATACAGCACCTTGCGGTACTGAAATTTGATAATTTCCATCAAAATCAGTTGAAACCCCAGTAGAAGTTCCCTGTATTATAACATTTACCCCAGGTAATGGAGTCCCTGTTTCAGAGTCTACTACTTTACCACTAACGCCGCTTTGTGCAAGTACTACTGTGGAACAGAGTACGAAACAAAATGCGAGGGTAATTTTAATAAAATTTCTCATTACTTATTTATTTTAAGTTATTTTAATTAAATTCGTTAACGTTAACGAGTAATACTTTAACAATAATAACTATAAAAAATAAATTATTCTAAAAAAAAATAAGAAATCTTTAACATAATGATAATTTACTTCTGTTAGTGTCTTATTTTATGCATAAACTTAAAGTCATTAAGTTGTTCGCCAAAGAATAATTAGCATACTTCATCAATGAAACCATTTATACATCAAAATTTTCTTCTCGAAACCAAAATAGCCCAAGAGCTTTATCACGACTATGCATCCACACTTCCTATCATAGACTACCACAATCACCTCCCTCCAAAATTAATTGCTGAAAACACTAAATTCAATACCATTACAGACTTGTGGATATCTGGAGACCATTATAAATGGCGGGCAATGCGAACCTTAGGTGTAAGTGAAGAGTACATTACTGGTAAAGCAACTGATAAAGAGAAGTTTATCAAATTTGCAGAAGCAACTCCTTATATGATTCGCAATCCATTGTACCATTGGACCCATCTGGAACTGAATCGTTATTTTGGAATTGAGGAACTACTGTCAAAAGAAAACGCCGTTAACGTTTACGAAAAAACAACTGCTGCTGTACAAACTTCAGAATTTTCAACTCAATCTTTACTTGAACGAATGAACGTGGAGGTGCTTTGCACCACCGAAGATCCAACAGACACTCTAGAACATCACGTTAACCTTTCGACCTCTAGCTTTAAAACCAAAGTGAGCACTGCTTTTAGACCCGATAAATCCTTATTTATTGATGGAGAAAATTATAATTCCTACATCGATCAGCTTGCTCAGGTTTCAACTATTGAGATAGCCACATATACTGATTTATGTGAGGCCTTACAAAAGAGAATGGATTTCTTTCATGAAAAAGGCTGTCGATTATCGGATCACGGTCTAGAGTACATTCCCTATGAAATAGCTTCGGAGAAAGAAGTCAAACGTATTTTTGAGAACAAAAGAAAAGGACAGTCACCAACTAAAAAAGAAACGGAACAGTTTCAGACAGCCCTACTAATCTTCCTAGGGAAAGCTTATCAAAAATTAGGTTGGGTTCAGCAATTTCATTTGGGTGCAATGAGAAATAACAACACTCGAATGTTTAATAAACTAGGTCCTGATACCGGTTGGGATTCTATTGGCAATTATCCAATAGCATTAGGACTTTCACGTTATCTAGATGCCCTTGATTTAGAAAACCAGCTTGCCAAAACCATTTTGTACAATCTCAATCCCTCTGATAATGAAATCATGGCGACTATGATTGGAAATTTTAATGATGGAAGTGCTAAAGGTAAAATTCAATGGGGATCGGGTTGGTGGTTTTTAGATCAACTGGATGGAATGACAGACCAAATTAATATTCTTTCAAACATGGGGATTATCAGTTGTTTTATTGGAATGTTAACGGATTCAAGAAGTTTTTTATCCTTCCCTAGACATGAGTATTTTCGACGTTTGGTATGCAATATTTTCGGTAACGATATAGACAAAGGGTTATTGCCAAATGATATGAAATTGATTGGAGGTATCGTCCAAGACATATGTTATGGAAACGCTAAGTCTTATTTTAATCACTAAATTTAAAATTTTATATGAGCCAAGTAGTCACTTTTGGAGAAATCATGTTACGACTTTCTCCCCCAGAATTTCTGAGATTTTCTCAGACAAATCAATTTGATGTTGTTTATGGAGGCGGAGAATCAAATGTAGCAGTCTCTTTAGCAAATTACGGTGTAGCTTCAAGTTTTGTTAGTCGTCTTCCTTTAAACGATATAGGAGATTGCGCTTTAATGGAGATGCGGAAAAGAGGGGTCAATACGCAACACATTCTTAGAGGAGGGGATCGATTGGGAATTTATTTTTTAGAAACAGGTGCGGTTTCCAGAGGAAGTAAAGTGATCTACGATCGAGCAAACTCTGCCATGGCTGAGATCCAACTGGGAATGATTGATTGGAAAACAATATTTAAAAACACTTCTTGGTTTCATTGGACCGGTATAACACCTGCTATTTCCCAAGGCGCAGCAGATGCTTGTTTAGAAGCTGTCAAAATTGCTAGTGAAATGGGGGTCACAGTTTCAACTGATTTAAACTATCGCGCTAAACTTTGGAACTACGGAGGGAATCGGGAAGCTATAATGTCAGAGCTAACCTCCTATTGCGATATTATTTTAGGTAACGAAGAAGATGCAGAAAAGCATTTTGGGATCCAGCCAGAAGGACTGGACATTACCAAACAGGGACATGAAGTCAAGGCTGAAGCTTTTTTATCAGTATGCAAACAGATGATGAAAAAATTTCCTAAAGCTAAAAAAGTAATTACTACCCTTAGAGGTTCCTTATCTGCCTCACACAATACTTGGGCTGGGGTACTTTATGATGGATCAACCATGTATGAGAGTCCACAATATCAGATTACCCATATCGTTGATCGTGTTGGTGGAGGAGATTCTTTTATGGGCGGATTAATCTACGGTTTAATTGCTTTTCCTGATGATGATCAACAAGCACTCAACTTTGCTGTTGCCGCATCCTGCTTAAAACACACCATCAAAGGAGACGCAAATCTTGTTTCAGTTGAAGAAGTTAAAAAACTAATGAGTGGAGACGCTTCTGGGCGAGTCGCTCGATAAAAATAATTTATGGCATTCTATACAAGACATCAAGTAATTACCGAAATGCAAACCAGTAGTATGGTTCCATTATTCTATAATTCGGACATAGAAGTTTCAAAAAAAATAGTAAAAGCTTGTTACGACGGAGGAGCTCGACTCTTAGAGTTTACTCATAGAGGAGATTTTGCTCACGAAGTCTTCCGAGAATTGATTGGATATAGTATCAAATCCCTCCCTGGAATGATTATTGGCGTGGGGTCGGTTACTGATGCGGCGACAGCTAGCTACTATATGATGAATGGGGCTAATTTTATTGTTACCCCTGTCTTCCGTGAAGACATCGCAATTGTATGCAATCGAAGAAAAATCTTGTGGTCTCCAGGATGTGGATCATTAACTGAAATTGCTCGTGCCGAAGAGCTTGGGGCAGAAATTGTCAAATTATTTCCAGGCAATATTTACGGACCTCAATTTGTCAAAGCAATCAAAGGACCACAACCTTGGACAAGCATCATGCCTACGGGAGGGGTGACTACCGAAGAAAAAAATCTCAAGTCTTGGTTTGATGCAGGAGTCACTTGTGTCGGATTAGGCTCTCAACTTATTTCAAAAGAAGTAGTTCAAAATAAAGCCTATGACACCCTTACTGATACGGTCAAAAAAACCTTGGCACTTATTCAAACTTTAAAACAAAATCAATGAAGCTGTTTCGTTTAATAATTCTTGGGTTGATCGGTACACTTTTTTTAGGGTGCAGTACAGCTTCTAATAAACGAATTATTCGTTTAGGCCATGGCCTTGACGTTACACATTCTGTTCATCAGGCCATGCTCAAAGCAGATGAGTACTTAAATGAGTTTTCTGAAGGAAAAATGCGTATTCAAATTTACCCCAACCAGCAGTTGGGTAGTGAAAGAGAATGTCTGGAACTACTTCAGATAGGAAGTCTTGACATGGCAAAAGTCTCTGGTGCGGTCATGGAAAACTTTGCACCCAAACTTCGAATCTTTGGTTTACCCTTTCTTTTCGACAATAAAGAGCATCTATTTCGTGTCTTAGACGGCCCTATTGGAAAAGAGCTTTTAGGTGAGGGAGATGATTTCTGGCTCAAAGGGATTGGGTTTTACGATTCTGGAAGCAGAAGTTTTTATACTCGTGAACGTCCCGTAGAAAACCCTAATGATTTAAAAGGCTTAAAAATCAGAGTTCAAGAAAGTGCCTCTGCTTTTGAAATGGTAAAACAATTGGGTGGTTCCCCAACTCCAATTTCTTGGGGAGAATTGTATACAGCAATTCAGCAAGGTGTGGTGGATGGAGCAGAGAATAATCCCCCCAGTTTTTATCTCTCTAGACATTATGAAGTGTGCAAGTATTATATCATCGATGAGCATACCATGATTCCTGATATCCTTTTGGTAAGTACCCATTTGTGGAATAGACTAAGTTCACAAGAACAAGAATGGTTACAAAAAGCTATCAATCTTTCCGTTCCCTATCAAAGAGAATTATGGATCGAATCAGAAAATGAATCTCTACAAGCTGTGATTGAAGCTGGGGTTGAGGTGAGCTACCCTGAAAAGGCAGCGTTTCAAGAAGCAACACTTCCCATGTACGAAGCCTTTAGAGAGGATCCAGAAATTTCAGTATTAATAGATCGTATTAGAAATGAAAAAAATTAGAACCTCCGTAGATAAAATTGTTGAGCGTTTGTTGATTGCCATTTTAGGAATTATGGTACTCAACGTATTGTGGCAAGTGTTTACTCGCTTTTTTACCGATACACCAAGTTCCTTTACAGATGAATTAGCACGCTATCTTATGATTTGGTTGGGTATTTTGGGTGCTGCCTATGTAGCTGGAAAAAACGAACATGTAGCCATTGATTTTTTTGCTAAAAAGTTTTCAGAAAAGAGACAATTGTTTTTGACAAGATTTATTTCAATTGCTGTCTTGAGCTTTGCTTTTTTTGGAATGGTAGTCGGTGGAAGTAGATTGGTCTATATCACCACCAAACTGGAACAATTTTCACCCTCACTAAAAATCCCCTTAGCAGTCGTCTATGGGGTCATTCCGCTCAGTGGAATTTTAATTATCTTTTATAAAATCACTCAAAACAAGAAATAGAAGCTTATGGAATTTTTACCTGTATTAGTACTTGTACTTAGCTTTATCTTTTTTATTTCAATAGGCACTCCTGTCGCTTGGAGTATAGCAATATCCTCTCTACTAACCATCTTAGTTTCTATCCCCAGCCTAGCTGCAGTAACTACAATTGCGCAACGTATGGGAACGGGACTAGATAGTTTTGCTTTGTTGGCCATACCCTTTTTTGTACTCTCAGGTCAACTCATGACCCATGGTGGTATAGCGGATCGCTTGATTAGTTTTGCCAAAACCATAGTAGGTGCCTTACCTGGAGGTCTCGCTCTGATCAATATTATTTCAGCTATGCTCATGGGAGCTATTGCAGGTTCAGCCATGGCATCCGCTTCTGCTATGGGTAGCATCCTCGGACCAGAAATGGAAAAAGAAGGCTACGATAAAGAATACGGGGCTGCTGTTAATATTACTTCGGCAACGATCGGCCTAGTAATTCCACCAAGTAATGTATTGATCGTTTATTCTTTAGCGAGTGGTGGTGTTTCTATTGCAGCTTTATTTCTTGCTGGATATATCCCAGGTATCCTAACGGGACTCTTCCTGATGATAGTAGCGGGAGTATGGGCAAAACGTAAAGGATATCCAACATTTAAACGCAGTAGTCTTTCTCAAATTTTAAAAACTTTTGTCATCGCTTTTCCTAGCTTACTCTTGTTGGTTATCGTGATTGGCGGAATTGTGGCGGGTTACTTTACAGCTACTGAAGCTTCTGCTGTAGCTGTACTTTACACACTTATTTTAGGATTTGCTTACAAAGAAATTAGCGTCAAGGACTTACCAAAAATTTTATTAGAATCTTCTAAAACCAGTGCGGTAGTAATGCTTTTAATAGCTGCTTCCATGAGCATGTCTTGGATCATGTCCTATGAAAATATCCCTCAAAATTTGAGTGATGTTCTCCTTAGCATAAGCGACAATAGAGTGGTGATACTTATCATCATAAACTTACTCCTTCTTTTTGTGGGAGTCTTTATGGACATGACCCCAGCAGTTTTAATTTTTACCCCAATATTTCTTCCTGTAGTCAAGTCCTTAGGCATTGATCCAATCCAATTTGGAATCATCATGGTCCTCAATCTTTGTATTGGTTTATGTACCCCTCCCGTAGGGTCTGTATTGTTTGTAGGAATTGGTATTGCCAAAACGAGTATCGAAAAAGTGATAAAACCACTGCTACCTCTATTTATTGCAATGATAATAGCATTAATGCTTATTACATTTTTTCCTCAAATTACCTTATGGCTACCTCATAAATTTGGGTTTTAATGTATGTGTAAATGAAAAATTCAGCTCATAAAGAAATTCTACTTTCACAACGCGACTATCCAATTAAAATCTTACAATTTGGAGAAGGAAATTTTTTGCGTGCTTTTGTGGGAGATGTGATCCATCAACTCAATCAAAAAACGAATTATAACGGAGGTATTGCTGTAATTCAACCCATTGAAAAAGGATTAATTCACCTTCTTGACAAGCAAGGCGGTGCTTATACATTATTTTTAAACGGTATTGTAAACGGTAAACAAATACAAGAGAAAAAACTGATTCAAAATATCGTTAAAACGGTCAGTCCTTATGCAGACTATTCGGCCTATTTGGAACTTGCCAAAATTCCTGAATTGGAATTTGTTTTTTCAAATACCACTGAAGCAGGTATTGAGTTTGATGCTGCTGATCAATTAAATGAAAGCCCTCAGAAGACTTTTCCAGCAAAACTCACCCATTTGCTTTGGGAGCGTTTTACTCATTTTAAGGGCGATCTAAGTACAGGCTTGTACATCCTTCCCTGTGAATTAATAAATTACAATGCCACTTCATTAAAGAAAATCGTCTTACAATACGCCCAATTATGGGAATTGAATTCTGAATTTATCGGTTGGATTGAAAATGCCAATACCTTTTGCAATACTTTAGTTGACCGAATTGTACCTGGTTATCCCAGGGATAATATTGAATTCTACAAAGAACAATTGGATTATGATGATGCACTTTTAGTAACTGCCGAACCCTTTTTCTTATGGGTAATAGAAGGTGACGAAAAACTAAAAACCAAATTAAAAGTCAACGAAATTGATCTTGACATTAGAGTAGTGGAGAATCTTCAATCCTATCGCACTCAAAAGGTGCGGATTCTAAATGGAGCGCATACTGCACTTGTCCCTCTATCATTACTTCACGGACATGAAATCGTAAGTGATATTTTCACCTCCTCTTTTACAAAGAGTTTTTTAGAAGAATCCGTTCGAAATGAAATTGCACCTACTTTAGAAATGGATAAACATTCTTTAAATCAATTTACAGAATCAGTTTTTGATCGGTTTAAAAATCCATTCATCAAACATTATTTAGCAAGTATTGCGCTCAACTCTATTTCAAAATTTAAAGTGCGTGTTTTGCCCAGCCTTCTAGCATTTCAAAATAAAAATGGAACACTCCCTCCTCACCTCGTCTTTTCTTTTGCTTGTTTGTTACAATTTTATCAAGGGAACTGGAATGGAAAAACACTTCCTGTTCAAGATGATGAAAAAATAGTTAAAGAACTCAAAAACTATTGGGGAGAATCCAGCTTAGAAGATTTTGTAAAAAAGGCACTCTCAAATAAAGAATTTTGGGATCAAGACCTTAGTCAAGTTTCTGAATTAGCAACACACTTGCATACTATTTTAAAGCATTTTAAAACGAATGACATTGAAAGTTCATTTAATCTTTACATCCAAAATCTATGAATACAAGAGCACCCATTTTAAAAATACACCCCAAAGACAATGTTGCTGTTGCTCTAGACAATCTAAACAAAGGTTATCAAGTACATTTAGAAGGGAGTTCATTTCAATTGGTTGAAGCCATCCCTTTGAAACACAAGTTTTCCACTCAAGATTTTAAACCCCATGATTCCATTTATATGTATGGTGTATTGGTAGGTGAAGCTGTTAAGCCTATTTCTCAAGGAAGTCTCTTGACCACAGAAAATATCAAACATAAAATTCAAGATGTTCAAGGCAAAACAGCACCTTGGGAGTGGACACCTCCTTCAACTGCAAAATGGAAAGCACGAACGTTTAATGGGTATCATCGCCCCGATGGACAAGTGGGTACCGATAACATCTGGTTATTTTTCCCCTTGGTATTTTGCGAAAACAGAAATATTGAAACCTTAAAAGCAATCTTTGAAAAAGAATTCAATCCCCCTGAAAAAGAGCCATTACAGGCTTTATTAAGTCAACTGGTTCGAGGAGAAGAACCTAAAGGAGAACCAGAATCAATATCAAGAGAAAACGCAAATCAATACAACAATATTAAAGTACGCTTTTTAACCCATCAAGGGGGCTGCGGAGGTACACGACAAGATGCCCAGTCATTGGCAAGAATGTTAGCAGGATACGTCAACAATCCCAATGTGGCAGGAGCAACTGTTTTGAGTTTAGGTTGTCAAAATCTTGAGATCGATATTTTCAAAGAAGCACTTTCAAAGCTACAAGCAGGAAATAAAAAGCCAGTACTAATTTACGATCAACAAACTGAAGGAACGGTTAATGCCTTTTTGTCTAAAATAATTAAAAACTCATTTGAGGAGATAAAAAAAGCCAATTTAATCGAAAGAAGTCCTGCTCCCCTCACTAAACTTACTATCGGATTGGAGTGTGGTGGCTCCGATGGATTTTCGGGGATTACTGCCAATCCAACCTTAGGACATGTTTCTGACATCCTCTCCGACTTGGGCGGAAAGTCAATTTTAGCTGAATTTCCAGAATTGGCGGGTGTAGAACAAGAATTGGTCAATCGCTGTGCCACAGCACCACTTGCGTCCAAGTTTTTAGATTTGATGAAACAATATGAAAAAGCTGCAGCAAAAGTAGGTTCGGGTTTCGACATGAATCCATCACCAGGGAATATTAAAGACGGTTTAATTACCGATGCTATGAAATCTGCAGGTGCTGCAAAAAAATCAGGAAATGCACCCATTACAGATGTTTTGGATTATACTGAGTATGCTAAAAAAGCTGGGGTTTCACTGCTGTGTACTCCGGGTAACGATGTAGAAAGCACAACCGCATTAGCAGGATCTGGTGCCAATATCATTTTATTTACCACAGGTCTTGGAACCCCTACTGGAAATCCAATAACCCCGGTTATTAAAATCAGTACGAATAGTATTTTAACTCAAAAAATGAGCGATATCATCGATTTTGATTGCGGCACTATCATTACGGAGAGACGCAGCTTGGAAGAAGTTGGCGATGCCCTATTGGAGTATATCATTAATGTAGCGAGTGGAATCGAAATTCCAAAAGCAGTTCAATTAAGACAAAACGATTTTATCCCTTGGAAACGGGGCGTATCCCTTTAAACATGAAATTAGGAATTGGCATTGTGGGAAGTGGGGCGATTGCAAAAGTGCACGCAGCCTGTATTCATGCCCAACCCAATACCTATCTCGCTGGAATCTTAACCCGGAATCAAAAAAATGCTGCATCAATCGGTGCTGAGTTCGACACAGTAGTTTTTACAAACCCTAAGGAGTTTTATAAACAAGCAGATCTTGATATAGTTTGCATTTGTAATGAAAGCGGACGACATGGAGAGAGTATCACAGAAGCAATCCAAGCAAATAAGCACATACTTTGTGAAAAGCCATTGGAAACCTCAGGCTCTAAAATCGATTTAATTTTTGATCAATTAAAAAAAACATCCTTAAAACTAGGAGTGGTTTTTCAAAACAGATTAAACCCAGCTTATAAGGAATTTAAATCCGCTATAGAGTCAGGAAAACTCGGAACTATTTTATTAGTCAATACTCAAATTAACTGGTATAGAGATGCTAATTATTACCAAAGCAATGCCTGGCGAGGAACTTTAAAGTTAGACGGAGGTGCAGCTTTAATAAATCAAGGGATTCATACGCTTGATCTATTACTTGATCTTATGGGGGATGTGGATCAAGTTGGGGCAAAAATTGACACAAAAGTTCACGACATTGAAGGGGAAGATTTAGTAGTAGCACATCTTACATTTAAAAAGGGTTCACTAGGCACGTTAAGTGCGGGAACCTGTCTATATCCGGGTCATCCTGAATCTATTGCCGTATACGGCACCAAGGGTAGTATGGTTTTTGAGGGAGGATCAATTCAATCCTGCTCTCTTCCCGATTGGAAATCAAATGCCAAAACGAATTCAAATCAAGGCAGTAAAACTGCAAAAGTTAACAGCATTGAATTACATCAAGCAGTATTGAATGATTTTATCCATGCGGTACTAGAGGACAGACAACCACTAGTCAATATTGATACAGCTCGAAAGTCTGTAGAATTGATTCAAACAATATATCAGGCTTCAAATACAAATCAAATTATTAAATTAGAACAATCATGAAGAAATTTTTACTAACACTCTTAATCGGATTTGGAATCTCATCCTGCAACCATTCAGTAATTGAACTACAACCTATTTCTGAAGCAAATTACAGTGTTAATTCCATAGCAAGTCTAGAACTCAATGAAGCCCTTTTGAATAGTCCACTTCGTTTAATGGCTGCAACTACTTCTGGGAAAGAAGAAGTCCCCTATCAACGAAATGAAAACATAATTTATTGGAAAACATCAAGCGATGTCTCAAGTTATAATTTAGAAAAAGAAAAACCTATGGATTATACTGCTGTTCAATTGGTTGAAAGTGATGAACAGCTTGAAGTATATCAGAATGGAACTAAAATAATTGGTTACCAGACAGCGCTTAAAGGAGTGCCAGAAGGAGTCAGTGAAGCCTACCAAAGAAACGGTTATTTACACCCCGTAAACACCCCCAAAGGAAAACGTTTAACTCGAATTCAACCCGAAGATCATTACCACCATTACGGAATTTGGAATCCATGGACGCACACTCTTTTTGAAGGAGATACTTTAGATTTTTGGAATTTGAATAAAAAACAAGGGACAGTTCGTTTTGCCAAACTTTTAAAGAAAAATACAGGACCTGTATTCAGTGAAATTGAAGTACTTCACGAGCATGTTGTCCTTAAAGATGGAGCTAATAAAGTAGCCTTAAATGAAATTCAAAACATTAAAACAACACCCCTCTCTGACAACCAATACCTTATGGACATTACCATCAGCTATGAATGTGCTACGAAGGAACCTTTTAAAATAATTCAATACCGTTATGGTGGATTTGGCTGGAGAACCACAGAGGAATGGGACAATCAAAACAGTAGAGTCCTAAGTTCCGAAGGAAATACAAGAAAAACAGCTGATGGTAGTAAGGCTCGCTGGTGTATTGTAGATGGAAAATTAGATGAAGGTCATGGAGGGATTCTTATGCTTTCCCACCCCGAAAACTACAATCACCCTGAACCTTTACGCGTGTGGCCAGAAGATCAGTACGGAAGAGGAGACCTTTTCGTCAATTTTGCCACAACTAAGACTACAGACTGGACTTTTGAACCTGGTGAAAAATATACCCTAAAATACCAGCTAATTGTCTATGATGGTACAATGGAAACAACTACTGCAGAACAAGCTTGGAAGCAATTTGCCGAGCCCTTACATTATCAATTAAAACCTTAATTCATGAAAAAAAATAATTTAAACCGTCGAACTTTTATCAAAAAAACTTCAGCAACTGCCTTTGCTGCGGCAGCCATTCCTACGATAGTTCCCGCATCAGTATTTGGAAAAAACGCACCCAGTAATCGCATTCAAATAGGTCAGATAGGTTGTGGACGAATTGCGCGCGTTCATGATATGCCCGGTACCATGCAACACGAAATGGCACAAATGATTGCTGTGTGTGATGTAGATCAAAACCGAACAAAAGATGGCAAAGTACTGGTGGATCAGTACTATCAAAAAAAAGGACAAAAAGTCGATACTAAAATGTACGACAACTACCAAGACATGATTGCTCACAAAGATATTGATGCGGTAATCATCAGTACTCCCGATCATTGGCATGCCCAACCCGCAATTGAAGCAGCTCTTGCAAAAAAGCATGTGTATTTACAAAAACCCACCTCGCTCACTGTGGAAGAAGGACGAGTATTAAGTAATATTGTTCAAGAACAAAAAATCACATTACAAGTAGGAACCCAACAACGCTCATCTCCTCAATTCAGGTACGCAGCTGAATTGGTTCGCAATGGTAGAATTGGAAAAATTCACACAGTAAAAGTTGGTCTCCCAGGCGATCCTCCGGGTCCTATTGCACAAACAGAAGCTGTTCCAGCAGGCTTAAATTTAGACGCTTGGTTAGGCTCTACTCCTGAAATGGACTATTCAGAAATGTTAGTACATCCTAAAGTGGGATACAGTCGTCCGGGATGGCTTCGTAAAGAACAATTTGGGGCAGGAATGATCACGGGATGGGGACAGCACCACTTTGATTCAGCAGCTTGGGGAATGAATACCGAATATACAGGACCCAAAAGTGTAGAAGCTATTGCTGAGTTCCCTAAATACGGAAGTTGGGATGTTCACGGAGACTTTATGGTCAAAGCAGAATATCAAAACGGGATTACCATGCTAACCAGTGGCGGTTTTCCTAATGGAATCCGCTACGAAGGAGAAGACGGATGGATCTTTGTTACCCGAGGAGCCTATAGAGCAACCCCTTCAGATCCAATACCGGAAAATAACGGTGTAAAATCTTTGGATGCTAGTGATCCTAAAATTCTAGATTCTGTTATTGGATCCAATGAAATACACCTTTACGAAAGTAAAGAACAGCACTTAAACTGGTTAGAATGTATTAAAAGCGGGGAGGAGCCCATTTCACCAGTTGAAATTGGACATCGTGCTTGTACGGTCTGTTTGATTAGCCACATTGCGATGAAACTTCCTCGCAAACTAAACTGGGATCCTATGACCGAGCGTTTCCTTAACGATGCGGAAGCCAATTCTATGTTAAGTCGTTCGCAAAGAGCACCTTATGGAACTTCAAATATTAAATAGTAAGGATGATTAAAAAAGGTGTATTTCCTCTGTTGTTATTGTTGCTAGGGTGTGCCAAAAAGGAGGGCAAAATTCAATGGATCACCCTAGATCCTGGGCATTTTCATGCGGCTTTAGTGCAAAAAACAATGTATCCTGAAATTGATGCTGAAGTTCATATTTATGCTCCTTCAAGTGATGATTTAGACTTGCATCTCAGTAGAATTAAAGGTTATAATCAACGTAATGAGAATCCAACTTCCTGGGAGTCTGTAGTTTTTAATAAAGCCAACTTCTTTGAGGAAATGCTTAACAAGGAAAATGGAGGAGTCGTAATGCTCTCTGGAAATAATCAGAAAAAAACAGAATACATCCTTGAGGCCATTGAAAATGGGTTTCATGTATATGCAGACAAACCTATGGTCATTGATCCAAAGGAATACAAGTCATTAGAAAAGGCTTTTCGTATTGCGGAAGAAAAAAACCTATTGCTGTATGATATCATGACCGAACGTTCTGAAATTACAACGGCGCTTCAAAAAGAACTCTCTCAGATAGAAAGCGTTTTTGGCACACTTGTGCAAGGAAGTATGGAAGCTCCCGCAATCGTAAAATCGTCCATTCATCACTACGCAAAAGAAGTTTCTGGAAAACCTTTAATTCGTCCGGCTTGGTTCTTTGACACCAAACAACAAGGGGAAGGTCTCGTTGATGTCAGTTCGCATTTGGTTGACTTAACTTTTTGGGAATGCTTCCCAGAACAAGCCATTTTAAAAAACGACATCAAACTGCTTCAAGCAGAGCGTTGGGCAACAGTAATGAGCAAACATAATTTTGAGCAAGTAACGGGTTTAGAACGCTATCCCAGCTATCTGAATCCTTACGTAGTAAACGACACACTCTTTGTATATGCCAATGGAGCAATGAATTACACCCTTAAAGGACATCATGCTAAAGTGGAAGTCATGTGGAATTTTAAAGCACCTGAAGGAACAGGAGATACCCACTATTCTATCATGAGAGGAAGTAATGCCAATTTGGAAATTCTTCAAACAGAAGAAGAAAATTACATCCCAACACTCTATGTTAATCCCAATCAGGATTTTGATGCTACTGCTCTTCAAAATGCAGTCAATTCATTAGCCAAGCAATACCCTGGCATAGAACTTATTGAGAAAGGGAATCGTTGGGAAGTTCGCATCCCAAAAGAATTAAGAGAAGGACACGAAGCACACTTTGCCCAAGTGACCAGACGTTTCATTCAATTTTATAAAAATCTGAAAATACCCGACTGGGAAATTACCAATTTGTTAACCAAGTATTATTTAACTACGAGCGCATTAGAATTAGCTCAAAATGCTACAAAATAATTACTTTAACTTTTATGAAATCAATATACAACACCTCTGTGATTCTAATGTTTGCGTTCAACTACCTGATTGCACAAAAAGAGTTTCCTATTTGGGAATCTGAAATTCCTGGTCAACTCACTTCAACTGAATATCAAGAATACAGTACCGGAGGTGACTCAAAGGATATTTTGAGAATTCATCAAGTAGTGACCCCATCTTTAAAAGCCTACATCGTTCCAAAAGAAAAATCCAATGGCGCAGCAGTTCTAATTTGTCCAGGAGGGGGTTATAAAATTCTCGCCATAGACCATGAGGGGTATCAGGTAGCAGAATGGCTCAACAGTATTGGTATTTCTGCTTTTGTATTAAAGTACCGTTTACCTGACGACCGTATCATGGAAGATAAAGCTATAGGTCCGCTTCAAGATGCTCAAAAAGCCATGCGTATAATTCGTAAAAATGCGAATCTATGGAACATTAACCCCAATAAAATTGGAGTAATGGGCTTTTCTGCTGGAGGACATTTAGCTGCAACACTTTCTACACATTATGATGCAAAAGTTTATCCTAAAGAAAGTAAGCTTTCGGCTCGTCCCGATTTTTCAATCTTAATGTACCCCGTAATTTCCTTTCAGGACGAATTAACCCATGGAGGCTCTAGAACGAATCTACTAGGTGATTCGCCTTCAAAGAAAGAGGTAGATTATTATTCTAATGAATTACAAGTCAATAAATTCACCCCTATTACCCTATTAATTCACTCCATCGATGACAAAGCTGTTCCTATTGAAAACAGTATTGCTTATCTAAAACAACTCAAGGCCTTTTCAATACCTGTAGAGCTTCACGCCTTTTCAGACGGTGGGCACGGCTATGGTTTAGGAAGAGGAGGAACGCATTCTATTTGGAGTAAAAATGCAGAAAATTGGTTGAATGTAATTTTAAAGGAGTAAATTATGATATACAGAAGATTTGGAAGAACAAACTGGCAACTCAGTGAAATTGGTTACGGTATGTGGGGTATGGGAGGTTGGAAAGAATCCGATGATATCCAATCGATGGAATCTTTGAATCTTGCTGTTGAAAAAGGAGTCAATTTCTTTGATACCGCCTGGGGCTATGGTGAAGGTCATAGTGAACGTTTATTGGGTAAATTGCTTCAAAATCATTCCATTAAAAAACTCTACACGGCTAGTAAAATACCTCCAAAAAACTTTAAATGGCCTGCAAAACCCAACTACACTTTTGAAGAATCCTATCCTGCTGAACACATTAGAACCTACACCGAAAAAACCTTAAAAAATCTAGGGCAAGAGCAAATTGATTTAATGCAATTCCATACATGGGACGATGGTTGGGCAAGTCAAGAGGAATGGCAACGTACCGTTGAAGAACTTAAAAAAGAAGGCAAAATTGGAGCCATGGGAATCAGCATGAACCGTTGGGAACCAGAAAACGGTATCATTGCACTAGAAACAGGACTAATAGATGCGGTACAGGTAATTTACAACATATTTGATCAAGCTCCAGAAGATCAGTTATTCCCTTTTTGTGAAGCTAACGATATTGCAGTAATTGCACGTGTTCCCTTTGATGAAGGTACACTTACTGGCTCTATTACCAGAGAAACCACTTTTCCAGAAGGAGATTGGAGAGGCACCTATTTTGTTCCTCAAAACCTCAATGCTAGTGCAGACCGAGCCGATTTACTAAGACCTCTTATTCCCAAAAATACTGATATGGCAGCGGTGGCATTGCGATTTATTTTAGAAAACAAAACTGTAGGGACAATCATCCCAGGGATGCGCAAACAACGAAATGTTATCGCCAATGTTAATTGTAGCGATGGAAAGCCAATGAATCCAGAACTCTATGCCAAATTAAGAACGCATCGCTGGGATAGAAGACCTACTGCTTGGTCTCAATAAATCACTTCTTTTACAAACTATATTTTTTTAGGTAAACCCCAGGAAAACAATCATTTTTGAGAAAAAAATGATTTCCAAACTAAAATCCATGTCCCTATGTTTGGGTAAGGAGTGTCTGAGAAGTTTTAGGGTTTTAAAATTAGTTTACCGTACAAATACTGTACAAAATTTAACAGAAAAATACCTAAACTATTGATATAAAATAGAAAAGGAATTTTGTTGGTGGAGTCGGCGACCCCTCAGAATTGTCCACCATTGTCCTGTATTTATTTACAAATAGTGTACAACCATTTATTTTCATTGAAAACTGTCTATGATTGTTACCCTTTTGGCGGTACTCTTGTGACATAGTTTAGGCAACTATCCTGGCAACTGGAGTTGTCAATGTATCATGAATTTTAAGCTTAGAGGTAAATTAGAAAGCCGTTTATTTCAAATGAAACACTTGCTTCAAAGGCTTTGATTTTGGACTTAAATCAAGATTTGTCGACATAATATCTGACATAAACGTCCACCACTTTTTTACAATTTTTTCTTTAGCTAATACGTTTTCATCAAAATCAGGAGGACATTGATAGCTTGCAAAAAGAATATTTGTCCCTTCCTCTAAAAATATCGAATAGGTTGAAATTCCGTAAGCTTTCAAAGTAGATTCTAATTCGGGCCATAGCTCATTGTGGCGCTTTTCGTACTCCTGTTCAGCACCCTTATTAAGATACATTAAAAATCCTTTTTGCAGCATTAAAAAATTGATCAGTAGAATAAAAGTACGTGAAATTTTAAATGACTCTTGAAAAATCTTGATATAAAATAATAGAAATACTATATTCGTTAACGTTAACGGAACAAATAAAACAATTATTCTACACTTTATATGATTAGAATTCAAAATAACATCCAGCCCAAGGATTTAGAAACAAAATTGAAACGGTTTTGGGAACTCTCGGCAAAAAAAATACATTCCATAGAACAAAACTATGACCCTAACAATGGAGCTCCTGTTTTTACAGAAAACGGTTCTTACACCTCTCGAGGCTGGACAGAGTGGACTCATGGTTTTCAATTTGGGTCTGGGGTTTTACAATTTGATGCTACCGGAGACAAAAAAGCCCTAGAGCAATCCAAAAAAAATACAATTGATAAAATGGCATCCCATGTAAGCCATACTGGAGTTCATGATCATGGATTTAATAATTTAAGTACCTATGGGAATTTACTTCGACTCATGCATGAAGGGAAGATAGCGGATAATGCTTGGGAAAGAGAATTCTATCGTTTGGCAATCAAAATCTCTGGGGCTGTACAAGCCTCCCGTTGGACCAGCATTCCAGAAGGAGGATTTATTCATTCGTTCAACGGGCCCCATTCTCTTTTTGTAGATACGATTCGATCTTGTAGGATTTTAGTGACCTCCCATTTAATGGGTCATCGCTATCATGCTGAAGGAGATATAAAAATCAGTCTTCTAGAGCGCGCTTTACAACATATAGTATCAACTGCAAAATATTCTATTTATTACGGCGAAGGGAGGGACACCTATGATGTATGGGGAAGAACTGCACACGAAAGTATTTTTAATACTAATGACGGTCAATACCGCTGCCCAAATACACAACAAGGGTATTCAGGTTTTTCTACATGGACTCGGGGCCTTGCTTGGGCCATGCTTGGTTTTTCAGAAGAACTTGAAGCATTTGCTGATCTTGAAGATTCTGCTTTTGAAACATTAGGTGGTAAAGAAAATATCATAAAGACCATGGAAAAAGCTGCCCAAGCGTGCTGTGATTTTTATATTGAGCACACGCCTACTTGCGGAGTATGTTATTGGGATACGGGGGCGCCTAATCTTCATAAAATTGGTGATTATCTTAATCAACCTGCCGATCCTTTCAATGACTGGGAACCTGTAGATAGTTCAGGTGCTGCAATTGGCGCACAAGGACTTCTTCGTTTTGGTCATTATTTAAAAAATAAAGGAGACGCTAAAGGGCAACACTACATTCAAGCTGGACTTACTGTTTTAAATTCCCTTTTAGAAGAACCCTACCTTAGCACAGATGAAAACCACCAAGGACTTTTACTTCACAGCATATACCATCAACCCAACGGTTGGGATTACGTGCCTAAAGGAAGTAAAATTGCACAAGGTGAATCTTGTATGTGGGGAGATTATCACATTCGAGAAGTGGCTTTATACGTTCAAAAACTAATTCATGGAGAACCCTATCTTAGATTCACTAATGGCATGTTTTAATCTCTCATATGATGGAAGATAAAATTGATTTAAATCGATTGTGTGTTCACACCCAAACTACAAAACCTTGGGATTTGCATACCTGTATTAAGGAATATCATAAGGCAGGAATTCCACACCTATCAATTTGGCGGCATTTACTCGAAAATCAAGACCTTAAACTCGTAAAAAAAGCTTTGGAAGATCACCAACTCAAAGTAACTTCTTTAGTTCGAGGAGGATTTTTCCCTTCTGTGTCTAAATCAGCACGAAAAGAGGCTATCCAAGAAAATAAAAAAGCCATAGACGAAGCAAAAGCCATTGGAGCTCCTTTAGTTGTTTTGGTCTGTGGAGCAGATCCAAAACAAAGTTTAGAGACTTCACGATCACAAATTCAAGAGGGTATTCAAAACCTTCTTCCCTATGCTAAAGAGGCAAATGTCCGTCTCGCCATTGAACCTCTTCACCCTATGTATGCTGGAGATAAATCAGCTATAGTAACTCTGGAACAGGCCAATGACATGGCAGAATTAATTGATGATCCCTTTATAGGAATTGCAATAGATGTTTATCACTTATGGTGGGACAATCAACTTCAAAAGCAGATTGAACGTTGCGGTAAACACAATAATATTTTCGCATTCCATGTTTGCGATTGGCTGTCACCCACCACAGACATGCTGACCGATCGTGGACTCATGGGTGAAGGGTCAATCCCAGTACGAGAAATTCGAAAGTGGACAGAAAAAGCCGGTTTTCAAGGTCCAATAGAAGTAGAAATTTTCTCAGAACGGCTTTGGGGAATTAATCAACAAGATTATTTAAAACAGATCAAACAAGCTTATATTGAACATACCTAAAATTAGAAACAAAACCAAAGTGATTTTATTCATCCGCAGGATTTCTTAAGACCACTAAAATAAATTTTAAATGAAAAAACATACTGTAGGAATAATCATGAACGGCGTAACTGGGCGCATGGGAACAAATCAACATCTAATTAGATCAATCGCTGCAATCATAGACCAAGGAGGTGTCGAAATCAATACTAACGAAGTTATTCTTCCTGATGTTGTCCTCGTGGGTCGCAACGAAACTAAATTGAAAAAACTAGCCAAACAAACCGGTATTGAAAACTGGACAACCGATTTGGACAGCGTTTTAAATGATGCTAGGTATACTGTTTATTTTGACGCTCAAACAACGGGCAGACGTGCAGAGGCTATCCATAAAGCTATTGCTAAAGGAAAACACATTTACTGCGAAAAGCCAGTGGCTACTCAAACTAAAATCGCACTGGATTTATATGACGCATGTGAAAAAGCAGGAGTCAAACACGGTGTAGTACAAGACAAACTTTGGCTACCCGGCTTACTTAAACTCAAACGCTTGATGCAAAATGATTTTTTTGGAGACATATTATCGGTCAAAGGAGATTTTGGATATTGGGTTTTTGAAGGACATTCTGTTCCTGCTCAACGACCAAGTTGGAATTACAGAAAAGAAAATGATGGAGGAATTATAGTGGACATGCTTTGTCATTGGCGTTATGTTTTAGATCATCTTTTTGGAAGTGTAAAAGGAGTTTTTTGTCTAGGTGCAACCCATATCCCTGAACGAATTGATGAAGAGGGAAATCCTTATAAATGTACTGCAGATGACGCCGCTTATGCTACCTTTGAATTGGAGGGTGGAATTATAGCACAATTTAATTCTTCTTGGACTACGCGTGTTCGAAGAGATGATTTATTGACCATGCAGGTAGACGGAACCAAAGGTTCTGCAATGGTTGGACTTAGAGATTGTTGGACACAAACTTATGGAAATACTCCTAAACCCGTTTGGAATCCAGACATTCCAAATCCTATAGATTTTTATAATACATGGAGTAAAATGCCCGAACAAGAGAACTTTGATAATGCATTTAAAGCACAATGGGAATTATTTCTAAAACACATTGTTTGTGACACTCCGTTTCCATGGAATATGTTGGAAGGAGCTAAAGGAGTTCAGCTGGCTGAGAAAGGACTGGAAAGCTGGGCCAAAAAAACATGGGTAACAATTCCTAATCTAACCTAATCTTATGAATCCAGTTGCTTTAATTACCGGAGGTACTCGAGGTATCGGACTTGGAATTGCCAAAGCGCTTGCAAAAGAAGGCTTTGACTTGGCAGTTAATGGAATGCGCCCACAAAATCAAGTGGAAGATGTTTTGCTTTCGCTTCAGACGAAGCAAAATAAAGTACTGTATTGTCAAGGAAATATTGGCATCAACAAGGATCGCTCTAGAATCTTATCTGAATTAAAATCCGAATTTGGAAGATTGAATATTTTGGTAAATAATGCAGGAATCGCTCCAAAAGAGCGAAAAGATATTTTAGAAGCAACTGAGGAAAGTTATGATGAAGTAATGGACATAAACCTTAAAGGACCCTATTTTTTAACCCAAGAAGTTGCTAATTGGATGATCAAACAAAAAGCGGAATCAAAAAATATATTTTTTTCAATTATTACTATTTCTTCGGTCTCCTCCACAGTGAGTTCAATAAATCGCGGTGAATATTGTATTTCCAAAGCCGGTTTATCCATGCTCACAAAGTTATGGGCCAGTAGAATGGGAGAATATGAAATTCCTGTTTATGAGGTTCGACCAGGAGTCATAAAAACTGATATGACCGCCGGTGTTATTGCAAAATACGACCAGTTGTTTAAAGAAGGGTTGGCTTTAGAAAAACGGTGGGGTACTCCAGAGGACATAGGAACTGCTGTAGCAGCTCTGGCTAACAATAAAATCCCTTATGCCACTGGACAGGTAATTAATATAGATGGGGGAATGACCATCCAAAACTTATAATAATGAAGAATCACTTAAAACGAAAATGGAATTTTATTGTAGTAGCAGCTTTATTACTAACTCTGCTGACGTTTTCACCATGGGTATTAAACGTTTCTTCTGAACCCCGTCTTTTTAGTATGCCCTATACCCTTTGGACAAGTATTATTACTACTGTACTCATGGTCATTCTAACCCTTTGGGGAGGAGAAGTTTTTAAAAAAATGAAGGAAAAATAAAATATGCTTAATTGGTTAATTACTTTGGGGGTCCTCTATGTGAGTGTTTTAATTTTTCTCTCATTGAAAAGTAAAAAAGCAATTCATACAGCCAATGATTTTATGCTGGGAGGGGCAAAAATCGGTTTAGTCCTTGGTTTTATGACTTTTGCTGCAACCCTTTTTAGCACATTTACTTTGATGGGGATGCCAGATTTTTCAAGAAAAAATGGTGTGGGCGCATGGATTTTCCTGACCTTTTCTGATGCTGTGATGGTCTTTTTTATACTTTGGTTTGGTTTTTATCTCCGAAAAAAAGTCGGTAAAAATCCTTTTCAAGGAATGTCTGCTTTACTGCAAAAGTGTTACGAAAACACCTTTGTTGGCTACCTCTATTTTGCAGCGGTATTCATTTTTCTAATCCCTTATGTCGCAATTCAAATTCGTGGTGTTGCACTATTTTTACACGCTGCATTTCCCGATTTTATTCCCATATGGATTTGGGCAGTTTTAATCGTGGTCATCATGTTGATTTATTCTGAATTAGGAGGCTTAAAGGCTATTATTTATGCTGATTTTTTACAAGGAACCTTACTGCTAATTGTGGTCTGGTTTATTGCCTTTTACTGTTTAAATGAAGTGGGAGGCTGGACGGCTCTTTTCGATAAAACACAAGCAGTAAATGAACAACTCTTAACAGCCCCTGGGCCCAATAAACTGCTTACTCCTCAGTTTCTTATTGCCTCCTGTATAGCCATATTAATGATTCCCGTAACCCAACCTCAACTCTCAACCCGTTTGGTTATAATGAAAGATTACAATGCGCTCAAACGCATGGCAGTAGCAGTAGGAATTTTTGCGATGCTGGTCATTTTACCAACCATTATTATTGGGCTTTATGGATCTATTTATTACGCCGAGGCCACAACTGCTGATTTTCTAAGCGGTGTTTTACTTACTGAACAAAGTAATGTGATTGCCTCCCTGACCATCATTGGACTCTTTGCAGCTGCCATGTCAACATCTGACTCCCAACTTTTTGCAATGGGAAATGAGGTTAGAGGTCTTATGAAATTAAAAGAAACAGACTCTCTTCGTCCTATACGTTGGTTCATTCTCTTATTTGCTGTTTCAGCCTTGGTATTTTCATTAGTTTCTTCAGATGAATTAGTACTCTTAGCACGGTTAAGCTTTTCAGGTACTGCTACAATGGGACCATTAATAATTTTAGGAATCCTTGCAGATAAACCGCAAGGAAAATTTATGATATGGATTTCGTTGTTAGGATTACTGGTCTTTATCTTAACACAACTCAATCTATTTCCTCAAAAAATAGGTTTGCTACGTATGGATCTATTCATAATGATTTTTTTAAGTATAGCCGCTTTTGTAAACTATTTATACAAAAAAAATGCTACGTAATTTTCTTTTTTTAGGACTTTTAGTTTTTGTTTTTTTCTCATGTAAAGATCGACCTAATTCAGACACCCTACCTCCCATAGAATCCGTTACAAAACCTTGGACTCGGTGGTGGTGGCTCGGGAATGCTGTAGAAGAAAAAAGCATCAAAACTACGCTTGAAGCCTTTGCAAAAGCGGGACTGGGAGGTGTTGAAATTGCAAATATTTTTGGGGTTAAAGGAGAGGAAACTAAGTTTATTGACCATCTTTCCCCCGAATGGACTGAAAAAGTAAACTTTACCTTATCAACTGCAAAACGACTTGGCTTAGGTGTTGATCTTACTCTTGGGACGGGTTGGCCTTTTGGAGGTCCGCAAGTTGAGACTGAATTTGCAGCCACTAAAATGCGCGTAGAGATTGTAGAAGTAGAAAAAGGAGTTCCTCTAAATCACAACACCCTTATCCTTAATGAAAAGGTAATGGCTGAATTAAAATGTGTTGCAGCTGTAAGCTATAACCACTCCAAAGAATTCACTGATTTATCAGACCAGATTAAAGATAATCAACTCAAAAGAATGCCCCAAGACAAAGCCTACACCCTTTATTTAGTATATGCCGACAAGACAGCTCAAAAAGTAAAACGAGCCGCCCCTGGAGGTCAAGGTTGGACACTAGATCATTATTCCACAAAAGCTTTAAATGACTATCTAGCCCCCTATACTCCAGTTTTAGAATCGTTAGATAGCTCACTAAGAAGTGTATTTAACGACAGCTATGAAGTTTATGGAACCGATTTTAGTCCCGATTTTTTTGAGAGTTTTGAACAAAAAAGGGGATACGATCTCAAGCCGTATTTAAAAGAATTACTTCACAAAGAATCGACTCCTATTGGAAATCGAATTAAAGCAGATTACAGGGTAACACTTTCCGATATGCTGCTAGACGATTTTAACAAACCTTGGAATGCATGGGCTCATTCTTTGGGAATCAAAACACGACTTCAAGCACACGGCTCTCCTGGTAATCTTATCGACCTTTACGCTTCTGCTGATATTCCTGAATGTGAAACGTTCGGCTCTATGCCTTATGACATAGACGGATTTCGTCGCTTAGATGAGAATATTCGCAAAGGAGATGCAGATCCCGCCATGCTTCGGTTTTCTTCTTCAGCGGCGCACATAAGTGGAAAACCTCTTGTCTCAGCAGAGTCGTTCACATGGTTAAGAGAGCATTTTAAAACGGCCCTCTCTCAGTGCAAACCAGAAGTGGATGATTTATTTATAAATGGGGTCAACCATGTTTTCCTTCACGGTTCAACCTACAGCCCTACAGAGGCTGAATGGCCCGGTTGGAAATTTTATGCCGCTGTCAATTTCCATCCTTCCAACCCAATATGGGAAGATGCTCCTGAATTATTTGATTACATCACTACCGTACAATCTTTTTTACAATTAGGGAAACCCGACAATGATGTTCTACTTTATTGGCCTTTTCATGATGTCATGAATTCTTTTTTAGAGGGTAAATTAATGCAACAGATCGCCATACACGATTTAGACACTTGGCTTAAAAAAACTCCTTTTTATGAAGCAGTAAATTGGTTACTCAATAATGGATATGGGTTTGATTATCTCTCAGATCACTTTTTAGAAGAACTCGTTTACTCCAATGGAAACCTTATCCTTCCAGGCGGAACTTACAATGCTTTGATTGTACCCAAAACAAAACATCTGCCCTTAACATCACTGAAAAAATTAATTCAACTCAAAAAATTAGGGGCTAATATTATTTTTGAAGCGTACCCTGAAACTGTTCCCGGGTTTTTGAACTACGAAGAAAAAACAAGTGAAATGCAATCCCTGTTAACTTCTGAAAACACAGTCTTGAAAGCTCAAGAGGAGTGGACCGATGCACTGGTTCAATCTGGAGTTCAAGCAGAGGAATGGGTAAAGTCAGGATTGAAGTTTATTCGAAGAAAAGGAGAAAACGAAACCCTCTATTTTATTGTAAATCACACTGCAGAAACTCAAGAAAAATGGATACCGCTGAGTACTCAATCCGATCAAGTCATCCTCATCGATCCCCTTACGAAAGAGCAAGGTTTAGCCCAAACTAAAACTCAAAACAACCAAATCCATACTAGAATTGAACTCGCCTCAGGAGGTTCAATGATCCTCAGGGTAGTTAAACACTCCAATTTAAAACCATGGAACTATTTTGAACCTCATGCTGAAACAAGGCTCCTAAAAGGTAGTTGGAATTTAAGTTTCCTTAAAGGAGGACCCAAACTTCCAGCCCCCATCCGTATAGATTCTCTTATCTCTTGGACTGAATTAGGAACTGACTATGAAAATTTTTCTGGAACAGCTCGCTATGAACATGAGTTTTATATCGAAGAAACAGAGTCAGAAGGTTGGTTATTACAACTTGATGACGTTAGGGAATCTGCGAAAATTTGGATGGATGGAATTTATAGAGGGTCTATTTGGGCTCATCCCTTTGAACTGCGCTTACCCAAACTAGCTAAAGGCAAACACAAACTCACCATTCAACTCACTAATTTAGGGGCAAATCGAATTCGAGCTAAAGAAATCCGTGGAGAGGAATGGAAAAATTTTTATGAAATCAATATGGTCAACAAAGACTATCAACCCTTTGATGCCACTCGATGGAGCCTTACACCTTCTGGCTTAATAAATACCCCAAAATTAGTACCTTTAAGTTTAAGTAGTGAATAGAATGAATCCAACAAGTTTAAGGTAAAAGAGAAAAAATAAAATGTCGTTAATCAGCAAAAGTTTGCTGAAATCACAAAAGTAAATTAAATGAAAGACTACAAATACGTCGATTATCTCTGGGACGATAAAAAAGCAGCAGAACTCAATGAAAATCAATTGGAACTGTTTTTATATCGATCCAATCTTCTTGGTGCTGATCTTCGAATTACGAACTATGGAGGTGGGAATACAAGTTGCAAAACCCTAGAAAAGGACCCTTTAACTTCAGAAGAGGTAGAGGTGATGTGGATCAAGGGTTCAGGAGGAGATATTGGCACCCTAACACGATCGGGTATTGCTGGACTTTATACGGAGCGACTTAGAAACCTTAAAAAGGTTTATCGGGGACTTGAGGATGAAGACCGTATGGTGGGCTTATTTAATCATTGTATTTTTGATTTAGAGAGTAGAGCACCCTCTATCGACACTCCTCTTCACTGTTTACTTCCTTTCCCCCACATTGATCATTTACATCCCGATGCGCTAATCGCCATTGCGGCTTCTAAAGAGGGTGAAAAAATAACAAAAGAAATCTGGGGAGAAACCATGGGCTGGGTTGACTGGCAAAGGCCTGGCTTTGACCTGGGGCTTCAATTGGAAAAATGTCTTTTAGAAAATCCGTCTATTCGAGGTATCGTATTGGGAAGTCACGGGCTTTTCACCTGGGGACAAACTTCGTTGGAATGCTATCTGAATAGTTTGGACGTCATTGAACAAGCGTCCTCCTATATCACTGAAAAAATAAAGAAAAATGGATCGGTCTTTGGAGGAGAAAAAAGAAGTACATTAGAGCCGAAAAAGAGAAAACAAAAGGCAGCAGATCTGATGCCGCTTTTGCGCTCTCTTTGCAGTTCAGAACAAGCGATGATAGGCCATTTTAGTGATGCTCCTGAAGTGCTTGAGTTTGTAAACAGCAACGACCTCGAACACTTGGCCCCCATGGGGACTTCCTGCCCGGATCACTTTTTAAGAACCAAAATAAAACCTTTAATTCTTCCTCTAAATGCTGACATCGAAATCAAAGACCATGAAGAATTAAAAAAGCGGATTGAAGCTGAATTTGAAGCGTATCGGAAGGACTACAAAGCCTATTACAATCAGTGTAAAAAAGACAACAGTCCTGCCCTTCGAGATCCCAATCCTGTCATTTTATTATTTCCAGGAGTGGGATTGTTTAGTTTTGCTAAAAATAAACAAACAGCACGTGTAGCTTCTGAATTTTACTGCAATGCAATTAATGTCATGCGAGGTGCTGAAGCCATTTCTTCCTATATCGCTTTACCCCTTCAGGAAGCCTTTGATATTGAGTATTGGCTTTTGGAAGAAGCCAAATTAAAACGAATGCCTAAAGAACAATCGCTGTCTAGAAAAGTAGCCTTGGTTACGGGTGCAGGAGGGGGTATAGGAAAATCTATCGCGCAAAAACTGGCATCGGAAGGGGCAGTTGTTGGACTTTTAGATATTTCTGAAACCAACCTCAATGAGGCTCTAAAAGATTTTTCAAAGGATAATGCAATTGGAGTTGTTTGTGATATTACCCATACCGACGCTATAGAAGATGCCATTAAAAAAATCTGTCTTGCATTTGGTGGGATTGATATTGTTGTACACAGCGCAGGTCTAGCGATTTCTAAAGCGCTGACAGAAACCACAACCGCCGACTGGGATCTGTTACAAGATGTTTTAGTAAAAGGTCAGTTTGAATTGTTTAAACAGGCTGCCACTATTATTCGTGTTCAAGGTATGGGTGGAAACTTTGTGACAATTGCCAGTAAAAATGGACTGGTAGCTGGACCCAACAATGTGGGCTATGGAACCGCAAAAGCAGCACAACAGCACATGGCGAGATTATTAGCCGCTGAATTGGCCAAGGATCAAATCCGTGTGAATACTGTAAATCCAGATGGGGTCATAGTCGGTAGTAAAATCTGGGAAGGAGCTTGGGCAAAAGGAAGAGCCGAGGCGAATGGAATTTCAATAGATGAATTACCTGCATTTTATGCCAAACGTAACTTGTTAAATCAAATAATTACACCTGATGACATCGCCCAAGCTGTCTTTAGCTTGGTTGCCCTTTTAGATAAATCCACAGGAAATACCCTAAATGTGGACGGAGGAATGGCTAACGCTTTTGTAAGATAATTCAATATTATGCTGAATCAAGATCAAATTCAACAACTGAATAAACTCGAAGAAAATACACATCATACAGAGTTTAAACAACTGGCGGAAAGGATGACCAGTCAGGGAATCAATGTAGAGGGTGTTTTAAACCAACTCAAGACCTTTCAAGTTGCTATTCCAAGTTGGGCTTTGGGTTCTGGAGGAACACGATTTGGTCGTTATCTTTTTGGAGGAGCACCCCGGAATCTGTTTGAAAAAATTGAAGACGTTGGTTTACTCCATCAACTTACCGCCAATGCAGACTCTATTTCGCTTCACATCCCTTGGGATATACCTAAAGACATAACAGCTATTAAAGAAGCAGCATCCGCACACAAACTTCGCTTCGATGCAGTAAACTCGAATACGTTTCAAGATCAAGTGGATCAACAATACTCCTATAAATTTGGTTCGCTCAGTCATGTAGAAAAAGAGGTTAGAGCACAGGCCATAGCTCATAATAAAGAAGTGATTCAACTCGGAACTGCATTAGGATCAAAAAGCATCACCGTTTGGTTGGCTGACGGATCCAATTTTCCAGGTCAAAACAACTTTCAAACGGCTTTAGAACACACCCAAAATAGTTTACAACAAATCACTCATGCCTTACCCGATGATTGGAAAATGTTCATCGAGTACAAACCCTATGAACCTCATTTTTACAGCACGGTTATCCAAGATTGGGGGACTTCCTTTTTACTGGCAAATGCTTGTGGTCCCAAGGCCTTCACTTTAGTTGATTTAGGCCATCACTTACCCAATACCAACATCGAACAAATTGTCGCAACTTTGATGATGCAAGGAAAACTAGGTGGTTTTCATTTTAATGATAGTAAATACGGTGATGACGATGTTACGGTTGGAAGTATACAGCCATATAAACTTTTTTTAATTTTTAATGAATTGGTACATGGTATGGCAAAAAACACCAACAATCCGCATTTGTCATGGATGATCGACGCTAGTCATAATACCAAAGACCCCCTTGAGGACTTACTGCAATCCTTGGACGCCATTTTAGAAGCTTTTGCCAAAGCACTTTTAGTAGATCAAACCGCTCTAAAACAAGCACAAGAAGAAAATGACGTTGTTGTTTGTCAGGAGCTGATCCAAAATGCTTTTAAAACAGATGTAAGACCCTTAGTGAGTCAAATGCGCCAACGTGCTGGAGCCGCCATAAAACCCTTAGTGGTGTATCGGAAAACCCAACAGCGTGAAATCCGAATTCAAAATCGAGGTTTGGACGCTTTAGCAACCGGTTTATAGGCTTAAAATGCAAAAACAAGAAGGGGTTGTCGTATTTGATATCGGGAAAACGCATAAAAAGTGTTTTTTGTTTTCTCGAAAGTTTCAGGTGCTCTATCAGGATCGCATTATGATTCAAGAAATTCCAGATGAAGACGGGTTTTTATCCGAAGATTTAATTTCCATCTTAAAGTGGATGGAGGAAGTACTACAAAGGCTACGACAAAATTTTCAATTGACTGCACTTAATTTTTCTGCCTACGGAGCAAGTTTAATTCTCATTGATTCCGAAGGGAACCCTCTTTTGCCCCTTTACAATTATCTAAAACCCACCGACTCCAAAATTGAAAACGAATTTTATAACTCCTACCCTGAACTAGAGTTAAGTTCTGCATCGCCTCGTTCCGGATTCTTAAATTCAGGATTTCAATTGGTGTGGCTGAAAAAATGCTACCCTCAAAAATTCAATAGGGTTCAGCATGTTTTACATTTACCTCAATTTTTTCATTATTGGTTTACAAAACACTTGGTAAGTGAAGCCTGCAGTATTGGATGTCATACCAGTCTATGGGATTATACTACGAACTCCTATCAAAAATGGATCAGCGAACAGGGTTTTGCCAATTTACTACCCCCTATTGTCAGGGCGGACATGACAGCTTTAGGGCAAAAAGTAGCGAAAAATCTTCCTGTAGGAGTTGGATTACACGATAGTTCAGCAGCACTTATTCCCTACTTAAAAGCCGAAAAAGAACCCTTTGTTTTACTAAGTACAGGCACTTGGAATGTAAGCTTAAATCCTTTTTCTAAAAACAACTTATCACAGACAGAACTATCCCAAGGTTGCCTGACCTATCGGACTATTGAGGGAAATTCGGTTAAAGCCAGTCGATTTTTTATGGGAGGTGCACATGATCAACTATGCAAATGTATTCGCTCTCATTTTGATTGTGCTACCGATTTTTATAAAGAAATCGACTATGACCCTGTTTTATATGATCAGACTAAAGCGTTTTCAGAACATTCTTGGTCTCTTTCAGCTACTGATTTTAATTTGGAGGCAAGCAGCTTACAAAAATTTGACAATCCAACCACTGCCTATTATGCAGTTATGAAAAGCTTGATAGAAATCCAAGTTCAATCGATTCAGCTGGTGCTTGACCAGCAAATGATTAAGTTGATGTATATCGATGGTGGATTTCAAAAAAACAAACTGTTTGTAAAACGTATTGGAGAGCATTTCCCTAAGCTAAAGGTTTATCGGAGTGATTTTTCATTAGGAGCGGCATTAGGGGCTGCGCTTTGTGTTCAAAACAGTGCATTTTCTAGACAAAATTTACACAACATCTACGGGATAAAACCCATTAACTGATTTTTTATTTATGAAAAAAACTGAAAATAAGAAGGAAAATAACGAATATGAAAACGAAAAAGTTCACAACTCTTCTCTTAAAAAGTGGACGCATTTTTTAGGCATGTATGCTGGTGAACATGCTGCTGGAACTGAATTTGTGATTGGCCCTTTGTTTTTAACTACAGGAGTAAGTGCATTTGATTTACTCGCCGGTTTGTTGGTTGGTAATTTATTAGCAGTGTTAAGTTGGCGTTTTTTAACAGCCGAAATAGCGGTTAAATACCGTTATACGCTCTATTTTCATCTAGAAAAAATCACAGGCATCCAACTTGTTAAAGGCTATAACTTAGCGAACGGGATATTGTTTTGTTTTCTCGCAGGAGCTATGATTACCGTTTCAGCTACAGCCGTAGGAGTGCCTTTTAACATGGAAATGCCTCAACTAACGGATACCCTTCCCAACGGAATCACCTGGATTTTGGTGGTATTAGTTTTGGGGTTTTTATTTTCATTCATTGCCGCAAAAGGTTTTGCTACGGTTTCAAAAGCTGCGAATTATATGGCCCCTCTAATCATTTTGGCATTTGTTAGTTGTGGATTTGTTGCCTTGGGACAATTAAATGTGGGTAGTTTTTCTGACTTTTGGGCGATTTGGGGTGAAGGGAGTGATCCTTTTCCAGGGCAATTGAAATACACCTTTTGGCATGTTTGTTTTTGGTCGTGGTTTGCCAATGCTGCCATGCACATCGGGATGTCTGATTTAACCGTTTTTCGCTATGCGCAACACTCTTCTTCGGGTTGGACAACTGCAGTTGGAATGTATATCGGACATTATATCGCTTGGATAGCAGCAGCATTATTGTACGCGGTTTATATACAAAGCCCAGAGGCTCAAGCTTATTTAACTAATGGGAATGCACCCCCCGTAGCCCCCGGACCTTTAGCGTACAATGCCATTGGAGCTTTTGGAATTTTAGCTGTTATTCTTGCAGGATGGACCACAGCCAATCCTACGATATACCGAGCGGGGCTGGCTTTTCAAACACTCTTCCCAAGACGTTCTACTTTTTGGGTTACTATGCTTGCGGGTGGAGTAGCTACAACCGCGGGATTGTTTCCGGCGTTTGCCATGAAATTACTTGACTTTGTCGCCTTGTACGGATTTATTCTTGCTCCTGTTGGTGCTATTATTGTTTTTCAGCATTTTTTTGCTTCCCGTTTTAAAATTCCCAATTACCTCAAAAACCCCATAAAAAAGAACTTTAATTGGAATGTATTGTTGGCATGGTTGATCAGTATCTCCATCTTCTACGGAATTTCTATGCAAATGGATATATTTCTTTCATTCCTCACCCTTCCCACTTGGATCTGTTGTGGATTAATTTATCTAATTTTAAGTAAATCATCCCTCAACAGACAATAAAACTTACGGGGTTAAAAAACCAAAACTGAAATGAATCTTCTAACTCACATACGATCTGTAAAAGTAAATTCGCTGTTCATGAACTATGCTTTTTATACGCTCTTCCTGTTTTACGGTCTGAATCTAAAAGCACAATCGGACCTGCTTTGTCAAGGGAATTATTGGACTGAAGATGAAGCAGTCCAGAGGATGGCAGAATTTAAATCGCACTGGAAAACTCAAAAAGAGTGGGAAGCAAGAGCTGAAGTAATTAGGCAAGGGATCTTGGACGGATTGAAATGGGATAAAATGCCGAGCGTGTCCCAGGCCCCAAAAATCATTTTAGGTCCTGAGCAAATCAAAAATGGATACAAACTTCAGAATATCGCTTTAGAAAGCTTCCCCGGATTTTACGTAACAGGAAATCTTTATAGTCCATTAAATCTTGAACCCCCTTATGCAGGAGTATTGAGTACACACGGCCATTTTGAAAATGCACGTTTTACCGCGGAAGAGCAACTGCGAAATGCTGCTCTGGCTCAAATGGGTGCTGTGGTTTTTGCTTATGATATGATTGGCTATGGTGAAAGTAATCAGATTGACCATAAAATGCCAATTGCATTACTTTTACAAACCTGGAACAGTAAAAGAGTTCTTGACTATTTTGAATTGCGAGCTGATATTGACCCAAATCGAATTGCAATTAGTGGAGCTTCTGGAGGTGGAACTCAGTCTTTTGTCTTGGGGGCAATAGATCCTAGAATAAAAGTAAGTGTTCCCGTTGTTCAAGTATCTGCACATTTTTTTGGTGGATGTGTCTGCGAAAGCGGTATGCCCATTCACAAAAGTAATAACCATCAAACCAATAATGTAGAAATTGCTGCACTGATGGCACCAAAACCACAATTGATTGTTTCAGATGGAGCCGACTGGACAAAAAACACACCACAGCTTGAATTTCCTTACCTAAAAGAGGTTTATAAAGTGTATTCCTCAGAGAATGCTATTCAAAATGCGCATTTTGAAAAGGAAAAACACGACTACGGACCTTCCAAACGAAATGCTACCTACCAATTTTTGTCCAAACATCTAAAACTACCAAGGGGCTTAAAAACCGATCAAAAAACTTATGATGAGCGCTCAATTGAATTACTAGAGTCAGAGGAATTGATGCTTTTTTCTACTCAAAAACGTCCTGAAAACGAATTAAAAGGTACCGCTGCTGTGATGGAGTTTTTGGGGTTCAATTCATTTGTTTTCAGTTTGCGTTAAGGTTCATTATTTTTTTATAAATTTAAGTACGAATAGAAATAATCATGACCTTAAATAGAAGAGATTTTATTACCCAATCGTCTTTACTCATAAGTTTACCAGTAGTTGGTTTTGCATCACAGACCAATGCATCTAATTTATTAGACACCAAATTAAAGACAGGAGATATCATTTTGTTTCAAGGCGATTCTATCACCGATGCCCGAAGAGAAAAAGACCAACAATTACCAAATAATATAGATTCAATGGGGAAGGGATATGCTTTTTTGGTAGCTTCATATTTATTGTCTCAGCATGCTGAAAAAGCACTTACCATTTACAATCGAGGAATAAGTGGCAATAAGGTATATCAACTTCAAGAGCGTTGGCAAAAAGATGTTATTGATTTACGTCCTAATTGGGTAAGCATACTTATTGGCGTAAATGATTATTGGCACAAAAGAAAACACGGATATAAAGGGACTGTTGCCCTATATAAAAACGATTTAAGAGCACTGATTCAAAACACTCTGGATGAACTTCCAGGGGTGCAAATCGTCTTGTGCGAGCCTTTCATTTTACCAAATACTTCAGCGGTTGATGCCAGTTGGTTAAAGCCTTTTAAAGCTTATCAAAAGGTAGTGTTCGAATTGGCACAGGAGTTCAACACACTTTGGGTACCATTTCAAAGTGTATTTAATGAGGCTATAAAACAAGCAGATGCAACGTATTGGACACCTGATGGAGTTCATCCCTCTATGGCAGGATCTCAATTGATGGCAAATGCATGGCTTGAAGTAGTTAAAAATTCATAGGATATTAATTTAAAATAAAAACAAGTGGAAAATTCAAGAAGAGATTTTATTAAGAAAACGGCTACAGCAGGATCAGCTACTGTTTTAGCTCCTACCATTATTTCATCCTCTGTCTTTGGAGCTAATGACCGTATTAATGCGGCAGTTCTAGGAGTCAATGGAAGGGGTAAAAATCACATCAGTGGTTTGATGAATCAGAAAGATGTTCAAGTCACTACGCTTTGTGATCCTGATTTGAATATTTTAAATGAGCGCAAAAAAGAGTTTAAAGACAAATATAAAAAGGAAGTCGCTCTAGAGCAAGACCTTCGACGTGTAATGGACGATAAAGATATAGACGTTGTAAGTATTGCTTCACCAAACCATTGGCACGCTTTGTCTGTCATTTGGGCTTGTCAGGCGGGAAAGGATGTATATGTTGAAAAGCCAGGATCGCATAACATTTTTGAAGGAAGAAAGATGGTTGAAGCAACCCAGAAATACGATCGTATTGTTCAGCACGGTGTTCAACTTCGAAGCTCACCGGCGATCAATGAAGCCATTGAATTGATGAGAGAAGGTTATATTGGAAGAGTTTATATGGCTAGAGGATTGGTTTTTCGTTGGAGAGCTGATATTGGAGACAAAGGATTTTCTCCTATCCCACAAGGTCTCGACTATGATCTTTGGACGGGACCAGCACCCAAAAGACCTTTTACTAAAAACCTAGTGCATTACAATTGGCATTGGCACTGGGATTATGGAAATGGTGATGTTGGAAACCAAGGAATCCACGAAACTGACTTGTGTATGTGGGGATTGGATGTAGGTCTGCCTACAAAAATAACCTCTATGGGAGGAAAATACCTTTGGGATGATTGCAAAGAAGTCCCCGAAGTACTGACCTCGATTTATAATTACCCTGATGAAGGAAAGATCATCCAATTTGAGGTACGTCCTTGGTGTACAAATACTGAACAAGGTGCTACGGTTGGTAATATTTTCTATGGAGAGAAAGGGATTTTAGTTGTTGAAGGTTATAATAAGTATAAAACGTATTTGGGGCAAAATCGTACTCCGGGTAAATCAGGTGATGATGGAGATCTTCAAGCTTCAGGAATGGATCGCGGAAATGGAGGTACAGACGCACATATTGCTAATTTCATTGAAGCTGTTAGAAAACACGACGCAAGTATCTTAAATGCTCCAATTGAAACTGGACATTTGTCTTCGGGGCTGGCGCATCTGGGTAATATTGCTTATCGAATGGAAAAAGTACTCACGTTTAACCCCCAAGCTGAAAAATTCGTGAATGATTCTGAAGCAGACAAAATGTTAACCCGCAATTACCGAAATGGGTTTGAGGTACCCAATCAAGTTTAGTTTTTACCTAATATTTATTTTAGGGCGGTGGTGTTATACCACTGCCCTTTTAATTTTTAATTCTTTTTAATGCGTCTAAAATTTAAATTCTCTAGTGATCAATTTGTTGTGATACTATTGCTTATCATTTCTTCCTGTGGAACTGATGAATCCAATTCTAAAATTGAACAAAAGTATTTGAGAGGAGAACTTCCTGTTCAAGAGGGGATGGTTGTATTCAATCAAAATTGTGCAAGTTGCCATAATTTTAATTCTGCAGAAATTGGGCCTAATCTAGCCGGAATTACTGCAAAAATGGATAAAGAATGGATTAAGACTTTTATTCAAAATCCTCAAAAAATGATTCAAAAGGGTGATGAGCGAGCTCTTGCTCAATTCAAGAAATTTGGAGTCTATATGCCTGCTTTTGAACATTTAGAAGAAAAGGATTTGGAAAATTTATTGGCTTTTATTCACAAGTTTTCTGAGGGTGAAAAAAAGAACACATCCAATAGAAAAGGAGCTCTGATCAATCCCATCACAGAGCCTATTCCAGAATCTAATTTTATTCTGGTGGTGGAAGAATTTACAACCATTCCTTCAAGTTCACCAACACCACCCGATACTCGAATCAATACCCTACGGACGCAGGGAATAGGTAAGTTGGAACGGCTTTTTATTTCAGATCTGAGAGGCACTCTTTTTGAAATCATTAAGCAAAAGCCATACCCCTATCTAATTATAAGTGAATTCATCCAAGAGTTTATTGACGCTCCGGGTTTAGGATCCGGTCTAGGTAGTTTTGCCTTCCATCCTGATTTTGAATCAAATGGATTGTTGTACACTACACATACAGAACCCTCGAAAACAAAAAAGGCTGATTTTGCAGTTTCAAGCGAAGTTAAATCCCGTTTGCAATGGGTACTTTCAGAGTGGAAAACTAAAACTCCGACCGCCCCAACGTTTACGGGACAACAAAGGGAGTTGATGCGAGTGGATATGGTCACTCAAATTCACGGCTTTCAGGAACTTACATTTAATCCAAATGCAAAACCCAATACCCCAGACTACGGATTGCTTTATCTTGGTATTGGAGATGGAGGAGCTGCCTTGGCTGGACATCCCGAATTATGCGGGACTAAGAATAGAATCTGGGGAAGCGTTATCCGTATTGACCCTAAAGGATCGAATAGTGAAAATGGAAGGTATGGAATCCCTGAAAGTAATCCCTTTGCGCATAAAGAGGGACTCGGTGAAATTTTTTGTTATGGATTTCGAAATCCCCATCGTATTAGTTGGGAGCAAGGAGGTACACAGAAAATATTAATTTCTAATATAGGTCAGCACAGTATTGAAGAAGTTAATCTGGGCAGAAAGGGTGTGCACTTTGGTTGGCCTTTCCGTGAGGGAAGTTTTGTGTTTGATGTAAATGCAAACCCTGAATTAGTTTATACTCCAACAGACAAAGAAAGAGAGGCAATGTTTCACGACCCTGTGATTCAATATGATCACGATGAAGGAAATGCTGTTTCAGGTGGATTTGTTTACAAGAATGATCAGATTCCTTCCTTAAAAGGAAATTATCTATTTGGAGATATTGCTCGAGGCACCCTTTTCCTTACTCCCCTTGTAGAAATTGAAAATGGAAAACAAGCTTCAATTCAAAAGATTGGTCTTGAGCTTAACGGAGAAAAAACATCTTTCATAAGCATACGTCCGAATGAACGTGTTGATTTGCGTTTTGGCCAAGACAGCGGAGGAGAATTATACCTCTTTACCAAAAGCAATGGAAAAGTGTATCGTGTTATTGATTTTAGAGAGCCAGAAAACTAACCCAACCGGTAGATTACTATTTCTCTTTTCTGAACACATATTTCCCTGACCCTAACTGTTGTTGATTTTGCGTTACGGAAGTGAATTTCAAATTGCGATTGTTATCAATAGCTTTCGACCAAGTACCAACCTCATTGGGTAGCTCGAGCGTTGCTGAAGTGTTTGCAGGAATTTCAACAGATAAGGTTAGGTTGTCGTCATTTTGCTTCCAGTGGACTCCAATTTTTCCATACAAACTTTCATACGATCCTTTTACTTCGTCAAACTCTTTAGGGAAAATGGGCTTTAGAAAAAAGTGCTTAAAGCCTGCATGCTTTTCGTCGATTTGAATCCCTAAAAGTTGACGATACATCCACTCTCCAATGGCCCCATAAGCATAATGATTATATGAATTCATAGATGGGGTTTGTGTAGTTCCGTCAGGTTTAAGTCCGTCCCAACGTTCCCATATCGTTGTGGCTCCTTGAGTAACCGGATAGAGCCAAGAAGGATAGGATTTTTGAAGTAATAGATCTATTGCTACATCTGCTCTACCGTTTTCTGAAAGCACATGACATAAATAGGGTGTGCCTAAAAAACCAGTTGTAAGGTGGTTGCCATAGCTTTTGATATTCTCCACAAGGCGGTCAACTGCTCGAGGTATTAGTGTCTCTGGAATTAGGTTAAAATGAAGCGCAAGCACATAAGCGGTTTGCGTTTCAGAAATTAGTCGGCCATTAGGAGTCATAAATTCACTTACAAATGCCGCTTTGATTTGACTTAATTGATCTTGATAAGCTTTTGATTCCTCTTGATGTCCAAGTTCTGAAGCAGCCTTCATTAATATTTCTGTAGAATAGGCATAAAAACATTGGGCAATCAGCTCTTTGTTTGTTACTGCTGAACGACCGTCATTATCGTCATTAGGTCTGTAGAATAACCAATCGCCAAAATGAAACCCCCCTTTATAAATTCCATCTTTTGCTAAATTTTGCATGTAGGAAACCCACCGCTTCATACTCGGATACTGCTTGCTTAAAGATGTTTTGTCGCCGTAATATAAATACGCATTCCACGGGATGATTGTCGCTGCATCTGCCCAGCCAGCTGATCCCATAGCATCTTTACCTAGAACATTGGGCACAACAAAAGGTACAGACCCATCTTCACGTTGATCAATAGAAAGATCAATGAGCCACTTATCAAAAAAGTTTTTTACATCAAAATTAAAAGCAGCGGTATTAAAAAACGCTTGAGCGTCTCCAGTCCAGCCTAGTCTTTCGTCACGTTGTGGACAGTCTGTTGGGACATCTAAAAAATTACCTTTCTGACCCCATTGAATGTTTTGCTGTAATTTATTTATAAGGGAGTTGGAGGTTTCTAGAGTTCCTGTTTGTAACATATCGGAATACAAGGCTACTGCTTTGAAATCGCTTGGATTTACCTCGTTTGAACTTTCAATTTTTAGATATCGAAAGCCCTGAAATGTAAAATGAGGTCGATAAATGAAATTGGGATCTCCATTGAGTATATAGGTATTCATCTGTTTTGCAGCTCTAAGGTTTTCGGTGTAGAACTCTCCTTCCTTATCCAATATTTCGGCATGATACAGCCGAATGGTGTCTCCTGCCTTACCCTGATGTTTGAATTCAATCCATCCCACAAGGTTTTGACCAAAGTCAAATACGGTATCCCCTGAAGGAGTTTTTACTTTTTCAATGACCTCAAAAGATTCTTGTTTTCGAATGGGCTCATTTCTGGAGGCAATAAGTCGTTCTGTGCCTGGTGTAATTTGCACTGCTTTTCTTGAATTAGAAACTGAAAATCCAAAATTGGACCATTCTTTTTGATTTTTTTGTGCATCAAACAATTCACCATTATAAATTTCAGAGTCAACTATGGCTCCGTGGGTATAGGTCCACGATGGATTTGTTGTGATTTGTTCAGACGTTCCATCGGTATAGGTAATCATCAGTTGTGCTTTTGTAGCAATTTCAGATCCGTAATGATCATTGGCATCTCCCCAAGCCAGATAGCCTCTATACCATCCACTTCCTAACACAATCCCTATTCCATTTTGTTCTTTTAAGAGCTCTTTTACATCAAAAGTTTGGTAGGGGATACGCTCTTTGTAGGAAGTCCATCCAGGAGAAAGATAGTGATCTCCTATGCGCTCACCATTAAGATATGCCTCATACATCCCTTTTGCTGTGATGTGAAGATAAGCTTGTGCAATTGTCTTTTTTTTAAGTTTAAAATCAGTTCTTAAATACGGGCTTTTACGTTCGATATCATCTTCTTTACTGGGGCCAATCCATTCAGCATTCCAATCCGAGGGTGAGAGTAAACCCATAGACCAAAAAGCGTAATCACTTGGGTAAGTTTTTGCATCTTGGTTTAATTGTATTTCAACATTCCAATGGTACGTCTGATTAGATTCTAATGGAGGACCTTGATAGGGTATATAAACACTATTAGAGGAATTTACTTTACCCGAATCCCAAAGTATTATTTTTTGATTTGTATTCTCGGTCCAAACTTTAATTTGATATTGAGTTTGTTCTACGCTCTGCTTAGAACTTTCAATTTTCCATGAAAAATGAGGTTTTACATCATCTAACCCCAAAGGGTTTGAGAGTTGATTGATTTTAAGATCTTTTACGTAAGCTGACTGTGCAATTCCAAAGACACTTATCAGCATTAAAACTAGTAGTAGAGCGGTTCTTTTAATCATTTTAATGGATTTAATTTAATTTTTTTAAGGTGTAAGACTATACGGACTATCTTTTTTAAAAACTCCCCAATTTAGGTTAGGTGTTTCTCCCATTTTAAATTCTATAAGGCCGCCTTGAAGCAGTTCGTTATGATTCAAATGAACTTTGGAATAGGGTTTTCCATTCCACTTTATTTCCTGAATATAGGCTTTACCTTCAGCTGTTTCAGGTGCTTGAATGATAATTTTTTTTTGGGTAGTAAGTTCGAATGTAATTTTTTCAAACAAAGGGCCAGAAACAATATATTCTGGGACAGCTGGTAAAACGGGATAGAAAACTAGCGAAGCAAAGACATACCAAGCGGACATCTGTCCCGAATCATCATTTCCACTGAGTCCACCAGATACATTTCCTTCTCTATTTTCACTGAACTTAAGCGCACTTTCTGTAGTTGAATTGGCAGTTCCTATCATGGGATTGACAAAATCAACTAGTTTCGTCTCTAGTGCGTTTAATCCATTTATATGCAGTAAGAGGATTCCAATCAAATAGTAAAATCTCACCGAGTATTTTTTTATAATCATCACTTTAAATCATTAAGGTATAAGATACTGCTTTAAATTTAAATGTGAGAATTTTAATCATAACTCAATCCTTCATCAAAATTAAATAGAGCGTAGTCATTTCCTTCGCTGTAGCCTGGTAAGTCTGATTTTTGATTTTGAGCTTTTTCATCTGAGGCTGGTGTTGAAAATGGCATTTTTGCACTTGGGTTTGACCTTCCTGAAACAATATCTAAAAGTGCTTCTGCAGTTGTGCCAAAAGTTGCTAAAACTCCCTGAATATTAGGCTTATTTTCAGAATAAATTTCATCAATAGCCCAAGGTGTTGTATAGTTTATTGCTAGTATAGTTGGTTTTTCAGCAATCAGTTTATTAATATAACTAGTATTTACTTTATTAGCAGCAAGATTGACATGAACAGGCTTTGGAGAAGAATCAAAAAGGGATTGTCCTTGAGGAAAAATCCAAATCAAATTAATATCAGCGTCTTCAGGGCGGTTCACAAACACAAGGTCTTTTCTTTCTTCAACTGGCTTATAAATATGTGAGGCAGTCTCTTTTTGATTTTTGTATATTTCGAAATACACTTTGACCTTGGATTTTAACGGTAGTGTTGAAGAACCTTGCTTAACTTTATTTCGCAAAAGGACAATTGATTTTCTATGGGCTTCTTCAGCCTTTTTTTGAAAATTTTTATTACCTACAGTGTTGGTTGCATTTTCAATGGCAACGTAGGGATTTTCAAAGAGGCCTAACCTAAATTTCTCTTTTAAAAGTCGTTCAACAGAATCATCAACAAAGGACATTAGATTTGAATTATTTTTAAGCGTATTGATTAATGGATTTGGATCAGCACTTCCAGAAAAAATATTAATTCCAGCTTCAATAGCCATAGTGTAGCGTTCTTCAACACTTAGATGCTCTACGCCCCAAGGCATCATTTCAATAGGACCAGTATCAGAATTTATAATACCCTCAAAACCCAGTTGATTTCTCAATAAATCTGTTAGTATAGGTTTGTTAAAGGCATAGGCTACTTCTTCGTATTTAGTTTTAACAGGGAAGGAGTAATACGGCATAATAGCTGAGGTTCCTGCCTCAATTGCAGCTTTAAATGGAATTAAATTATTTTCAAACATTCCTGCTTCAAAAACCTCTCTTTTTCCCCACTCAAAATGGGGGTCTTGTCCATTTTCAGCTGCACCCCCACCGGGGAAATGTTTTGTGGTGAGTGCTATTGATTCAGAAGAAAGTGTTTCTCCTTGAAAGCCTAAAACAATGGCTTTTATGCAATCTGCTGCAAGTTGAGCATCCTCACCAAATGTGCCTTCTACCCTTTGCCAACGTGGCTCAGTGGCCAAATCAGCCATATACATATAGCCTTTTCGGATTCCAACTGAAAGCCATTCTTGTCGTGCTATATCGGCAAACTTGCGAATTAAATTAAAATCTCGACTAGCTGCCAACCCTAGTTCACCGGGCCATTGAGAAAATGTTGTTTCTGCTAAACTCAGCCCAACAGCAGCATTGTTGGTAATATGGTTTCTAGGATTTGAGGTAACGGTTGCAGGAATTCCTAGTTCATCTTCTTCACAAAGAGCTTGAAGTTTATTGTTCCATTCTGCAATATTCTTAGGTGAAGTATTTACTCTTAAGATGAAGTGTCGTTTATGAAATTGAGTTACATCTTTAGTGGTTCCAGCAACAAACATAAATGGACTTTCCAACGGCTTTTTAGTGAAAACATTTAATTCATTTGTTTGATCCATCTCGTTAAATCCACTTTTAATAGGATCTGAATTTTGTGGTCTTCCAAAGGACCAGTCGTTCTCCAATCGCGTAGAGCTCAAAAGCATTAATCCTGCCTTCTGCTCTAATGTCATTTTTTTCCTCAAATCTTCACTGCGTTGGCTAGGTGTGAGACGCCAATCCTCATAAGGATCGAGCACTTGATTGTTGTTCAAGTCTTTAAATCGGAATCCGTCTTTCTCAATAATTGTTGCTGTTTTACTTCCTAATAGGGGTTGCTGTAAGGGGATTTTTAAATTTTTTTTACATGAAAAAAGGATAAAGACAGTGAACAGTGAAATGAGTTGGAGTGGGTGATTTCTCATATAAAAATTTTATTTATTAATTACGGAGATACTTGCGTCAGTACCAAGATGAAATTTAAGCTCAGTCATATCATCAGACCATTTAGTGAAACCAACAGAACGTTAAATAGGAGAGCAGCCAATTACTAAAAAGATAAAGAGGATTAAAAAAATACTATTCTTCATTATTATTGATTTATGATCAATCATACTTCTAAGATATAGAGAATGGATAATATATCAAATTCCGTCCCCGTATTTCAATAGAAAAATCGTTTTCTAAAAGTCTTGCCCCTATGCCTAGGAGAATTTCAGCTATACCGCTGAGTTAAATTAATACACCATGCTGGCAAGAACATAGGCATAAAGGGTCTGTAAAAGCCTGTATTAGTGAAATGGAGGACACCTAGGACTGTATAAAGAACTCCCATGAAGTAAAGCTGGAGCATCTTAATCTAATTCTCGTCTTACAAATTGACCTTTTGTGTTTTGCCAGTATAAACCATCGATGTACAAGTCATCTCCCCAATTAGACATCTCAGATGGTACTATATCAACTTTTATTTTAAAACTGACAAATTTTGGTCATTTTACGATCCATTTACTGGCAGTAATGAGCCAGATGTCATGATTTTGGATAAATTGGAGTGTCTAGATACTGGGTAAGAAAAAACCCCTCACTTGCGTGAAGGGCTTTGATTGTTTGTTAGGTCTTG
>ERZ807291.583-NODE-583-length-61919-cov-702.814803_pt1 | contig 61919 bp, 50 predicted proteins | sample MGYA00521257_ERZ807291 | MGnify/ENA primary metagenome ERZ807291 (study PRJEB31413, sample SAMN03169783) | marine metagenome | biome: Marine; feature: Water; material: Subsurface seawater | place: North Sea | collected 2011-04-28 | depth 1 m m ... | reverse complement strand
ACTGTTTTATATACACTTTTTATTCCAAAACCCCACAATATACTTCCAAAGGTGATGTAGCTCACTTCATTTAAACTCGATAAAACAGCTTTAGTCATAATTTAAGAGTAAAATATTAACAAATATAATCAATATTTTCTCAAATAATTAGTTACTAGCTTCGAAAGCTTATGATTCTATAAAAAAGTAAAACCATAACGAGCACCGAATAAATTATTGGTTCTATTTGCCAAGTTTTCGTTAAAAGTAAATAATGAAGAGATGCGCCTATTGCTATCACATATACTAATTTATGGAGATGCTTCCAATTTCGAAGCCCAAGTTTTCTAATAGATAAATTATTTGAGGTAATTGTTAAAAATAGCATCATAACTGCAGAAACCATACCAAATGTAATATAAGGTCTTTTCAAAATATCTTTCCACAGCTCATTTGTATTAAGTCCTAAATCTAAAATGAGATATGATAAAAAATGCAAACAAATATAAATAAAAGCTATAACACCAAACACGCGCCGAAATTTGATCAAGTTTATATTTGCTAAATCTTTTAATGGTGTGATTAACAATATAAATAATATTAACTTGAAGCCTAGCTCACCTATTGAACGCTCGTAAGTTCGAATAGGATCTGGCCCCAGCTGATTATTAAAAAGTGCATAAGTCAGATAAACTGCTGGGGACACTAATATCAGACACACAACCCAAATAGGTACCTTCTGAAATAAACCGTTTAAAGCTCTTGTTGTATTCATGATATTATTTAAATTTATCTAAATGTGATGCGTTTGTATTTAAATCTAATAAAATTTACTTAAATCCATTCCAGAATATAGGCTAGCCACTTCTTCCTCGTATCCATTAAACATGGGTGTATCCCTCTTTGCCCCACTAAATAATGGAGACCCTAGTTTAAAAATACTCCCGCCAATTACCCTCTCGGTGGCTTGACTCCAGCGCGGGTGATCAACAGTAGGGTTTACGTTAGAATAGAACCCATACTCCTGAGGAGCTAATTTATTCCAAGTAGTTTCTGGCTGAGTATCTGTCAAAGTAATCCTCACAATTGATTTTATGGATTTAAATCCATATTTCCATGGTACAACTAATCTTAATGGTGCGCCATTTTGATTTGGAAGAGATTCTCCATACATTCCCGTTGCAATCATTGCCAAAGGATTTCTTGCCTCGTCTAAACGTAAACCTTCCACATATGGCCATGGAAATCTCGGATTTGCTCCAATGCCAACCATTTCCGACGGTCTATTTAAAGTTTGAAATGCAACATATTTTGCTTTTGATTGCACGCCTACTTTATCCAATATTTTGCTTAATGAGAACCCAATCCAAGGAACAACCATTGACCATGCTTCAACACATCTAAATCTATAAATACGTTCCTCTAAATCTATACCAGCCAATAGATCATCTAAATCATAATCTCCTGGATTATTCACAAGGCCATTAACTTTTACACTCCAAGGTGATGTTTGCATCATGCTTGCATTATTTTTGGGATCACCTTTACCAGTACCAAATTCATAAAAATTATTATAGCTCGTTGCATCTGATTTTGATGTAATTTCAGCATCAACAGTATAGTTTGTTTTAGTATGTTTCAGAACATCCGCATAAACACTATTTGGTAAATAGGAAGAAATCCCGACCGCTGAGGTTCCTGCAATAATCTGTCTACGATTCAAAAAAACTTTTTTGGGAGTAACATCCGAATATTTTAACTTATTTTGGAATATAGTCATTTTTTTGAGTCCTCTTTTATTAATACATGGCCTTTATTAAATTTATATCAAATTTTAATCTTTGAGAATTTGATATGATTAACCCGTTGACTTGAAGTAAAAATATAAAAGTCCAACAATTAATAAAATTCCTGGAACACCCAGAAATCTCCTAATTAATCCAAAAACTAATGTACGCAATAAAAATCCCATGTCTAATATCTATTTTTTTTATAGCTAAATTAAAAGTAGAATCTTATTTTATTGTTAATCAAATTAATGTTGAATCAATCAACTTCGATTGACAGACACAAACATATTGATCAAAGAACTTAAAATAATTTTGGAGCTTTAAAATGAATGCTGATGATCGGTTAATAGTCGCCCTAGATGTACCAAACTTACTGGATGCAGGAAAAATTGTTGATAAACTTGGTAGAAGTGTTTCATTTTATAAAATTGGCCTAGGAATGCTTACTGGTGGTGGTCTTGCATTAGCTAGCGAGCTCAAAGAGAACGGCTTTAAAATTTTTTTAGATATGAAGTTTTTTGATATTGGAGCTACGGTTGAAAAAGCAGTTTATGGTATAGCTCAATATAATTTTGACTTTTTAACAGTGCACGGTGATCCTCATGTGGTCAGAGCAGCTGTGGCTGGCAGAGGAAACAGCGCCACAAAAATTTTAGCTGTTACTATTCTTACTTCATTGGATCGTGAAGATTTAAATGAAGCTTTAATTAAAAGTGGTTCAATCACAGACCTTGTCTATGAGCGCGCAAGAAATGCATTTAAAGCAGGTGCTGATGGTATTATTGCTAGCCCTCAAGAAGCAGCATTAATTAGATCACTCCCTGAAGCCACAGGAAAATTAATCGTAACACCAGGAGTGCGCCCATCAGGTTCATCATTAGGCGACCAAAAACGAGTTACTACTCCCTCTGAAGCTATCATAAATGGTGCAGATCATATAGTTATTGGACGTCCAATTTGGGCATCTAAAAATCCATTAGATTCAGTAAAAGTAATTTTAAACGAACTCAATAAAATATAATTTCATAGATATAAAAGTAATTATTTGCTTTCACAAAAATAATGATAATCTTTCTACATGAATTCTATATGTAGAGATTGTCTAGCCCAAATAAATGAAAATACTTCAAGGTGCCCATACTGCAGTAGCCCTCGGGTTTTATCACATCCTGAATTATTTTCTTTAACAACTGCTCACATAGACTGCGATGCATTTTATGCTAGCGTCGAGAAACGAGACAATCCTAAATTCAAAGATAAACCCTTAATCATTGGAGGTGGTCAAAGAGGTGTAGTATCTACAGCTTGTTACATCGCACGAATAAAAGGTGTTAAATCTGCTATGCCCATGTTTAAAGCATTAAAGCTTTGTCCTGAAGCTATTGTCATAGCTCCAAGAATGGATGCCTATGCCAAAGCATCCAAAGAAATAAACGAAATGATGAGTGAACTCTCACCATCAATTGAACCATTATCTTTAGACGAAGCTTTTATAGATTTAAGGGGTACAGAAAAGTTACATGGTGAACCTCCAGCGCTATCGATGGCAAGGCTTGTGCAGCGCATAGAAAAACAACTAAAAATTTCAGCATCAGTGGGCCTATCATATAATAAATATTTAGCTAAGCTTGCTTCTGATCTAGATAAACCTCGCGGATTTTCAATAATTGGAAAATATAAAATTGAGGAGTTTTTAGCACCCAAAAGTATTGGCCTCATTTGGGGAGTTGGCAAAGTTGCTCAAATGAGACTTGAACAAGACGGCATTAGGATATTTGCCGATTTACAACGTCGCAGCCATCAAGAATTAATTGATAAATATCAAAATATGGGAGATCATCTTTGGCACTTATGTCGAGGGATAGACAATAGAAATGTAATAGCAAAAAATGTAATAAAAAGCATTTCTAAGGAAACCACTTTTTCATCCGATATTAATAACATAGAAAAATTAGATGGATACATTTGGCGATTATCAGAGCAAGTTTCCCAACGCGCAAAAACAAAAAATTTACTTGGTCACGTAATTACACTTAAAATTAAAACAAAAAAATTCAAAACTATTTCAAGGAGGAAAACACAACGAGAACCGACACAAATTGCCGAAAAAATTTATGCTGAAGCACGAAGAATGTTAGATGAAGTAGCAAGTGAAGGCCCATTTAGACTTATTGGTGTAGGAATAAGTAATCTTATAGATGCTGATAAAATAGACCAATTAAATGATTTTTTAAAAACAGATGAAGCAAAAAAAGCTGATGCAGAGAGAGCAACAGACTTAATAAAAAAACGTTTTGGTAAAAACGCAATTCTTAAAGGCCGTAGTTTACGATAAATTTTTAAATAAATTATTTACCAATTGAAACAATATCACGAATAACTGTTTTTAATTTATATTTTAGATCGTAATATTTATCAGATTTTTCAACTAATTTTTCATTTAAGTATAGACCACGATCTATTTCAATTTGTACAGCATGCTCATTGATTGATGGGCGACCATAATTTTTTAGAATATAGGCCCCTGAAAAAGGAATGTTTTGTGATACCCTAAAACCAGCATCTTCAAACGAGCTTTTAATTTGCTCCATTATATCTGATGAACAGGAAGAACCAAATCTATTTCCCAATACTATATTTGGTGATTTTCCATCAGAAGACCTGAGGCTGTGAGTTGACCGCATAGGCATCGAATGACAGTCAATCAAAATTACTTTACCAAACTCTAATTTTGTTTGGTCCAAGAGTTTTTTTAATTTATAATGATATGGAAAATAAGATTTATCTAAACGCAAATTAGCTTGTTCGATTGTCATTTTTCCCGATTGTATATTATTTCCTTTTGATACAATTCGCGGTATCACTCCAAGTCCAGATAATACTCTAGAATTTAATATGTTTTTATTTACACCTTGTATTATTGCACTATCTAATTCATCTGCCTGGCGATTTAAATCAACAAAAGCACGTGGTGCAACTGCGGTCAAAAGTGGTGCGCCAAATTCAGTAACACTAGAAAACAGATCATCAACATAGGCATCTTCAGAAGCACGTATTTCTGGTTTTTTTAACAAAGAATTTTTTAAAAACGATTCTGAATAACTCCGACCACTATGTGGCGAATTAAACACCATAGAAGTAGTCTGGACTTCAGGTTCTTTTAAAATATAACATTCATCAATCATTTTATCAATTTATATGTAAAAAAATAAAAAATAAAACGCTTAAACAAGGGTCTTGAATACATTTGAATTACAATCTATAGAAACCACTCGCAGGAAACATTTTATATGTATCTTGATCTTTTGGGGGCGTATAGCTCAGCGGGAGAGCACTTCGTTGACATCGAAGGGGTCACTGGTTCAATCCCAGTTACGCCCACCAATACAGCCCTTTCGGGCTAACTTAAACTGGCGCATCGCTTTTGTGATGTGCGAAAAAGGAGAAGGCCCATGAAGGTCAAAAGCTCACTTCGCTCGCTAAAAGCGCGCCACCGCGACTGTCGTGTCGTGCGCCGCAAGGGCCGAGTATATGTTATTAATAAAACTCAACCTCGCTTTAAAGCGCGTCAGGGATAACATATAACCAATACGAGATTTTAAAGCCGCTTTTAAGCGGCTTTTTTCTTTTTAACACAATAGTTTGATGAATATTCAGTATCGTATGAATTTAGCATTTCAAAAAAAGATGCAGGCAAATTAGGTTATATTCTTCACTATTTAATGCTTTAAGTTCAGCTGATCAGATACGAATAATAAATTTATATCTAAATCATATATAAAGCGAATCTAATAACACTTACTCTGCCGCCACCTGAGTCGTTTTCTCTACTTTTACAGCAGAAAATTTAAACTCTGGGATTTTACCAAAAGGATCTAAAGCTGAGTTTGTCAAAATATTTGCAGCAGCTTCGACATATGCAAACGGTAGGAATACCATATCCTCAGACACTGCCCTGTCAGCTCTCGCCATCACATCAATTGTTCCTCGCTTTGTAGTTAAGGTGAGCATTTCACCCGCAACCACTCCAAGTTTTCTTAATGTTTTAGGATGTAATGAGCAGTTTGCTTCAGGTTCAACAGCATCTAAAACTGTTGCTCGTCTAGTCATAGAACCTGTATGCCAGTGCTCCAGCTGCCGCCCTGTTGTCAATATCATAGGATATTCAGCGTCAGGAACATCATCAGGAGCAATGATCGACGCTGGAGTAAATTTCCCTCTACCATCTAAACGAGGAAAACCATCACCAAAAACAATTGATTGCCCAGGGTCAGATGGAGATAAACTAGGATAAGTCACCACACTTTCTTTCTCCAAACGATCCCAAGTAATATTATTCAATGATTCCATATTGAGCTTCATTTCATCAAAGATTTGTTTTGGGTGTGTGTAATCCCAATCTAAGCCACAACGTTTTGCAAGCTCCACTGTAATTGCCCAATCTTCACGCGCATCCCCTGGAGCAGATATAGCTGCCCGGCCCATTTGAACTTGTCGATTGGTGTTTGTAACAGTACCATTTTTTTCTGCGAAAGCTGATGCTGGAAATATTACATCTGCATAATTTGCTGTTTCTGTTAAAAAGATGTCTTGAACAACCAAATGGTCTAGTTTTGCTAGAGCATCACGCGCATGTTCCACATCTGGATCAGACATTGCTGGATTCTCTCCAAGTATATACATAGCTTTTATATTGTCATTATGAATTGCTTCCATAATTTCAACTACAGTCAATCCACGTTCAGAGCTAAAATCCTCTGATTGCCATACTTCAGTAAAAGCTGACCTAACACCATCATCCGAAACTGGTTGATAATCTGGCAAGAACATAGGTATCATTCCAGCATCTGATGCACCCTGAACATTATTCTGGCCCCGCAGGGGGTGTAAACCTGCACCCGGCTTACCAACATTTCCGGTCATAAAAGCAAGTGAAATTAGACAACGTGAATTATCTGTACCATGTATATGTTGAGATACACCCATACCCCAAAAAATCATACCAGCTCTTGCACCAGCAAATGTACGAGCAACATCACGAAGCATTTCAGCCTCAATTCCACAAATTGGTGCCATTTTTTCTGGACTGAAATCTTTTAAATGTTCTTTTTGCGCTTCCCAATTTTCTGTATATTTAGCAACATAATCATCATCATAAAGCCCCTCTTCAACAATAACATGCATGATGGCATTTAACATTGAAACATCAGCACCTGGTCTAAATTGTAGCATATGAGAAGAATGGCGCTTTAATGCTTGCCCCCTTGGATCCATAACTATTAATTTCCCACCACGTTTACTGAATTGTTTAAAATAAGTGGCTGCAACTGGATGATTTTCTGTAGGATTAGCACCTATTACAATTGCTACATCTGAATTTTCAATTTCGTTGAAAGTTGCTGTAACTGCAGCTGATCCAACATTTTCCATTAATGCGGCAACAGATGATGCGTGACATAACCTAGTACAGTGATCAACATTATTATGTCCAAAACCCTGGCGGATAAATTTTTGAAATAAATACGCTTCTTCATTTGTACATTTTGCAGATCCAAATCCAGCAACTTCACGACCACGACCTCGAAGTCCGTTAGCAGCAAATGTTAGAGCCTCTTCCCAAGATGCTTCGCGAAAATGGCTTGATGGGTCTTCTGGGTTAACATTCAGACCTTTTGGTGCACCATCTCGTCTAATCAAAGGCTTTGTTAAGCGATGATCATGATCAATATAATCAAACCCAAATCGACCTTTCACACACAAACGATTTTCATTTGCTGGACCATCAATTCCATCTACCCATTTTACTTTATCATCTTTTATTTTTAAACTTATTTGGCAACCTACTCCACAAAACGGGCATACTGATTTAACTTCACGATCAAAGTCCATGCTATCACCAATTTGGGATGCATCAACATTAGATGCAGGCATTAGTGCACCAGTTGGACATGCTTGAACGCATTCACCACAAGCAACGCACGAGGATTCACCCATTGGATCATCCATATCAAAAACGATTTTTGCATCATGCCCGCGCCCTGCCAACCCAATGACATCATTCACCTGGACCTCTCTACATGCACGAACACACAAGTTACACTGAATGCACGCATCAAGATTCACATTCATTGCAACATGACTATCATCCAATAAAGGAATTCTTTCTATTTCTAATTCTGGAAATCTACTTTCTGAAACATCTTCTAATTTTGCCATGTCCCATAAATGAGATGACTTATCATGCGCCTTTTCATTTGATGGTTGATCTGTAACTAATAATTCCATCACCATTTTTCGAGCTGATTTTGCACGATGGCTTTCAGTTTTAACTACCATATCTGGCGTAGGTGTTCTTATACATGATGCGGCTAATGTTCGCTCACCGTCGATTTCAACCATACATGCTCTGCAGTTACCATCTGATCGATAACCTTTTTTTCCAGAATGGCATAAATGTGGAATGGTAGTACCTTGTCTCTTAGCTACTTCCCAAATTGTTTCACCTGGTTCTGCTATTACAGAGTTACCATCTAAATTAAATATAATTTCATCAGTCATTTGAATTCCTAAAAGACAATTATCTTTGAGTTATCATAAATTTGCCTTAAATCCAAAGGAAGAACCGACATACAAGGTAAATTTTACGCCTTGAAGCATAACAGTCATTACTCTTAAATTATTTTTTTGAGAATAGCCAAAAATATAAAAAGGCTGGCAAAAAATTACTCATTCTAAAAATTAAAGAAAACATTACTGGGAAATTAGTTTGAAAGCGGTTTCTTTGCATTGCACGTATCACATGCTTGGCAGCATCTTCTGCTGTCATTATGAAAGGCATTTTGAAATTATTTTTTTCTGTAAGCCGGGTTTTTATAAATCCAGGGTTTATTAGTTGAACTTTAATATTAGCTTTATATAAATCAGCTTTAATATTCTCAGCCAAATGCATCATTCCAGCTTTTGATGCGCCATATCCAATTGCGTTTGGTAATCCTCGAAATCCTGAAAGGCTACCAATCATTACAACATGGCCATAATTTTGAGCAATAAATTTTGGAACCACTAACCCTAAGACCCTTGCTGCTCCTGTAAAATTAATTGCAATCATTTTATCAACTTCATCAATATTCCATGATGTAGAATTCAGTGGGGTATAATCTCCTGCCGCATATACGATTCCATCAATTTTCCCTACTGCTTTAAATGCTTTTCTAACTGAATTTATATCAAGAACATCAAGAGATATTACCTCTGCTTTTGTCCGCAAACTTAATTCATCTAATCTAACCTTATTGCGCGCACTAACTACTAGCTCAACACCCAGATTTGAAAGCTGTATCGCAAGCTCACGCCCCAAACCTTCTGAAGCTCCAATAATCCAGTATTTTTTCCCGTTTAATTTCATTTATCAATTTTACGCATATTGGCTACCAGTTCACCAACCTTTAGGCCAAATTTTCGAAATTGAGATCTATTTATTATAGTACCATTTTCCATTAAATATAACCAATCAACCGTATTTAAAACATAACTACCTGCAGATTTTGGCAGTTTTATATTATAACATAATCGCACTCCACTACCGGATTGTTTACCTCTACCTGTTCCAATAATATCGGGCGCAGTTGCCTCGATTAATCCGTCATTACTATTTACTTTCAAGTCCCAAACACGTTCTAATGTATCACCATTATCATAAGAGAAAGACTCGGTCATATGGCCGATGTTGCCCTTCCATTTAGCATGCATGTGAGCAACAAACCTTGTATTTACTCTGCCAAAAGGACCATAAATCACTCCTTCGCAAATCATATCTCCGCAAAGCCTTTCACGTATATCAAATTCAGTACCTTGATGCGCATAATGGTCAGGATCTTGAGACAGAAATCCTAATTTTACACTACAAAACCAAATTATGAATAGCGCTAAAATTGTACCAAACAGCAAGGTTGAAAACAATAAAGACATTTAAATCTCCTTTAAATAATTTGACGAGAGCATCATCACAGCTCCTAACTTTAGAATGCAGGGAAGCCCTGCATAAAGTAGCGTTAGCGTCCAAAGTGCTTTTCCAGTATTTATCTCGATTGTAGAAAATCCAGCCCAATCTAAAATAGGTAAAACAAAAGCAGCAGCAACCGCTAGTGTAAACTTAGCGCAAAAACTCCAAACTCCAAAAGCTTGCCCAGCAGTAACCCCAATATGATCTATCCTGCGAGCAAAAACTGCAGGTAATATTGTCATATCAGCACCTAATGTAAAACCAGAAAGGGCACAAACTATAGCAAATGCTAAATAGTCTCCTGCACTTAAACTTAAAACATATGCAAAAATAAAAATTGATGACAGCATTGCAAACAAAAGTATATTCTTAGCGGAAAAATACTTACCTAATTTACCCCAAATTGGAACTGATAATGCTGCAGAAATAAAAAACACCACTAGGAATAATCCAGCCGGAAATTTGGGCCCAAGACAATACTCAACGAAAAATAAAAACAAGGTTGTAGTTATTGCAAGAGGCGCAGCATTTAATAGTGCAATTATAATTAACCGACGCAATACTTGATCTTCAAAAATAATCTTTAAATTACTTTTAGGCAATATACTGATCTGCCATTCTTTTGACATTAGAATAATGGAAATTAATACAACCACAGCAAATGATATTGAAAACCAAGCCATATTTTTTTCTATCCCAAAGTTTGTAAATATAACTGGAAGCACAGAAGCTAAACATACTCCTACTAAACCTCCAGTCTCTCGCCACACAGCTAATTTTATATGCCCCCTTTGTCCAAGACTTTTGGCTTTGAGCACACCTTGCGAATAAAATAAAATTGATAAGACAGAAAAACTAGAAAATAAAAATATCATGCAAATAACAAACCAAACTAAAGGATTACCTATTGCAGTAAAAGAAAATGTAGCCACCATTGAAATTGCAATAGTGAGTCCCATTAATTTCACCAAAGAGCTACGACATATTTTCACAACGTCTAAACCCCAACCAATTAATGGGTCTTGAATGAAATCAAGACATCTGAGGACTAGGAGTGTTACTCCAATTATCGTTAATGAAATGTCATAATTATCTAAAAAATATTTAGGCGCATGTAAATAGATTGGCAAACCAGCAAATGCGAGCATTCCTGCAAAAAAGCTGTATTTGATTAAACTAAGATTCATTATTGCAATCCTTGCAAACGCAATGATCCTTGAACATCACGTGTGTTATTACCAAGCCAAATACTAAAAAAACTTTTGCGTATATCTATCATCTCAAGATTACATTGTTGTTTTCCATTATGAAAAAAAATAATATTATCTTTAGAATTTGCTAGTGCAGTAATTCTATCACCTGAAGATACATCAACAAAACAATTTGATAACAAATCAATCAACACTTTCTCGTTTTCAACTGTCAAAGCTTCAATTCTGTTGATTTCATTAATTGTGGATTTTATTAGCGTCTTTTCTTTAAAGCTTCTCAAATATGTGAGCGTTAAAGCATAAGTACCTTCAATATCAAAAGGTTCAGTATCTGGAGTATACAGTGTTCCTCTATATAACGATATTCCAAAAAAAGAGGTGACTGTTTCACCTTGTTTATTCCACTCTTTGTGTATTTTTTCTGAACTTTGTGCGAGTAATATTTGTGTTGAAGCATTTAGAATAATGATAAAAAATACAATTATATACTTTATCATCATGAGATGTCCTTACTATTGGGTATTGGTCTTTTTTTGAAGGTCGCACCTTTAAATTTCAGCTTTATTGCTTGCCAATGTATTAGGGCTAATACTCGTATAGATCCGAAGGGCCTCAGTAATACTGCTTTTAGAATAGATTTATTTGTTAATTTTTGCCGAAATCCAGAAAAAGTAGCTAATACACCTTTATCCTTATTCCTAAAATCAATCCAAATACCTACAAATTTGTCTGTAATATTAAAACGAAATTTATATTCGCCTGACATTTCCTGAAATGGCGAAACATGAAATACTTTTCTGGCTGTTAATGTCTGTTCTTTTTTTATTACAGACATATCATCATGATGACACAAATAACTATGCCTATCACCAAATGTATTACTTACTTCAGCTATAACTAATCTCAAATTATCAGATTTATCGTATATCATCCAAAAACTGACTGGATTAAAAACATGATTAAATATTCTTGGTTGAGCTAAAAGTAACACTTTACCATTAACCAAATCGTTAAAACCAAATTCTAATAAAACTTTATGAACCCAATCTAATCCGCATTCAGGATAAGATAAGCTACCATAATCATTGTCATATAATGATACTAAGTTTTTTTTATTCCTAGAGTATAGAATTGGACCATTTATAATTTTCATATCAGTTAATATATAATCAACCCCATAAGAAAAATTATTTTTTATATTTCCATGTCTACCATGAAATGTTTGGCCATGAATATGATCTAAAACTGGGATCATACAGATACCATTCCAATATTTTCAAGTATGTCTACTGCACTTGAATACCCATCCTCATGAAATCCATTACGAAGCCAAGCGCCACAGTACCAAGTATTATTTCTTCCCTGAATTGTATTAAATTTTTCTTGAGCAGAAAGTGCCTCTCGATCGAAAACTGGATGCATAAAAGTTTTTTGATCATAAATCAGTTCTTGTTTAATTTCTCTGTTAGGATTTAAGGATTGAAAAAAATTTTCATCGCCAGATATAGGTTGTAACCTATTCATCCAATAGCTTACTCCAACAGGATTTGAATTATCAAGTTCATCTGAAGCGTAAACCCATGATGACCAACAGCGTTTACGTTTAGGCATTACGATTGTATCTGAGTGAAGGTAAGCTTGGTTTTTTTGGTATTTAATCGCTGAAAGTAACTTTACCTCTTCATCAGATGGGTTCTCTAACATTTTAAGAGACTGATCAGAGTGACTAGCCATCACAACACTATCGAATTTCTTCCACTCATCCGAAAAAGTACGTATCTCCACACCAGCTGGAGTTCTTCTAACACCCTGAACCACAGACCCAGTATGGATTTTTACACCCCGTTTAAGCATATCTTTTTCAAGAAGTTTAACATATTCAATCGATCCACCTCTAACAGTATACCATTGATGATGCCCAGATGCTGCCAATAAGTTATGATTTTTAAAAAACCGTATGAGTGCTTCAGCGGGAAAATTTAGCATTTGACCCAATGAAGCTGACCAAATTGCGCCACTAAAGGGTAGTATGTAATAGTCCCTAAACCAATCTCCAGTACCTATTTTTGCAAGCAAATCTCTCAGTGTCATATCTGGACCTTCAAGAGCATTTTCAGCATTTTTATTGAATTTAATAATATCCATTATCATTTTGTGATATTTTGGTCGTATTAAATTTAGACGCTGGCCATACAATGAATTTAGTGTTCTTAAAGCATATTCAAAATCGCCTGATAGCGCAGATACACCAAAACTCATATCACTTTTAACAACTGGCACATCTAGCGACTCAAACAATTGCGCCATTCTTGGATAATTTGCATAGTTAAAAACTATAAAACCAGTATCTACAGGTTTATCCATATTTGATCCGGCTAATACAGTTCTTGCATGTCCACCAATTCGTTTCTCTGCTTCAAATAGTGTAACATTGTGAGATTTTGCCAATAGATGAGCCGCTCCCATACCTGATATGCCAGCGCCAATTACGGCAATATTTTTTTTTGATTGTGTGTGAGGGAATTCAAAAGGCATGAAAAATCCAATTAAGAGTTGTTATTACTACGCACTGTTATTCTAAATAGATCATTTATGAGAATAAAAAATGATCTAAAAAGAAAAATGCTGCGTAAATAGTATATGTTAGATTTACCAGATTATATCAATCAAGACTTTGAAGTACCCGATCGTTACTCTATGATACCACTATGTTCAAAAGGGATACTTTCCAAAGTGATAATCAAAAATGAAATAAATTCAGCTGATCACTGGGCAAAGTGTATTCTCTCAGTATCCTCAGAAAAAGATGAAGAAGCATTTTCAAGTTTATTTACTCATTTTGCCCCTCGGATTAAATCGTTTTTAATGAAAAGTGGCACAGGAGCCATAATTGCTGAGGAGTGCGCTCAAGAAACAATGGTCACAGTATGGCATAAAGCTCATTTATTTGACCCTACAAGAGCAGCTGCATCGACGTGGATTTTTACTATTGCACGAAATAAACGCATTGACGCAGCTCGACGAAATAACCGCCCTGAACCAGAAGATTTACCTTGGGGAAATGATCCCGAACCAGACGCTTCTGATATAATTATCATACAAGAAGAGACAACATTATTGGCTCAAGCTGTTAAAGATTTACCATCAAAACAACGTTCTATTGTTGAAAGAGCATTTTATGCCGATTTGTCGCACCAAGAAATTGCAGACGAAACTGGATTACCCCTTGGCACAATTAAATCTCGAATTAGATTAGCTCTACAACGTCTTAGACATAATATGAAATGAACTGAACATGACAATTAAACATCACCTTAATGAAAAGTTATTAATGAGTTATGCTGCAGGAATACTTCCTGAAGCATTTAATCTTGTTGTTGCAACACAAATGTCAATAAGTGATGAAGCAAGGGCTCGTCTAGCCAGCTACGAAGCAATTGGTGGTGGTATTTTGGAAGAAACAGAAAAAGTGGAAATGAGCCCAAATTCTCTTCAGGATGTTTTCAACAAAATAAAATCAGCAAAAACTAAGAAGTTCAATGCACCAAAAATGGTTGAAGGTGTTTTTCCAGAACCTTTGAAAAAATATGCAGGGAAAGAACTAGGCTCAGTCAAATGGAAAAACATTGGTCGAGGTGTAAAACAATCAATTCTAAAAACAGACAGTGATGCAAGTGCAAGGTTATTATATATTCCAGCAGGAACAGCTATGCCTAACCATAGCCACAATGGTTTGGAAATGACGTTGGTATTAAAAGGTTCATTTCATGATGAGAAAGATTTATTTAAACGTGGTGATATCGAAATTGGAGACCAAGATCTTCACCACAATCCAACTGCATCTAATGACGGGCCGTGCATTTGCTTGGTTGCATCTGACGCTTCATTAAGATTTAAATCTATTATTCCAAGGTTATTACAGCCATTTTTTAAGATTTAGTTAAATGTCTTCTCACTCTTCGCACCATATATAATACTGAAAAAGCGACGGGTATAACTAGTAATGCTGTTAGATTATATTTTTCCCATCCTTGGAATACTGCAAGTGGGAATAATAAATATGATAACAAATTTACACCGTAATAACTAATAGCAACAACAGATAAGCCTTCAACTGTTTCTTGAAGTCTTAACTGTAACTCTGAACGTTTATCCATCTGCTCTAAAAGAGTTCTATTCTGTGCAGCCGTTCTTACATTTACCCTTGTGCTTAGTAAGTCTAAGGCTCTCGAGGCACGATCAGAAATATCCTGAAGACGTTTCTGTGCGGCTTGACAAGTACGAACTGTTGGACTGAAACGCCTCATCATGAATTCAGAAAATGTTTGTCGGCCAAGAAATCGTTGCTCGCGCAAAACAAAAATCCTTTGATCTACTAAAGCTGAATAAGCATCACCCGCACCAAAACGGTATGCGTTCTCAGCATTCAAATATTCTATTTCTGATGCAATAGTCATAAGCGTATCAAGATTTTCTTTATAAGTTCCCGCTCTACCTGAGATCTCTTGAACTGTTGTCGCCAAATCTTTTTCTAATTCTGTTAATCTGGTAAACACTTTTTTTGCAATTGGTAAGGTTAACATAGACATTGCACGATAGGTTTCAATTTCTAGTAGCCTTTGCACAATACGCCCAAGCCTGTGTCTTCCCAACTGACCGATAGGTAAAACTCCAAAACGAATATATCCATTTTCATCCATTTTAAAATCACTAGCAACTATGGAATTTTTATCTAAAACATATGAAATTGCCAAGCTTTCGGATTGAAAAGCTGTGTGAAAATTTGTCAAAATATCATGTTCTACTTGTTTTGTTGAAGCTGGTGCAACCACCCTTAACTTTACAGCAGTTATAACTTGGCTTGTTAATGAATCTAACCAATTTTTGGGAAAATGATTCACAGCAATATCAGAAAACGGAACCTTTTCTTCTCCATCAAGAAAAATTGTATATGTTACAAATTCAGTATGTCGCTCCCACTTTAACGAATATCCACCCAAATCTTGATAATAATGCCCCGAGCCAAGTACATAATCCACTCCACCTAATTCGTTAGCTAAACTTTGAATATATTTTTCGTCATCATCATTGGATGTAAGTGCTAAAAATATAACTTGGCTTGGCGCGTCCAGTACAGGAAAAGGTCGAGCATGTAATTCTTTGGATAAACTCTCACGTAAAGGATGGCTTTTAATATTTAACATTTCAGCACCTTTTCATAACATAATAAATTTAATTATTTTTATTATAAGTTCATAGATTACGATTTGTCTCGTATAAATTTAAATAAGTCATAATTAAGTGCGGCCAAAAAGTTTTTCAATATCACTTAATTTTAATTTCACATATGTTGGCCTGCCATGATTACACTGCCCTGAGTGAGGTGTAATTTCCATTTCACGCAAAAGTGCATTCATTTCTTCACCCTTCATAATTCGTCCAGATCGGATCGAACCATGACATGCTACACGACTCAGGATTGCATCAAGTTTTTCTTTGATTAAATTAGATTCTGACCAATCTTTTAATTCATCCAATATATCTAAAATTAAACTCTTCGCATTTACTTCACCCAATATTGCAGGTGTTTCACGAACAACAATACTATTACCACCAAAATTTTCTATACTGAGTCCAAATCTACTAAGATCTGCAGAAAGGTCCATTAATACAGCTGAATCTTGCTCTGATAACTCTATAATTTCAGGTATTAAGAGTGTTTGTGATGACACTCCATTTAAAGCCATTTTATTTTTTAATTTTTCATACACCAATCGTTCGTGCGCTGCATGCTGATCAACAATTACAATTCCATCAGCTGTTTGAGAAATTATGTAGTTTTCATGAACTTGCGCCCTTGCTGCACCAAGTCTGTTACTGATCTGATCATTATTTGTTTCAATAGAAGCTTGTCGTGCTGAAAAATTATTTTGCAGTTCAGAGAATCCTACTTGATCAAGATTATTGTTTTGCATTTCCCTAGACCAAGATTGATTCATTCGTAGGTTAGTAGAAATATTCGATATCTCTGATTTCTTAAATGCACCTAAGGTCGCGTCAGCTACAGTCGAAGAAGCTCGATGACCTTCTTCAGCTAATGCATGCCTCAATGCTGATATAACTAATCCTCTTACAATACCAGGCTCCCTAAAGCGAACCTCAGCTTTTGCTGGATGCACATTTACGTCGACACGTTCAAAATCACACTCAACAAAAAGTGCAGCCAGAGGATATCGTCCATTATGTAAGAAATCAGAATACGCTGCACGTAAGGCAGATAATAAACTTTTATCCTTTACTGGCCGACCATTTACAAAAATATATTGTGATACAGACGAACCACGTGAATAAGTAGGCAAGCTAGCGTACCCAGTAAGTGTCATTCCATCTCTTTCAGCGTCTACCCTGAAAGAATTCTTAGCAAAATCAATACCTAATATTTTGCTTAAACGACCATACATTGCATCAAATAAATCTCCAGCTTCCGGGTCTGCTCGAAATATTATTCGCCCTTTTCCACCAGATGTAATATCTCTAAGCGTAAACCCAATAAAAGGCTCTGACATTGCTAAGCGCTTAATTACATCGGATATTGCACCTGATTCAGCACGATCAGTGCGTAAAAATTTCAATCTAGCAGGTGTCGCATGGAATAGATTCCTTAATTCAACAATCGTTCCAATAGATGAAGGTGCAGGTCGTACCTGGTGTATTACTCCACCATCAACTGTAATTGTTGCACCCGTAGAAACATTTTCTATACGGCTTGTAATTGTAAGACGCCCAACTGCACCCATCGATGGCAAAGCCTCACCACGAAAACCAAATGTGTGTATATTTAATAAATCAGTTCCATCGATCTTACTCGTCGCATGTCTAGACAAAGCTAACATCAACTGATTTTCAGCAATGCCATGACCATTATCTTTTACACGAATAAGTGTTTTTCCACCATCACTGTAAGATATATCAATTCTTGACGCTCCCGCATCAATAGAATTTTCAACAAGTTCTTTTATCGCAGAACTCGGTCTTTCAACAACTTCTCCAGCTGCTATACGATTTGCAGCAGCATCACTTAATTGCCTTATAATACGGCGATTATCTTTTGTTGTAGGATTTTTTATATCCATTTTTTATCAAACAGCATATATTACATTGCTTCTTTTATAACTGTATCAACCTATAAATTAACTAGATGGAGCTGTAGGTGTCTTTATACCCAAAAGATTCAATCGCTCCAATTCTCTTTCTGCATCTAAACGTTGGCTTCTATAACGAATTTTATATGTATTAACTCCAACTAGTCTTTCAAGAACTTTAGCCTTATTTTTTTCTCTAAAATCTACATCCTCAGATGCTGTTATTGTGCGAATGTCAGGAGTAATACCAAATCGACTAATTTCTTTTAATAGAGGCTCTTCATTTTTTTGTATTTTAGATTCTTTTTGTAAACTTGCATTGCCACCTAATGCATTTATCACATCATCAATTGGCCGTTTATCTGCTAAATTTTGCCCTAGCAAATTTGGTTCAGGCAATTGAGACATATTTTTTGGATATTGTAATGGCGTTGTAGGTAATACTCCAAATTCATCTGGTCCTCGATTGCCACCAGTACAAGCGGTCAATATAATTCCAACTAAAATTAAATTAATTTTTATATTATCAATCATCTATTAACATACTTATATAATTATATATCTTTTTTAGCGTAAATATTTTAATTCGTCACGCTTATTTCTGGAATCTTTCCAGAAATACGAGTAGAAATACAAGTCCTGTAAAAACAAATATATCCGCTAAATTAAATATATATGGATTATTAATTCCACAACATGACATATTTAAAAAATCAATAACTGCTCCAAATCTCACGCGATCTATTACATTTCCAACCGCACCACCAATAATTAATCCAATTAGAATTGGAGCAAAGTTTCCTTTGAGTTTACGAGACCAGAACAATAAAAATAAACAAATTCCTAAAGAAATAGCTACTAAAATCCAACGCATAGAAAAATAGCTTTCAGAAAATAAGCCAAAATTTATTCCAGTATTCCATCCCATTTTTAATGTTAAAAATGGGCTATAAACATCATAAGACCCTATAATATCCAAATCAAGTTGTTCTAAAATAAACCACTTACTTATCTGGTCTATCAAAATAAAAATAATGCCATATGAAGCAGATTTTATCATATTAATGTTTAAAATGACGCATATTAGTAAACACCATTGCTAACCCAGCATTGTTTGCCGCAGCAATAACCTCATCATCACGCATAGATCCACCTGGTTGTATTATTGCTGTAGCGCCAGCTTCTGCTGCAGCAAGTAAACCATCTGAAAATGGAAAAAACGCATCAGAGGCAACGACTGACCCAATAGTTAATGGATCAGTTAATCCAATATTAACAGCCATATCTTTAGATTTTCTAGCGGCTATTCGTGTACTATCAAGTCGATTCATTTGACCTGCTCCAATTCCAACTGTTGCATTATCTTTTACATAAACAATTGCATTAGATTTAACATGCTTTGCTACCTTCCACGCAAAAAGCATATCAGAAATTTCATTATCTGTTGGTGCTCGTTCTGTAACGACCTTGAGATTATTAGTATTAATTAATCCATTATCGCGATCTTGGATCAGATATCCACCTGATACTTGGCGCCATATTTGACCCACCTCAGTAACATTGGGCAATCCATGAGTTGTGAGTAGGCGGAGATTTTTTTTATTAGCAAAAATAGCTTTAGCTTCGTCTGTTGCGTTAGGTGCAATTACCACTTCAGTAAAAATTTGACAAATTTGTTCAGCAGTTTCCCCATCTAAAGTATCATTTAATGCAATTATACCACCAAAAGCAGAAGTTTGATCACAGTTTAAAGCCTTATTATATGCATCAGTTAATGAAACGCCTTGCGCTACCCCACAAGGATTTGCATGCTTTATAATCGCAACTGCAGGACCATCTTCAGGATTAAATTCGGATACTAATTCAAAAGCTGCATCAGTGTCATTTATATTATTATAAGATAACTCTTTACCCTGATGTTGTTTCGCAGAAGCTACACCAAATCGCTCACTTCCATTTGAATAAAAGCTTGCAGATTGATGCGGGTTTTCCCCATACCGCATTTCTTGAGCGAATTTACCTGATATAACTTTACGTCGAGGCTTATTTTCATTAATTTCTTCTGCCATCCAAGTAGATACTGATGCATCATATGCTCCAGTCAATGCATATGCATTTTGTGCTAGTTTTTGCCTAAATTTTAATGTTGTTGCACAATCATTAGAATCTAATTCTTGAATTAACAAATTATAATCTTCAACATCGACAACAACAGACACAAATCCATGATTTTTTGCTGCTGCTCGTATCATAGCAGGACCACCAATATCTATATTTTCAATGCAACTTTCGTAATCTCCACCTTTGGAAACTGTTTCTTCAAAAGGGTATAAGTTTACTACTAAAAGATCTATTTCAATAATGCCATGTTCATTCATAGCATCAAGGTGATCTTTGTTATCACGCAAAGCCAACAAACCACCATGTACCATTGGATGCAAAGTTTTAACTCTGCCATCCATCATTTCGGGAAATCCTGTTATATCCGATACATCTTTAACAGGTAGACCTGCATCACGTATTGATTTAGCAGTCCCACCGGTTGAAAGTAATTCAACACCTTTAAGATCTAAAGCCGTTGCTAATTCAATCAAGCCAGTTTTATCTGAAACGGACAGAAGAGCACGACGAATTTTTACATGATCACGAGACATTTATTATCCTTTAAAATATATTTGCATCAAGTTGGAACTCAATGCTTAGTAAGCTTCCATTCAATATTGCCCTGATAGTCGATTGCTGTACCAGATACCACAACCTGTTTTGCCGCACGTGGGCTTAATTCACCAAACTGCATGAAGGCACTGTCCTGAATGCTAATTTCTCCATTTAATACTTCAAAAACCCATATAATTCCTTTTAATGTTTCTAAGATTATTTTTGTATTGTCGTTATTCCACTTAATTTCTACGTCCGGGGCAATATGAAATTGTGCTGAAAATGGCATTGAGTTTTCGTTTTTAGATTTTATCCATTTATCAAAAATATCACGTTGATGAGCGCTTTCAGAGCAAATTGTATCGATTCCAGAGATTACGCATCCATCTGAAGACATTCTTATTTTACGATTATGAATGACACCATGGGTCTCAGTATATCCACCATGGCTAGACAGTATTATTTCAGCATTCAAATCACTAGTATATTCTGCTTTTGGTATTAGTTTTGTGCGCCTATTAGATGGAGATACATTTGCCACACACACGCCACTATGAGCATGTAAGGTTTGACTTATATTGTTCCACTCGTCTCCAAATAAAGCACCTGGACCAGAGTTAACAATTAACTCCTCATACCCTGTAGATAATTCAAAAGATGATGCACTAAAATTAGAATTAGACTTCATAAACTGTTCACCTACATCCATTATCAGAACAGTCCTATTTTTAAAAATCCTATAATATCCTGTTGAGTTCATTTTAATCTTTGAAATAGGCAAAACTATCCCAGATAATATCTGATCTATATATCCTATTTCACCACGCCCACCTCCATGAAAGTGGGCTAACCCCCCATTTCCAATACGCAGTGATCGTATATTGATGGCTAAAAATTCCATCACTTCTTGGTGTTTTTTTAACGCAACTTTGTTTACTTTTAAAGCGGTGGAAGCGCTCCAGCTTAGCATAGCCAAAATATTAAATAATTCTTCAGGGTTTCTAGTTTTTACGTTACCATTTGCGTCAATACAGCGTGATGCCTCACGAGACATTTTTCTAAGCGCCGAATTTAAAAAATATTTTTTCCCCCTCAGAATACCACTACAGTAAATCAAACCATTTAAAGCTTCTAACCTTTTCAAATTTGATGTTTCTGATTTATATCGTGAAAATAAAAAATTTGTTTGTTGACCAAGCAACTTAAAAAATATTTTCTTTTGCTGAGCGCTTGCTTTAGATAATATCAATTGTGAGTGATTGATAATACGTACCACACGTCGACCTGTTAATTGAGGTGTCCAAGTACTACCGTTTCCATATTTATCAACCCATTCCCAAAACCATTCTTTTACCAGATCTCGAGCAAATTTGCTTCCATCTGCCGCTAAATCATCGAGCCAGCAAAAACCGTGTAATTCTTTCTCAAACTTGGAGTTAGGAATATTGATATCCCAAATTGAAGTATCAGGACTTTCTATTAAATGCCCCACGAACAAAAATAATCCATTCTTTAATTGTGCACCACGTTGAGAAGATCCAATCGTATATGGATCAGGTTGATAGACAAAAGACTTTGTTGAAAAAGAAATTTTACTGCGCCCAACTGCAATTGAATTTCTTATGTTATAGCCAGAAATACTCATTATAAAAAAGTTATCCCTTATAATAAATTTATTTATTATTTGTAAATTTTGCTACGAAAAACCCATCCATTCCACCTAGATCAGCAAAGAAATCAGGGCGAAGTCTTATTTGGCCATCCTTGTTAGCCATATAATCACTTAAACCAATTAATTTTGGATCTATTTTTTGGGGAATTAAATCATTATTTTGCTTTGCCAACCATTGAACTTGGCCTTCGCCTTCAGCGGAAAAAATTGAACAGGTAGAATATATTAGAATACCGCCAGGCACTAACCAATCTGATGCTTTTAAAAGTAATGCACGTTGTAACTTTAACAATTCGCCTAAATCAAAATTTTCTTTTGCAAAAGGTAAGTCAGGATGGCGCCTAATTGTACCTGAAGCAGAGCAAGGTGCATCAAGTAAAATTGCATCAAAACGTTCAACAGGTTTCCATTTTAATGCATCTGCTGCAATACAATTTGCTTTTAACTTCGTACGCTCTAAATTTTGTTTCACACGCTCGAGCCGCTTTGAAGAGATATCTAGTGCAGTTACAGTAGCACCCATTGATGCTAGTTGCATCGTTTTGCCCCCTGGTGCAGCACAAAGATCTAAAACTTTTTTACCGCTCAAATCACCAAAACATTTTGCTGGTATTGAAGCAGCTAGATCTTGCACCCACCAGTCACCGTCAAGAAAACCATTCATTTCAGTAATCTGGCCTGCACGCTTTAATCTAACAGATCCATTTGGCATCATAATTCCATTAGAATTTTCTATAAATGAGTTTGCTTTTTTTATATCTTTGAAACTTAAATCTACAGGTGCTCCCGCTTGATGTGATCGCTCTATACTAGTCATTTCTTCTTTTGTTACAATTTTTGCCATTTGAGATCTAAATGCTTTTGGTAACTCCTGAGGCTCTAGTCCTTCAAAAATCTCCATTCCTTCAGATGCAACTTTACGCAAAACTGCATTTGCTAGATCTTTTAAATGAGCTGTTTTATGTCTACGTTTAGCCATCGTGACAGCACTATCAACTGCAGCATGAGCAGCTATGCCATCAACCAACATTTCAGCAGCGGAAACACGTAAGATATTTAGCAACGCAAATGGGGTTTGTTTAGTTAAATATTTTTGAAGCACAAAATCTATTGGCCCCAAATTACGCAAAGTTGTCATAGCCAATGATTGTGCTCTAGCCCTTTCACTTGGCTCTAAGTCAATAAGCAAACTATCTTCACCATTTACTATATCAATTAATAATCGGCGCTCTAGTAAAACTGCATGTAATAATCGTACAGCAGCTTCACGGGCAAATAATCCAGGTTTGGCCATTTGCGTCTCTTTCTATTGTAGTTTAGAAAACTACTACTACATGGTTACGTACAACAACAGAGTAAAAGAGTATGAAAAATTCTAAATCAGATCGAATAAAAGCAGCTGCGCATCGCGCCCTTGAAGAAGCGCATAATCGCAAAAAAGAGTTAGAAGAAACTAAACTTGATTTAGAATTAGGTGGCCCAAAGGGTTTAGAACCTACACGATTTGGCGACTGGGAGCGCAAAGGTATTGCTTCAGATTTTTAAACATGAAGGCTAAATTAAAGCCCTAAAACATCAATCATATCATATTCTCCAGCATCTTTACCTTGACCCCAAATAGCGGCACGTAAAGCACCTCTTACAAATATTTGGCGGTCAGTAGCTAGGTGACGTAAGACTATTCTTTCACCGTCTGCAGCAAATATAACATCATGTTCACCGACAACATCTCCACCTCTTATAGCGTGAAATCCAATATCACCTCTCTTACGCGCTCCAGTGATTCCATCACGGCCACGATCCTCTACATTTGATAAATCTACTCCACGACCTTCTGCAGCAGCTTGTCCTAACATCAAGGCAGTACCAGATGGAGCATCAACTTTATGCTTATGATGACTTTCAACAATCTCAATATCAAAATCTTCATCAAGAGCTGCAGATATTTTTTTTGTTAGTAATGTTAATAAATTTAAACCTAAACTCATGTTTCCAGCACGAATAATTACAATATCTTTTGAAAGATTTTTTAATTTATCCAAGTGACTAGAATCCATTCCAGTTGTGCCAATTACATGAACAATTCCTGCTTTTACAGCTAATTTAGCATGCTCAATAGTCGCTTTAGGTGATGTAAAGTCTATAACGGCGTCAGCATTCTTAAAAACTTCCATAGGATTATTACTAACATTGATCCCAATTTCTGCACGACCCATGCAAACTCCTAAATCTTGACCAAGCCAATCATGACCTTCACGTTCAGTTACACCAGCTAATTTTACTTTATTGGAAGCTAAAACTGATTGAATTAACATTTGCCCCATACGCCCTGATGCACCAACAATAGCAATTTTTGGAAGATTTTTCATAATTATTTCCTTTTTATACTGTACCCATTTACCTCGCATTGCCTCACTTGCAAACCCCCGCTTGCGACTAGTTTGAAAAACGATTAAGTGCAGTGAAATGGTAAAGCAAAATGATCTCTCCGCCAAAGGGCCATCTCAACGACAACTTAGAGTTGGCGAGATGCTCAGGCGCGCAGTATCAGATGTTCTTCTACGAGGTGATATACATGATGCTGATTTAGCACATGTCTCGGTCACTGTTGGTGAAGTAAGGTCAACGCCTGACCTAAAGTTAGCAATTGTATATGTACTTCCCTTAGGTGGTGAGAATGCTAATATTGTAATAGATGCTCTTAATAGAAATAAATATGAAATAAGAAGATCAGTTAATAAGTTAGTCTCACTGAAATATTCTCCTGATCTAAAGTTTGTATTAGACAGAACTTTTGATCAACTAGATGAAACTCGAAGACTGCTTGATCAAGAAATTGTCAAAAAAGATGTTGAGTCTAGTGATGATCTATAAATCAATTCAAGTTTAGATATTAAAATCGACCTTACGAGGAATAATAAGATGGGGAAAACATCAAGTAAACGCCGCATCGATGGTTGGCTATTAATAGATAAACCAGCTGGGATAACTTCAAGTGCTGTCGTTAACAAAGTTAAGTGGGCTTTAAACGCAAAAAAAGCTGGCCATGCAGGAACTCTTGACCCTGAGGCTACTGGATTATTAGCCATAGCATTAGGCGAAGCAACAAAAACCGTACCATATGTAACTTCTGGTATAAAAGCATATACATTTATAATAAAACTGGGCGAAGCTACAAATACAGATGATAGTGAAGGCAAAGTAATCGCTAAAAGCGCCAACAGACCCACGGATCGTGAGATTCAAGCGAGCTTAAAGTCCTTTATTGGAAATATTAAACAAATTCCTCCTCAATTTTCAGCTGTTAAAGTTGATGGTCATCGTGCATACAAATTAGCCCGGGATGGAGAAGACTTAGATTTAGCTCCTAGAGATTTATTCGTTGAAAACTTACAGTTTGAAAAACGAATTGATATCGATCATGTAGAGTTAAAATTGATTTGCGGTAAAGGTGGTTATGTTCGTTCTATTGCACGTGATTTAGGTGAATTATTAAAATGTTTTGCATATGTAAAATCCCTTCGACGTATTTGGTCATGTTCATTAGATGTAAATGATGCAATTGATTTTAAACTAGTAGAACAGTTGGCTAAAAGCCCAGAATTAGAAGATTACTTACACCCAATTGAACTAGGTCTATCCGAATTACCTGAGCTTAAATGTAAACCAGAAGAAATGATAAAATTAAGGAATGGAAATCCTGCCATGGTTTTAACTTCTGATTTAGATTACGGTGATGAAGCTTGGGTCTCTTGCAACGGGGAACCCTTAGCAATAGGCATTTATAAAGCAGGCACCATTCATCCAAGTCGTGTATTCGTTGAAAAATAATATCCGTAAAATAACTTTTAAATTAGAAAACTATATATAAACTTCTCAATATTTATCTTGGCAATCCAAAATGATAACTCGCAGTCACAAAAAAGAACTTACAAAATCAACTGCAGTTTATTCTAATTGTGAGTCATATAGATACTCATTGACACGCTCATGGAATAAAAGTGAGAAAAAAGTTTTATTTATTATGTTAAATCCATCCACTGCAACAGAGATTCAAAATGATCCAACAGTTGAGCGGTGCGAGAGGCGGGCTAAAACATTAGGCTATGGTGCGTTTAAAGTATGTAATATCTTTGCTTACAGATCAACTGATCCTAAGATTATGCGACTACAAAAAGATCCTATTGGCCCAGATAATGACAAAATTATTATAAAAAGCGCTAATTGGAGTAATGATATTGTATGTGCGTGGGGTACTAATGGTACTCATCTTAATCGTGGCAAAAAAATTGAAGACCTTTTGAGGGCTAAAAACTTTATCTTAACGCACCTTGGTTTATCCAAAGATGGTCACCCAAAGCATCCATTATATATAAGTTACAAAATAAACCCTATAATTTGGCTTGAAACATGACAAATCATTCAAAGGGTTTAATAATAACTATTTTTGCTGTTTTATTTATTATTCCAGATAGTCTTTTTATCCGATTACTTAGCGCAGACATTTATACAATTATTGTTTGGCGTAGCTTTATATCTGGGTCTTTTATATTGCTCGGATTATGCATTTATCATGGCTTAAATATTTTCAATATATACCGTAATATAGGGAAAAATTCTATCATTTTTGCATGCTTGCTAGCTATTAGTGGCCCTTTATTTGCTTTATCAGTTAGCATGACAGCAGTTTCAAATACTGTATTTATACTAGCATCAATGCCAATATTTTCTGCTGTTTCTAGTCGGGTTATATTAAATGAAAAAATATCAAAACGTATGCTATGGACTATTATATTTGCATTAACAGGAGTGCTTTTAATTTCATACGGCTCCTCTCAAGACAAATCTACATCAATTTATGGTGATTTATGTGCAGTAGGTTGCGCTGCAAGTTATGGAATAGCCTTAACATATGCCCGCAAATCAAAAGCTAAATCAATGATTCCAGTTACACCATTCGCTCTATTTATGAGTGGAATTGTATTTTTACCTTGGGCAAGTCCATTTATTTTTGAAGGCTTGGATGCTCAATATGCATTGTTTCATAATCTATTGATCGCTGCATCAACATGTTTAATTGTACTTGGCCCTAGATATATTCCTAGTGCAGAGGTCGCACTTCTAATCTTAGGTGAAAGTATTCTTGCACCAATTCTAATTTGGCTAGTTATAGGTGAATATCCAGGTACTTGGGCATTGATAGGAGGCCTGATTGTACTGATGACATTATTTACATCCAATCTCATTGCTTTAATTTACCAAAAAACAAAATAATTTTTTACTTTAACTTTATAAGAATCAACTCTATAGGACTGATTATCTGCAAAACAGATACTCCATGGGCCTTGCTGGACGATATCCCGGCATGAGCCATTAACTTTAACAAAGGAGACCCCGATGTCGATTACTGCCGAAGAAAAAGCCCGTTTAATCAAAGAATATGCGGTCAAAGAAGGTGATACTGGCTCACCAGAGGTACAAGTTGCAATCCTAACATCACGGATTAAAACTCTCACGGAACACTTCAAAACTAATAAGAAAGATAACCACTCACGCCGTGGCCTTTTGAAAATGGTTGCTTTGCGTCGTAAATTATTAGATTACACACGCGGAAAAAACGAAGCTCGTTACCAAGATCTAATAAAAAGATTAGAAATTCGCCGATAAGGTTGATTTTAAAATAATTAAAAAGCCCACCCAGATATGTGTGGGCTTTTTAATAACTGGCAATAGCCCTTACCCCCTTCACATATTCATATTTAAAGTATATACGCCCGCGTATCTGAAAACTTATGCATTGACCTATGCATATATCAAAAGGGTGCAGGTCGGTGGCAATAGGGCCACCTTTTAAAAGGAGACTTCGGAGGGCCGAAGATTACTCCACGATAGGAAAATAAATGTTTAATGAAGTAAAAAAATCCATCAAATGGGGCGAAGAAACGCTCACATTAGAAACTGGTAAAATTGCACGACAAGCAGATAGCACAGTAATCGCAACATACGGCGAAACTTCGGTATTAGCTGCAGTTTGTTTTGCAAAAAAAGAAAAAGAAGGCCAATCCTTCTTTCCACTTACAGTAAATTATCAAGAAAAATATTATGCTGCAGGCAAAATTCCTGGTGGTTTCTTCAAGAGAGAAGCACGACCAACTGAAAAAGAGACATTAACAGCACGTTTAATTGATCGTCCAATACGTCCATTATTTATTCCAGGCTTCAAACACGAAGTTCAAATTACATTAACAGTTTTATCACATGATCTAGTTAATGATCCTGATATGGTAGCAATGATTGCAGCATCAGCTGCGTTAACTTTATCTGGTGCACCATTTATGGGCCCAATTGGTAATTGTCGTGTTGGCTTTGAAGGTGGTCAATATGTTCTAAACCCAACTTGTGATGATATGCACGAGCTTAAGAACAATCCTGATCAACGTCTTGATCTAGTTGTTGCTGGTACAAAAGATGCAGTGATGATGGTTGAATCAGAAGCATATGAATTGACTGAGGAAGAAATGCTTGGCGCAATTAACTTTGCTCATGAACAAATACAACCCGTCATCGATATGATAATCGATATGGCTGAAGATGCAGCAAATGAGCCTTTTGATTATCAATCACCAGACTATTCAGAACTATATTCAGCAGTTAAAGCATCAGGTGAAGATAGTATTCGTTCTGCTTATGCACTTACTGATAAACAAGAACGTACTAGTGCAGTAGCAGCAGCAAAAGATTTAATAATTGATGCATTGTCCGAAGAACAAGTATCTGATGCAAACTTTGGAACTTGTTTGAAAAAACTCGAGTCAGAAGTTGTCCGCGGCGATATTGTTAAAACTGGTAAAAGAATTGACGGTAGAGACTTATCAACAGTACGCCCAATTGTTTCTGAAACAGCTGTTCTTCCTCGAACACATGGATCAGCACTTTTTACTCGTGGCGAAACACAGGCGTTAGCAGTTACAACTTTAGGTACTGGTGATGATGAACAAATGATTGATGCTCTAAGTGGAACATATCGGTCGAATTTCCTGTTGCACTATAATTTCCCTCCATATTCAGTAGGTGAATGTGGTCGAATGATGGGACCAGGGCGAAGAGAAATTGGGCACGGAAAACTAGCTTGGCGAGCTCTTCAAGCGGTTTTACCACCAGTAACTGAATTTCCTTATACAATTAGAATGGTATCAGAAATTACAGAATCTAATGGCTCATCATCTATGGCTTCTGTTTGTGGTGGATCATTATCAATGATGGACGCAGGTGTCCCACTTCGTGCGCCAGTCGCTGGCGTAGCTATGGGTCTGATATTACAAGATAGTGGTGAATATGCTGTTTTAACTGATATCCTTGGAGACGAGGACCATTTAGGTGATATGGACTTTAAAGTAGCAGGTACTGAAAATGGCATAACTTCATTGCAAATGGATATTAAAGTAGCAGGTATTACTCCAGAAATCATGGAAAAAGCAATGGAACAAGCTAAAGATGGTCGTTTACACATCCTAGGCGAAATGGCCAATGCTTTGACTGAAGCAGGTTCATTTAGCGAACATGCTCCACGCATTGAAACAATTAAAATAAACCCTGAAAAAATTCGTGAAGTTATTGGCTCAGGTGGTAAAGTTATCCGTGAAATTTGTGAAGTTTCTGGTGCAAAAGTTAATATTGATGACGAAGGTGTTATCAAAATTGCATCCAGCAACGGTGAGCAGATAGAAAAAGCCAAAGAAATGATCATGGAAATTGCAGCAGAACCTGAAGTTGGTGTTGTATATACCGGTACAGTTGTGAAAGTTATGGACTTTGGAGCATTTGTAAACTTCTTTGGCAAACGGGATGGTTTAGTTCATGTATCTCAAATGGCAAATGAGCGTGTAAATCATCCAAGTGATCTTGTGAAAGAAGGCCAAAAAGTAAAAGTTAAGCTAATGGGCTTTGATGATAGAGGTAAAGTTCGCTTATCGATGAAAGTAATCGATCAAGAAACTGGTGAAGAAATCACTGTTGAAAAAGATAATTAAACTTTTAAAAACTTTATATAATCAATAATAATATTTAGGCCTCGTGAAAACGAGGCCTTTTTCTTTGTCGAAACAAAATATAAAAGAGCAATTACAATTGAATTCAAATTGGAGAATTAAATGTCTATAATAAGAAAACATTCCAGTGAACGGATGAGTAAAATTAACATCCATAATGGAACAATATACTTCTCCGGCCAGGTTGCAAATGATGTAACAGTTGGTATCAAAACTCAAACTCAAGACTGTCTTAAAAAAATTGATGCTTTGCTTCTAGAAGCAGGTTCAGATCGAGATAATATTTTATCAACAACAATATTCATTCGCTCCATGGCCGATTTTGCATTAATGAACGAAGCTTGGAATGAATGGATTGGGCCTCATGAAAAGCCCGCTAGAGCGTGTGTTGAAGCAAATATGGCTCGCGAACAAATACTTGTAGAAATATGTATAATAGCAGCTGTTAAAAACACATAATTAACGCAAGAATACAGCATTAAATTACAAAATGTCGAAATAGTTACATTTTTAGGTCGCGTTCAAACTTGCCATTTGAATAAACCAATGCCATTTATCTTATATAGAAACTAAACAGGTGAAACATGTTAGACAGACGCCAATTTTATATAAATGGTAAGTGGGTTAATCCAGCTAAAGCAAATGACTTTGAGATAATTAACCCTGCCACTGAAGAAGCATTTGCTGTTATTTCATTAGGTGATCAAGCAGATACAGATGCTGCCGTAAGTGCAGCACGTAACGCTTTTAAATCTTGGCAACATTCACCAAAATCTGAAAGAATAGCATTATTGAAATCTATTCAATCAGAATATGCTAAACGCGAAGAAGATATTGCTCAAGCAACCACTATGGAAATGGGTGCGCCCATAACACTATCACGCATCCAACAGGTTGGTTGTGGAACAGGCCACATTCAAAAATTCATCGACTCACTAGAAGCATTCGAATTTGAAGAGAGCATTGAAGGCTTTCCATCAGAAAAAATCATTAAAGAACCAATCGGAGTAGCCGGACTAATTACCCCATGGAACTGGCCAATGAACCAAATCTTTTTGAAAGTAATTCCTGCTATAGCAGCTGGCTCTACTTGCATATTAAAACCTTCAGAAGTTTCTCCATTGTCTGCTTATGTATTCTCAGAAATTATGCATGATGCTGGTGTACCAGCGGGTGTTTACAACATGTTAAATGGTGATGGCGTTGGTGTTGGTTCACAAATGTCATGTCATCAAGACATAGATATGATATCATTTACAGGCTCTACAAGAGCAGGTGCTCTTATTTCTAAAGCTGCCTCGGACACTGTAAAGCGGGTGACACTAGAGCTTGGCGGCAAAGGTGCGAACATAGTATTTGCTGATGCTGATGATAAAGCCGTAAAGCGTGGAACTATGCACGTTTTCAATAATTCAGGCCAAAGCTGTAATGCTCCAACCAGAATGCTAGTAGAACGTTCATATTATGAAGAAGCGGTGGAGATTGCTACTGCAGTTGCACAAAATCATACTGTTGGCGACCCAGCAATTGAAGGCCCACATATGGGAGCGATGTCTTCAGGACCACATTACGATAAAGTGCAAAATATGATTGATGCAGGCATTAAAGAAGGTGCACGATTGGTAGCTGGTGGTTTAGGTCGGCCCGAAGGAATGAATAAAGGCTATTTTGTTCGTCCAACAGTTTTTGCTGATGTCACAAACGATATGACAGTTGGAAGAGATGAAATTTTTGGACCAGTCCTTGTAATGATGCCATTTGATAATGAGGCTCAAGCATATGAACTAGCTAATGACACAGATTATGGGTTAACCAATTATGTGCAAACACAAGATCCTGATAAAGCGAAGCGCGCTGCATGTGCAATGCGAGCAGGCATGATAAGAATTAATGGAGATGGTGGCGCAGGTCCTTCACCATTCGGGGGCTATAAACAGTCAGGAAATGGTCGTGAAGGTGGAAAATGGGGCATTGAAGATTTTTGCGAAATTAAACATATCACAGGATGGACGCTTTAATTGGTAACTTATGGCTTCTATTGTTCATTAAACTTTCTAGAAGCCATAAAACATCAAAAACTAATTAGTCGATTAATTTTTCTGCAGCAGAAAGATCTACTGAAACTAATTGACTAACACCTTGCTCAGCCATCGTAACTCCAAACAATCTGTCCATACGAGCCATAGTAACTGCATGGTGTGTAATAATCAAAAATCGAGTGTCCGTTTGACTAGTCATGTCATCCAACATATCACAAAATCGATTTACATTAGCATCATCAAGAGGTGCATCTACTTCATCAAGAACACAAATTGGTGCAGGGTTTGCTAAAAACACAGCAAATATCAATGCTAGTGCAGTTAAGGTTTGTTCGCCTCCAGAAAGCAGCGAAAGAGTAGAAAGTTTTTTCCCTGGTGGCTGACACATTATCTCCAGACCTGCTTCAAGTGGATCGTCACTTTCAACAAGTACTAAATTAGCCTCCCCACCACCAAATAAAGTTCTGAATAAACGTGAGAAATTAATATTTACCTCATCAAATGCCGCTAATAGTCTTTCTCGGCCTTCCTTATTTAAACTAGATATCCCAACTCGAAGTTCCTTAATAGCTTCTTCAAGATCATTTTTTTCGATGACTAGATTATCTCTTTCTTCATTAACTTCTTTTGCGTCTTCTTCAGCTCGGAGATTTACAGCCCCCAAAGCATCTCTTTGACGCCTTAAGCGAATAACATCAGCCTCAATACGATCAGCTGGTGGAATTTTATCTGGATCTGCATCTAATGTTTCAAGTAATCTTTCAGGATTTATATCCAAATCTTCACGTATTCTATCTGATGCATTAGAAACTTGAATAACTGATGCTTCCGAAACTGCATCGGCCCGAGCACGCTTTTCTCTACTTTCAGATGCACGCTTTTCAGCATCACGTTCTGCTTGCTCTGCTTTGCGTAATTCACTTTCACCAGCTGCCAAATTATCTGAAGCAACCTTCAAGCGCTCATTTGCTGCTTCAATTGATTTTGACAACTCATCACGTTTAGCATGTATTTCTTCTGGAGCTGAAGATGCTAATTTGAGCTCTGATTCAGATTCGTTTTTACGTTCATTAAGTTCAAAAATACGTTTTTCCGCAGTTACTAATCTATGCCGCCATCCAGAAACTTCTTGTGTAATCTCTTGACGCCTTTTTGTGCGCAACTCACCTTCTCTGCGAATTTCATCAAACATTGACCGTTTTGTCATCATTGTCATTCGCGCAGCTTCAACTGCAACTTTAATTGTCTCCAGCAAATCACGAGCTACTTCCAGATCACCCAGATTTGATATAGCACTAGTAGCATCTCTAAAATCGTCTGAAGCAGAATACGTTTCTTCTTCTAATCTTGTTTTTGCTAATTTCAAAGCCTCCACTTTACCTGCAAGCATATCACAATCAGCTTCAGCTTTAGACATCTGACGACTTGCATTAGTAGCCATCTCATCAGCAGATTTGCGTTCTACACGCGCATCTTGATCTGCTTGGACTATATTTTTTAATTCTTGGTGAATTTGTTCAAAAATTTCTTGAGATTTTTTCAAACGTAGCGTTGCTGACTCAAGCACTGTTCGTAATTCTTCTAAACGATTTTTTTGTTGAAGTCGTAATGCCGCAGCAGACGGTGCGTCGTTTCCACTCTGCCTAAAGCCATCCCATCTCCATAAATCACCTTCAATAGAAACTAGTCTTTGTCCTGGCAGTAGATCTGCCTGCAAACGCGATCCTTCGCCCTGAAGCACTATACCAATTTGGCTTAATCGACGAGAAAGTGTGGGTGGTGCGTCAACATAAATTGATAATTTTTCACAATTCGAAGGAAGCTCAGTAATATTAGCATAATCAGGCATTTGAGACCAACCTGAAAGACCAATATCTTCTATTATTGGCATCTTTAAATCGTCTGCTAATGCGGCACCTAAAGCAGCTTCATAACCTTTTTTGGCTGAAACAGAATCTATTAATTGTTTACCATCTGCACTATCACGGGCAATAACCCTCTCTAAAGCAGAAACCTCAGCTCTTAATGCGTTTGTTTCACCTTCTGCTTCAGATAATTCAGATCTTGCATCACTATCCTTTGTCTGGGTTGTAATTCTATTTTCTTCAATTTCTAGCAATTTTGCTTCAGATTTCAACATAGCTTCTTGTGTAAGAGCTCGAGTTGATATTGCTTGCTTTAATCGATCTTGTGCTTCTTCCAAGCCTTGCTCGGCAAATAGTAGACTGTTTACTGCTGAGTCAGAATCTGTTTGGCGTTTTTCTAATAAAGCTTTCGCTTCATCTAGACGGCGATTAGCGGATTGATGACGTGCTGACAATCTAGCAGCATCTTCTGTGTGCTTATCCAGTCCACTCTCTTTATCCTGCAGAATAGATGCTGCATCTCGGGCAGCAACATTTGCATCATTAAGTTTATCTTGATGCCCTAATGAAGCTTTTTCAATTTGTTCCTGTTCCCAGTCTAACCGTGCAATTGTTTCTTCCGCGTCTTTATTTAATCCTGATTCACGGCTTATATCATTACCAAGTTGTTCAATTCGAGACTTTAAGGTTTCAATTTGACCACGTGCACGATTTTCCTCATCAGCCAATGTATCACGTTGAACATTAAAGCGTTGAACGATTGCAGATGAAATTGCCTCCTCCTCTCTCAACGGGGGCACCTTATCTTCATATGTCTCACGAGCTTTTAATAACTGTGAAGCTTCTGTTTGTGCATTAGCGGCAAACTTTGTAGCATCAGCTAATTCTTCAGACGCTTTTTGTCTTGCGATGTCGGCTTCTCGCCAGCGTCTATAAAGTAATAAACCTTCTGAATGTCTAAGCTCATTACCTATTTCTCTATAACGTTTAGCTTGTCTAGCTTGGCGAGCGAGTGAACCTAGTTGAGCATCAAGTTGCTCAACAACATCGTCTACACGGTTTAAATTAGTTTCTGATCCCCTAAGTTTTAGCTCAGCTTCATGACGGCGTTGATATAATCCAGAGATCCCAGCTGCTTCTTCCAGAACTCTTCTTCGCGCCTTTGGTTTAGCATTAATAAGTTCAGAGATTTGACCTTGTCGTACCAAAGCAGGTGAATGTGCACCTGTAGATGCATCGGCAAAAAGCATTTGCACATCTTTTGCTCTAGAATCCTTACCATTCGTTTTATATGCAGATCCTACATCTCGTGTTATTCTACGGATAATTTCTAGAACATCTTGAGTATTAAAAGCGGCAGGTGCGAGACGTTGCGTGTTGTCAATTAATAATGAAACTTCGGCGTAGTTTCTTGCAGGTCGCGAAGATGCGCCTGCAAAAATTACATCTTCCATACCCCCACCACGCATTGCTTTGGGTCGATTTTCTCCCATCACCCATCGCAGTGCTTCTAAAAGATTTGATTTTCCACAACCATTTGGTCCAACCACACCAGTCAAGCCATCTGCTATAATTAATTCTGTGGGATCCACAAAACTTTTGAAACCTGTTAATCTTAGCTTACTAAATTGCACAAAGCTGCCCTTGATTCTTATTTAATTAATTCTCAATTTTGAGACCAATGTGTCAACACAAAAACCCCTCATTTAGCGGTCACAACTGAGTTATCCACAATATATTGCATAATATATTAGCACAATGATATTCCATGCCGTGATAACTTACTGACTTGTCGGAATTACACTTGCGCAACCCTCAACTTAAAGGCAAACAGGTTTTGCATGGTTCCCCATTAAAGTCATAATAAATGGCTGGGGATCAAATGGGAATGTAGACAGGGACTACCCGAATGGGGCCTAAAGCTGCAACCGCCCCCGCGACTGTGTGCGGAGAGTGGAGTCCAAAGCCACTGGTGAAAACTGGGAAGGCGGGCAAAACGATCTATCCGTGAGTCAGGAAACCAGCCTTGCAACGGCGTTATCGCCGACCACACTATCGGACGGGGTGTTCCGTGATGGTAAAGGCCATTGGCTCCATCGCATCTGCACTCCCAATATTTACTTTTTTGGGGACACAAATGAAAAAAATTATATCAAGCTTAACAGCACTTACCTTAGCCGGACCAGCTTTCGCACATCATCCATTGGCAGGCGCACCAATGGAAACTTTTACGCAGGGCTTACTATCTGGAGTAGGCCACCCAATTCTTGGTTTTGACCATTTATTTTTTATAGCCTTAATTGGCATATCTGCAATATATACGGGTCATCGTATGCTAGCTCCACTAGCATTCATTACTGCAATGCTACTTGGGACTCTGGCATCGTCTTTTGGCCTAGTAATTCCTGCAACAGAAAGCATGATCGTAATCTCATTACTACTTCTTGGCGGTATTGTAGCAACTGGGCGAAAGCTCTCAAATCTCAATACATTAAGTTTGTATGCAATTACTGGAATATTCCATGGTTCTGCTTTTGGGGCATCTATTGCTGGGCAAGAAATTACAATCGGGAGTTTAGTACTTATTGGTTATTTATTTGGACTTGGAATTGCCCAATATTTGATTTCTATAGGTACTGGTTTCGTAGCAATTAAATCTTGGAAAGCTACTGAAGCATCTGCAATCCCTACTCGCATGTCTGGTGCATTTGTTGCTGGTATGGGCGTGTTCCTTGCTCTTGAGGGCATTGAAGGCGCAATTTTTAGCTCGCTAGGTTTAAATTAAATTCAAAATGATATTCACAACGGCTGAGCGATGCTTGGCCGTTCTAATATATAGAGGCACATCAAATAATGTTACAAAAAATACCAGCTACTGTGGTGACAGGTTTCCTAGGCGCAGGAAAAACAACGCTAATACGTCACATGCTCCAAAATGCGCATGGAAAGCGCATTGCACTTATAATAAATGAGTTTGGTGATTTAGGGGTAGATGGGGATATTCTTAAAGGATGTGGTGACGATACCTGCACACCCGATGACATTATGGAACTTTCAAATGGATGTATTTGTTGCACAGTTGCAGATGATTTTATTCCGACTATAAAATCATTACTAGAGCGTGATAATAAACCTGATCATATCGTCATTGAAACTTCTGGACTAGCACTTCCACAGCCGTTAATTCGCGCATTTAACTGGCCTGAAATATCAACGAAAGTTACTGTAGATGGCGTTATAACTGTAGTTGATGGGAAAGCAGTACAAGAGGGTAGATTTGCTCATGATATCGAAGCAGTAGATAATCAACGAAAACTAGATGAAAACCTCGATCACGAAACACCATTATCAGAGTTGTATGAAGATCAAATTGCATGTGCAGATATGATCATCATTAATAAAGCTGATCTATTAACAAGCGAAGAAACCGTTGAGCTTACACAAACATTAAAAGAAAACAGTCGTACAGGCGTACAAGTCATAAAATCAACCAACGGAGCTTTACCAATTGATGTGCTTTTGGGGCAAGGCGTTGCGGCGGAAAGTGATATGAAATCACGCCATGAATTACATCATCATCATGAACATGACGAAAACGGAGACCACGTTCATCATGAACATGATCATGATGATTTTGAAAGTTTTGTATTTAGTTTTGGTGAAATAGTGCATGAAGAATTATTTATAGATAAAATTATGTCTATTATAAAAGAACATGACATTTTACGACTTAAAGGCTTCATTGCTGTTAAAGATAAACCAATGCGCATGACTATCCAAGCAGTAGGCCCCCGCATTGACACTTACTATGACCAGCCATTTGGAACTGACTTGCGTGCTACTAAATTAGTTGTGATTGGGCAATCTGGTTTAGATCAAAATGCCATAAAAACAGCATTAAGCGATCATCATTGAGTCTACTGAAAAAATATTGAACAGGTAAATTTATGCATTTATTAGCAGCAACTCCGGGTCAAATTGATGACGGATCAGAAGCTATTGATTTGGGTCAGACACCTGCTGATATTATATATATTTCAGCTGCAGATACAGAACTAGCTGCTCTTTCAGAAGCTCATACTGATTTAAACTCAAACACTAGTTTACGACTAGCAAATTTAACACACTTATCACATCCAATGTCAGTTGATTTACATATTGATGCTTGTGCTTCAAAATCAAAAATTGTTATTGCACGGATTTTAGGCGGAACGGGATACTGGAAATATGGCATTGAACAGTACGCCGCGCGATTAGGTGCAGCTGGTATTAAATTTATTGCTCTACCAGGAGATGATAAACCTGATGAAGAGCTATGGGAATTTTCTACAATCATTAGAAAAGATTGGGAAGCGCTATGGGCATATATGGTTGAAGGAGGATTAGAAAACTCTCGAAACTTTTTATTATATATTAATGCCATCTTACAAAATAGTGACAAACCAGAACCTGCAAAACCTCTTTTGAAAGCCGGTCTATATTGGCCTGGAACAGGCATTACAGACATGCATGAAATACAAAGAGAATGGCTTGGTAATGCGGGTGTTGTACCAATCATATTCTACAGAGCTTTAGTACAGGGTGCTGGCTTACATCCAATAAATAGAATGATTAAAGCACTTCTTAAACGTGGATTAAATCCTATGCCAATTTTTGTGGCATCACTGAAGGATCCGTTGTCAGTCGCAACTCTAGAAAGCTTATTTAATTTAGCTCCCCCTGATGTAATATTAAATTGTACTAGCTTTGCAGTTGGCTCTCCGGAACAAAGTGTAGAAAATTCTGGCGCTATAAACCCATTAATTATGGAAGCAACTCAACGCGCACCAGTATTCCAAGTGGTTTTTTCAAGCTCTTCAGAAACAGTATGGGAAAATGAATTAAATGGGTTAAACGCTCGAGATATAGCAATGAATGTAGCTCTTCCTGAAGTTGATGGAAGGGTGCTTACTCGAGCTATATCTTTTAAAGGCGAGGCTTTCTTTGATGAAAAAACTCAATGCCCAATAGGAAGTTATCGCGCTCGAGGTGATCGAATCGAATATGTGGCAGATTTAACCAAAAATTGGGTAAACCTTCGTCACACAAATGCAAAAACTAAAAAGGTCTCGTTAATTCTTGCAAATTACCCAAACAAAGATGGTCGTTTAGCGAATGGGGTTGGTTTAGACACCCCACAAGCCACAGTAGATATGATGAAAATGTTAAAACATGAAGGGTATCATACTAAAGATTTACCCAATTCATCAGACGAATTAATGAAAAAAATTATGAATGGACCAACAAATTGGCTGACTGACCGGGCAATAAGGTCTGGTGGCAAAATAATGCCTCATGAAGATTATTTAAATCATTATAAAAAACTTCCCCTCAATGTTCGCGACAAAATCGAAGCTCGATGGGGTAAAGCTGAAGACGACCCATTTTTTGGAAACAATGGGTTTGCCTTATCTATATTTGAATTTGGTAATATTTGCGTTGGAATTCAACCCGCACGTGGATATAATATTAATCCAAAGGAAACTTACCATTCTCCTGACTTAATACCACCTCATAATTATTTAGCTTTTTATTTTTGGCTACGATTTTCATTTAAAACTAATGCATTAGTACATATGGGCAAACACGGTAACCTTGAATGGTTGCCAGGTAAAGCAATTGCACTTTCAAATGAATGCTGGCCAGAGGTTATAATTGGCCCAACACCTAATGCATATCCTTTCATAGTAAATGATCCAGGTGAAGGCACCCAAGCAAAACGTCGCATATCTGCAGTGATTGTTGATCATTTAACGCCACCCCTAACCCGTGCTGAAACATACGGCCCATTAAGAGAACTTGAAACACTAGTTGATGAATACTACGAAGCTGCTGGCATCGACCCAAGAAGACTTAAGTTTTTAAAGGATGCAATTTTATCTCTTACATCAGCAACAGGTATAGATTTAGATGCTGGGATGGCCGGTGAAAATCAAGAAAATGATTTGGCAAAGCTGGATGAGTACCTGTGTGAACTAAAAGAAGCACAAATACGTGATGGCTTACACATTTTTGGAACTTCACCAACAGGTCGCTTAGAAAGAGATTTATCTATTGCTTTAGCGCGTGTTCCCAGAGGGAACGGAAAAGGAGAAAATGCAAGCTTACAAAGAGCATTAGCAATCGATTTAGAAATGAATTTTGATCCATTAGATTGTCCCTTGGGACAAATTTACAATGGAAACAAACCAAAAATTTTGCATGATATTTGTGAAGATGTATGGCGAACAAATGGGGATGCTATTGAACGAATAGAATTGCTAGCGATTAAATTACTCGATGGAACAAGTCCTGGGAATTGGCCCAGAACGAAAATTGTTTTGAACACGATACAAAATATTATACGCCCAATTGTTGCAATCTGTGGCTTCAATGAAAGAAAAGGGCTAATTGATACATTGAATGGCCTTTTTATAGCTCCTGCTCCTTCAGGCGCCCCTACTAGAGGTAGGTTAGATGTATTACCAACAGGACGTAATTTCTTCTCAGTTGATAGTCGAGCAATACCTACTCCCACAGCATGGGCTTTGGGATGGAAGTCTGCAAATTTGTTAATTGAAAAACATCTTCAAGATCACGGAGACTGGCCCAAAACTATATTGTTAACCGCTTGGGGGACGGCAAATATGCGAACTGGGGGTGATGATATCGCACAAGCATTAGCACTAATGGGTGTTAAACCAAAATGGGATTCTTCCAACCGGAGGGTTGTTGGCTTCGAAATAATGCCCACCACTGTTTTAGACAGACCAAGAGTTGACGTTACTTTGCGCGTGTCTGGTTTCTTTCGTGATGCGTTTCCTCAACAAATGGCCTTAGTTGATAGTGCAGCACGCGCAATTATGAAATTAGATGAGCCAGCAAACTTAAATCCAGCCGCGCATAAATTTAAGATTGAAGGCCCTGAAGATAGTGCATATCGTGTATTTGGTTCTAAACCTGGCTCATATGGCGCTGGCTTGCAAGCTATGATTGATGAAAAACTTTGGTCAAATAAAGCTGACTTAGCAGAAAGCTATCTCGAGTGGGGATCTTATGCATATGGAAAAAACTCACAGGGTAAACCAGCAAGAAAAGCACTAGAAACAAGACTAAGCCAAGTAGATGCAGTCGTACAGAACCAAGACAATCGAGAACATGATATTTTAGACAGTGATGATTACTATCAGTTTGAAGGTGGTGCTGCAGCTGCAATTTCAACTATACAAGGGCGTGATCGACCAATTTATCATAATGACCATTCGAGGCCTGAGCGTCCTATAATCAGAACATTAGATGAAGAGATCGGTCGAGTAATGCATAGTAGAGTGGTGAACCCAAAATGGATAGAAGGCGTAAAAAGACACGGATATAAAGGCGCTTTTGAAATGGCTGCAACATTAGACTATTTATTTGCATTTTCTGCTACTACGGGCGCAGTACAAAATCACCATTTTGATATGATAGAGGCTGCTTTCATAGGAGATGAAGAAACGAAAACGTTTATCCATGAACATAATCCTTCAGCTCTATTAGAAATGGCAGAACGATTCAAAGAAGCTATAGATCGCAAAATGTGGATACCTAGATCAAACTCTGTACATATTAGAATAGAGAATATTTTAAAGTCTAATACTAAAAAAATGTGATAGATTAGCAATATTGCATACTAGGCATAAACTGCCAAAATAGAAATTATTATCAATTTGAAAGGTGATAAAATGTCAGAAGACACTGAGCGACACGCAATGAAAATGGCCAAAAAAAAAGCTGCCCGTGACAAAATCATGGCAACCAAGACCGATAAAAAAGGTTTAATTATCGTTCATACTGGGAAAGGAAAAGGTAAATCCACAGCCGCTTTTGGAATGATATTCCGACATATTGCACACGGAATGCAATCAGCAGTCGTACAATTCATCAAAGGCGGCATGTCAACTGGTGAACGCGATATGATACTCGATCGATTTACTGATATTTGCTCTTTTCATACAATGGGAGAAGGTTTCACATGGGAAACACAAGATAAAACTCGCGATACTGAAATGGCTCAAGCAGCCTGGGCAAAAGCAAAGGATCTAATTCGCGATCCTTCCAACTCAATGGTTCTTCTTGATGAATTAAATATTGCTATAAGATATGATTATGTTGACATAAACGAGGTTGTTACATTTTTAGTAGAAGAAAAACCAGAGATGACGCATGTTGTTATCACTGGGCGTAACGCAAAAGATGATTTGATAGAAATTGCAGATTTAGTTACTGAAATGGAATTATTAAAACATCCCTTTAGAGCAGGAATAAAAGCACAAATTGGAGTAGAGTATTAATTCTTCTCCAAATGATGTTCTATAGTATAGCTTTTGGGTAAATCATTTGGTTTATTTTCAATTAAATCTGCTAATGAAAGGCCGATTTTGTGGGCAATACCAAATCCAATTTTAAATCCACCCATCGCTAAAAAGATACCATCTGCCATTGGGACCTTTCCAATTAATGGCTCTCGTCTACGCGCTTTTGGTCTTACTCCTGCCCATTTTGTAATTAATTTAGCATTTTTAATTTTTGGACATATTATCCGAGCACGCTCAATCAATTCATCAAGTTGGACATCAGTATCGTGGGGCTCTGTCCATTTATTTTCTGAAGTAGAACCTATGGCTGTTGTGCCATCATTATGAGGAACAACATATACGCCGTTTGCATAAATTTGAGGCGCATCTCCTAAACTTATATTCAGCAATGCTGCCTGCCCTTTAACTCCCGATCCCATAGAAGTTGGGAAGAATTTTTCTAATGAGTCAAACCCCTCGTATCCTGTCGCTATAATGATAGAAGACGCAGTTTCATTACCCCACGGGCCAGATATTACCCCTGTGTCAAAATTAGATACATATGTATTTTCGCGAAATTCTACACCCATAAAACTACAAGCTTGCGCTAATGACGCACATGCTTTTGACGGAAAAATTCGCGCAGACAAGGTATCATGAATTAATCCATAGGGGGCTGCATCAGGGGAAACCAACTCGTGACTCTTAATTACATTCCATTTGAATTTTTTCCAATTACTCTTTGCTTCTTCATGCCTAGTTAATGCTAAATTATAAACTCGCTCATGAATGATTGGTGAAATTCTGCCTATTCGACCATAACCGGAGGGCAACGATGATAATCCATCTACTTCCTGCCAATGTTCTTCAGCAGTAGATAAAGCCTGAAATTGGTATTCTTTTTTTGCATGCCATTGATCTGGAGTATATGGGGCCATTGCGCCCAAAATACCTCCAGAAGCTCCAAACCCAATTTTCTTTGCATCAACCACTAAAACTGACAAATTTCGCCCTGCGCAGGCGTAAGCACACGACAGGCCAAAAATGCCAGCGCCAATAATTATTACATCATATGATTTAATCGTTGTCATTTTGCAGCCATGAGCGTTAAACTTTAGTTTCATTTAAGGCAAAACTATATGTGCGACCAGATAAAAAATGCATCCCTTGAATGGCAAGATGAAAGAACTCCCATATCAATTAAATTTGACGAACCATACTTTTCAATTTTTAATGGTCTAGATGAGACAAGACATGTTTTTTTATCAGGAAACAATTTATGTCAGCGTTTCAATAGTGGATTTCATGTTGCAGAATTAGGTTTTGGAACAGGGCTGAACCTTTTAGCAACCTGGCAATTATGGATAGAATTAGGACATACTACTCCTCTGAAGTTTACTAGTTTCGAGGCATTTCCCATGACCTTAAAGGATATGTCTCATGCATTAAAAAATTGGCCAGAATTAAACCATTTGGCAACTGAATTAATTCAACAACTAGAAAGTGGTTGGACTATCAAAACCTCTACTTTAGATGCAAGAATAATAGTCGGTGATGCAAGAAAAAAACTCAAAACGTGGAATTATCAAGCAGATGCATGGTTTTTAGATGGATTTAGCCCTGCAAAGAACCCTGAACTATGGGAAATAAATTTACTAAATTCTGTATCAGACCATACTGCTGCAGATGGTACATTTTCAACATATACAGCAGCTGGTTTTGTACGTAGGAGATTATCTAATGCAGGCTTTAATGTTCAACGTATAAAAGGATACAAAAGAAAGCGACACATGAGCATTGGGCACAAATCATGAAGTTTTTAGCCGCTAAAACAAATCCTCATTTGGTAACATTAGTTGTCATTACAGCCGCTTCTATTGTATCACTAAATATGTTTTTGCCCTCACTAGCAAACATGGCATCAGAATTTAATGTATCTTATCGCGTAATGAATATATCAGTGGCTGGTTATTTAGCAGTCACTGCAATTCTACAGATCATTATAGGGCCCCTTTCTGATAGATACGGACGTCGTATAGTTCTTTTATCTAGTGTTATAATATTTTGTTTGTCTACAATTGGCTGCATTTTTTCTTCCAACATTTGGTGGTTTTTATTTTTTAGAATTCTGCAAGGCGCAATGATTTCAGGAACTGCACTTTCACGAGCTATTGTGCGCGATATGATGGATTCAAAAGAAGCCGTAAAAGTATTATCAATTATTGCTATGGCTATGGCTATTGTTCCAATGTTAGCCCCAATGATTGGGGGCTTCCTAGATGAACTTTATGGATGGCGAACAAGCTTTTGGGTTTATCTAATTATGGGTCTTTCTCTTTTGATTTTGATATGGTTTGATTTGGGAGAAACAAATACAAAAAAAAGTGAAACATTATACAAACAACTTTCAACATATCCAAAGTTATTTAAATCTGGCCAATTCTGGGGATATTCAATTTGCATGTCTGCATCTGTAGCATGTTTTTATGGTTTTTTAAGTGGTGCTCCACTTGTGGCAACAAAAGTGTTAAATTTACCCCCAACAGAACTGGGTCTTTTCATAGGCACTACATCTCTTGGGTTTTTTATTGGTAGCTTTTTATCAACAAAGCTCAATATATATTTTAACTTAACTCAAATGATTTTATTTGGGCGTATTATTGCAGTTTTGGGTATATCGACAGGTCTTATTTTAGTATTAATGGGGTACGTCTCAACATTAACTATATTTGGATCTATGGTCTTTATAGGCCTCGGAAATGGATTTTCTTTACCAAGCAGTCACGTAGGCATTATGAATGTACGCTCAGATTTGGCCGGAAGCGCATCTGGATTATCTGGAGCAATGGCTGTTGGTTTTGGAGCTGTGGTTGCAACTTTGATGGGTTTAATTTTAACCGCAGAAAATGGAGCATATAATTTTTTATTTATATTATTAATTACTAAATTAATAAGCCTTTTTGCTGCATGTTATGTACATGTACTAGAAACTTCACCAAAAAAGAATAAAAAGTAAATATTTCAGTCATATCTTTGGAATTAAACATGGAACAATCAAACCTTCGTCTTGGTATAATATTAATGATTGCAACTACATTTGTATTTGCAATGCAGGATGGAATATCACGATATTTAGCAGGTGAGTACAATGTGTTTATGATCGTAATGATCAGGTATTGGTTTTTTGCAGCATTTGTAATCTTTTGGGCTAAGGCAAATGTAGGATCAATCAAAAAAGCTGCTTCAACACATCAGCCTATTTTACAATGCCTGAGAGGCATAATACTTGCTGTTGAAATTTGCATTATGGTACTTGGTTTTGTCTTAATTGGATTAATCGAAAGTTTAGCCATATTTACTATTTATCCATTAATCATTGCTGCACTATCAGGACCGATATTAGGTGAACGTGTTGGTTGGCGAAGATCCGTTGCGATTTGTATAGGCTTTTTTGGAATAATAATAATTCTTCAGCCAGGGTATTCAGTATTCAGTGTATACGCAATTTTTCCATTATGCTCTGCAATTTTATTTGCATTGTATGGCCTTCTGACCAGATATGTTGCTAGGCAAGATAGTGCTGCAACTAGCTTTTTTTGGACTGGAATTGCGGGTTTAGTTGTTACAACTTTGGTAGGTATATTTTTTTGGGAAACCATGAATTCCAAAGATTGGATGTGGATGTGTTTACTTTGTGTTACTGGTGCATTTGGACACTTCTTATTAATAAAATGTTATGAAGTAGCAGAAGCTAGTGGTGTACAGCCTTTTGCTTATCTTCAGTTGGTTTTTGGATCCGCCTTAGCAATGATAGTATTTGGAGAAAGCTTGAAGCTTTCCACAGCGATTGGTTCGAGTATTGTTATTTTAGCAGGATTATACACTCTTTGGCGTGAGAAAATTATCAAAGAGAACTAACTTTTCTTTAAATCTTTTGTTAAACTTACAGGCAAAGCAACTCCATTAATTCTAATACGGTATATATGAAGGCTCTCGGCGACTCTCATAACATAATTTCGCGTTTCTTTGTACGGGATATGCTCCACCCAATCTACTACGGATATAAGTGGATCTCTGGGGTCTCCATAAAGCTTCATCCATTCATTAACTTTTCTTGGCCCAGCATTATATGCAGCAAAAGCTAGTAGATATGAACCCTCATACATCTCAATAAGTTTGTTCAAATAAGCAGATCCAAGTCTTACATTATACTTTGAGTCTGATTTCAATTTTTTTTTGGAAAACTTAAGGCCTAATTTTTTTGACATTTGCCTAGCTGTTGTAGGCAATATTTGCATTAGCCCTATTGCACCTGCAGGACTTATAGCATTCATATTAAGTTCGCTTTCTCGTCTGGCAATCGCTAATATAACCTCTGGTGGTAGTTCGTTTGAATATGTGGATATTTCACTGATAGGAAAATATGCCCTAGGTAAAATAATTCCTCTTTTAGCTGCTTCTTTTGCAATACCAATTTCTACATATGGCACATTATGATCGTAAGCATAATTTGATAATTTCAACAATTCATTATGATCTAATGTCTCAGCCATATGTGTCATAAACCACTTCATCATAACAAGCTTTTTTGCCTTGTGTAATAGTATGGCAGCTTGAAAAACTGTTTCATTAACAAAACTAGCAGTTTTCCAACTTAATACATTTTCATTATCAAAAAGTGACTGATTACTAGTTAATCCTAGACGCTCTGAAGATAATTGTCCGTAATAAGTTATTTGAAAATTAGCAGAAAGTTTATAATCCTTTGCTGCCTGTTCAAATTGATTTGTTTTTTCATTTACTTTACCGAGCCAATATCCTGCTCGAGCCTTACTAATTGGCGAGGATACTGCTGCATTAAAATTTTTAAAATGTACACGAGCTTGGTTGGGAGCGTTCAAATAAGTCATGGAAATATATCCAGACAACCATTCTAGATCTGCATAATCAGCACCATCACTTAATTGATGATTGCTAGCTAAATAATATGCTATCTTTGGTTGATTTGCTCGCATAGCTCGCCTTGCAAATCCTCTCCTGCGGCTTGCCCATTCCTCCGGTCTTCCCAAACCAGATATTTGTGTTCTATCTATTAGTAAATCTTGAGCATCCTCCCATCTATTTTTCCTAATACGCCACTGGAACCTATCAAATGCCAACCCTGGATCATCTTTATAGATATCTGGTACGCTAGAAATCAAATAATCAACGTTAGAAGTTCCTAACTGAAGTCCAATTCTTGCGTTTGCAAGCTTTTGCACCTTTGAAGATAGAAGATGCACTATTTTTTTTGCTGATTTAACATCACCGCGCCACAGAAGATTATTAACCCTTTCCTCATGATGAAGATTAGTTAATGATTTATTGCTTAAAAAGTCTCTGTGTTCGTCTAAATTTAATGAAAGATTTCCCCAAGCATAAAGCAAAATCTCATTGGCTTTATTGTTCTTATTTTCATCCCTTAGCGCTTCCATTAATCTCAATGCACCTGTACCAGTTTGTGGGTTTTGCTTGCCAAAAAAATCTAATACATCCTGGGAATTTGCAGCTTTTGGTATTTTTACTTCAGCGCGTTCTTTTAATTTTTTTAGGCCAGGCCATTGGGGATTTTTATTTAAAAAACTTTGGTATTCCTTCCAATCACCATCTCCTGATCTCAACATTGCCCATTTTAAAATTTTTCTAATTATTGGGTTTGTCGATTTTTTTAAGTGATTAATAGATTCGGATTGATTACCCCGTTCAATTGCATTTAACCCCTCAGATAAGTTTAAAATATCTTTAAGATTTGATTGTGCACAAAGGGGCATTGCCCACAAAAACACGAATATAATACTAATTTTTAGTAATCGAAACATTTTGATCTCAAAGAATTTTACATATTCTTATGATAAAAATGTTTATTCTCAAAGCAACCTATTATTGAAGTTGAATTTCATGGTACACATGGCACTATTTTAAGGTTATAGAAATTTTGAATCACTTACTTTTAGGAGAAATGTTATGTTTAAAGGTTCAATGCCAGCGCTAATTACACCATTCAAAAATGGGAAAGTAGATGTTGATGCACTTAAACATTTAGTTGATTGGCATGTTGCTGAAGGTAGTCATGGACTTGTACCAGTAGGAACAACTGGTGAAAGCCCAACTCTTTCTCATTCTGAACATGAAGAAGTAATTCGTGTCGTAGTAGAGCACAATGCAAAAAGATTACCAGTTATTGCAGGTGCAGGCTCAAACAACACAATAGAAGCATTAAGACTCATGCAATTTGCAAAAGATGTGGGTGCAGATGCTGCCCTTGTAGTAACCCCATATTATAACAAGCCTACACAAAGAGGATTATACGAGCACTTCAAAGCATTAAATGATATTTGCTTGCCAATCTTTGTATATAATATTCCCGGTAGATCAGTCGTTGATATGAGTCCAAAAACTATGGGTGAACTCGCTAAACTAGAATTCATTGTAGGAGTAAAAGATGCTACGGCTTCAATGGAACGTGTTACACAACAAAGACTAGAATGTGGTGAAGATTTCATTCAAATGTCAGCTGAGGATGCGAGTGCACTTGGCTTTTTTGCTCATGGAGGCGTCGGTGCTATTTCAGTAACTGCAAACGTTGCTCCAAGATTGTGTGCAAGCTTTCAGAATTCATTAGCAAATGGAGATTTTAAGACTGCTTTAAGCTTACAAGATAAATTGATGCCATTACATGAAGCAATATTTACTGAGCCAGGGTTAGTTGGTGCAAAATATGCAGCTTCACTATTAGGTAAATGCAATGAAGAAGTACGCCTTCCATTAAGTGGCTTATTAAATGAAACAAAAGAAAAGATTCAAAAGGCAATGCGTCATGCAGGAATTTTAGATTAATACTTTATCTGAGAACGCTTATTTAAGTATTTTTAATAGGCTTGGCATGAACTTATTCATAGATTATATCCATTAGACTATGGCAAAAAAGAAAACACCTGATAACAATAAAATGATAGTTGAGAATCGTCGTGCTCGCTATGACTATGCTGTTGAAGACGTCCTGGAATGTGGGATTATTTTAATGGGATCGGAAGTAAAGGCATTACGCATTGGTTCAGCCAATATTGCTGAGAGTTATGTAGATATAGAAAATGGAGAATTATGGTTAATTAACTCTTACATTTCTTTGTATACTCAAGCACAAAACTTTGGACATGAAGAGCGGCGCAGAAGAAAACTATTGGTATCAAAAAAACAAATATCAAAATTGTGGCAAGCCAAAGGCCGCGAAGCTATGACTATTGTTGCATTGAAAATGTATTTTAATGACAAAGGAAAAGTTAAATTATTAATCGGTACTGCTAAAGGTAAAAAGCAATCTGATAAACGGGAAACCGAAAAGAAACGAGATTGGAACCGTCAAAAATCTCGCCTACTGCGTGAGCATAGTTAATTATTTATGATTTCTTAGTGATTACATACTTAAATAAAAATTACCTTAATAAGATATATAATACCTTTACCTAAAACTTAACTCTTATATAAGTTTCAAATATGCAAGTTACAGTATCAACAGATTGGTTAGAAAAAAATCATCAGGACGTAATAGTTCTTGATGCTTCATGGTATTTACCATCAGAAAATAGAGATTCATTTAATGAGTTTAAATCAAGACATATCCCAAACGCACAGTTTTTTGATATAGACGTAATTTCTGATACTAACAGCCCTTTACCACACATGCTTCCTTCTCCATCTTCATTTAATGATCATGTTGAAAATCTTGGCATCTCAAATAATTTAAAAATTATTATATACGATACTGAGGGTTTGTTCTCCGCCGCAAGAGCTTGGTGGATGTTTAAAATTATGGGCCATATTGAGGTTTTTATTCTAGATGGAGGCTTACCAAAATGGATTTCTGAAAATAAACCTATTTCAGATAGTCATCAAAAAGCAAAGCGTGGCAGCTTTTTGTCTACATTCGAACCTTCAAGCATAGTAGATGTTTCACAAATATTGGAAACCAAAGCACAGATTATTGATGCAAGACATCCAAAAAGGTTTTCTGGAGAAGCCCCTGAGCAAAGGGTTAATCTCAGATCAGGTCATATACCTAATTCTGTTAATATATTTTATAAATTACTATTAAATGAGCAAAAATGTTTAAAAACCAAATTAGAATTACTATCAATATTTTTAGAAGCAGGAATTGATTTAGATAAACCAATAATTACTTCCTGCGGATCAGGCGTAACTGCATCAATTATAATTCTAGCTTTAAAACAACTAGACCATAACCAGACAGCGTTGTATGACGGGTCATGGTCAGAATGGGGTCTTCGAGACGACCTTCCGATTGCAACTAATTAAGGGTCTTAAATGCTTACATCTTTAAAAAAACAACCTGCAGATCGTATTATAGGATTATCAGCACTCTATAATGCTGATCCAAGACAAGAAAAAATAGATCTTGGTGTTGGTGTCTATAAAGATGCCCATGGTAACACTCCAATTATGCGCTCTATAAAAAAAGCAGAGAGCCATTTATGGAAAACAGAATCTACCAAAACATATACATCTATGACTGGAGATAGTGGATTCCATAATGCTATGGCAGATCTTGTGTTAGCTGATAGTGTTGATCGAGACCGACTATCTTTTTGTGCTACCCCAGGGGGAACAGGTGCAATTCATCACGTTTTAGAATTAGTTAAGCTTACAGAAAGCAATCCTAAGATTTGGTTTAGTGACCCAACATGGGGAAATCATTTAACAATTGCTAAGCATTTAAAAATGGCAGTCGGTAAATATAGTTATTTTAACAACGAAACTCGTGCAGTAGATTTTGAAGCAATGGTTTCAGACTTATCCAAGATATCTAATGGTGATATTGTTGTCTTGCATGGATGCTGCCACAACCCAACTGGAGCTAATTTAAATAATGAACAATGGAATATAATCGCAGACCTATTATTAGAAAAAGACGCCATACCTTTCATTGATATTGCTTATCAAGGTTTTGGTGAAGGCATTGAAGAGGATGCTTTTGGAACTAGACTTTTAGCAAGTAAATTTCCAGAAATGTTTATAGCTGCAAGTTGCTCAAAAAACTTCGGGATATATCGTGAACGATGCGGAATTGTAATTACTGTGTCAAAAAATCCAGACATTAGCTCTATAACGCAAGGCAATCTCTCTTATGTAAATCGTCAAAACTTTAGTTTTCCACCAGATCATGGAGCAAGATTAGTAACAATGGTTTTAACAGACCCCGATTTACGTGCAGATTGGGTATCAGAACTGGAACAAGTACGTGTTGGTATGTTAGATGCGAGAACACATTTAGCTGAAGCACTCCGCAAAGAATGTAACTCTAATAGATTTGATTTTCTTGAACATCATCGTGGAATGTTTTCTCGGCTGGGAGCGACTGAAGAACAAGTTAATAAATTGCGTGATAAATTTGGTATTTATATGGTTTTTGATAGTCGATTAAATATTGCTGGGGTTACTTTAGATAAGGTTAATACCATCGCAAAGGCTGTTATAGAAGTTGGCATTTAACAAATGTATAAAAGTACTGCCTGAATTTACATAACTAGCTGAAAAGCTATCTTGCTAAAATTCATGAAACGCGGTAACTGAAAAATGCTCTCTAAGAGCAAAGTTCCCGCAACCTTTTCAAAACGGAGTTTATTATGAATCGCGGTCTAATCTTTGGCATAATCGCCATGGCAGCTGTTGTCGTAGCATCAAACATTCTAGTTCAATTTTTAATGGGAAACTGGCTTACATGGGGTGCATTCACCTATCCATTTGCTTTTTTAATTACAGATTTAACAAATCGCTTATACGGAGCTAATCAAGCTCGAAAAGTTGTATTTGTTGGCTTTTGTGTTGGTGTACTATGTTCATTTATAGGTACTCAAATAATTGGTGAATTTGGTCCATTAGTTACACTTAGAATAGCAATTGGATCTGGGTTTGCATTTTTGATTGCTCAACTAATTGATATAGTAATTTTTGATAAATTAAGAAAAAATAAATGGTGGCAGGCTCCTCTTACCTCAACACTTGTTGGATCATCCATAGATACAGCATTGTTTTTTACAATTGCTTTTTCTGTATCATTATCATCTTTAGAGCCTTCAAATGATGTAGCTTGGGCCAATGAAATTCTGCCACTTATTGGTTTAGGACCACTGTTGCCACTATGGGTTTCTCTTGGTCTAGCTGATTGGCTTGTAAAAGTATCACTTGCACTAATTGCATTAGTGCCATTTCGATTACTTGTTGTACGGTTACAGAAAGCACGCCTTTAAAAATAATATTGTATGAAAATCACTCATTAAAATACGTTTTCAATTTAAATTTAAAAAAAATAAAAAAACATTTGGATTTTTTATCAAGACGTTGCATGATTCAAATATCGGTAACTACATTCCGATCAAAAGAAACAATTGAAAGGAGGTGCGCATGATTATTAAGAAAACAGAGCAGCTGGTGAAGGATACGAGCGGGATAATGCTTTAGGGGGCAGCCCCCCTAAGTAATTATCTGGCTTCAAAACCTGTTTAGGTTTTGCTTGCCACCTCTAAATCTTGAGAGAAGCCCGCATTCCTTGGTGCGGGCTTTTTCAGTTATTATTATGATAAAAATTACAGATAAAATAAACATTGAAGAATGGGAAATAACAGAAAGCTTTATGCGCTCATCTGGCCCTGGGGGTCAGCATGTAAATAAAGTTTCATCTGCAGTTGAGTTACGTTTCGAAGCAGAACGATCCCCGAATTTACCACCATTTGTTAAAGCAAGATTGCGTAAAATTGCAGGGCGTAAGTGGACAAAGGATGGAGCATTAATAATTACAGCTGAAAAACATCGCTTACAGCCACTAAATAGAGCACTTGCACTAAAAAAATTAAAAACACTAATAATTGAAGCCACTGAACAACCTAAATACCGTATCAAAACCAAACCAACTAGAGCATCACAGCGCCGAAGAATAGATTCAAAGACAAAGCGTGGTCAAATTAAAATGCTCCGTGGCAAAATTAATGATACTTAACTAATTCTTTACGTAATAAGTCGCAAATCTTCTAATCAAGCTAATCTAGTCATCTTTCGGACTTTAAGTTCAACTTAAAATCGCCTAGAAGGCAAAAAATCCCATAAGGAACACTCAATGGCTAAGTTTACAACAATTGCAGATTTCACGCGCAAATTACGAATGCCTGACAGAAGTCCAAACAATACCTTGATGACTCCAATGCAAGCTAAAACAGATATTCTATCTGGCTTAACAGTTGCTCTAGCATTGGTACCTGAGGCGGTTGCATTTGCTTTTGTCGCAGGAGTTGAGCCATTAGTTGGTTTATATGCTGCATTTATTGTTGGCTTTATTACTGCTGTGTTTGGTGGACGTCCTGGAATGATCTCTGGTGCAACAGGTGCTCTAGCGGTTGTTATGGTTGCTTTAGTTGCAAACCACGGTGTTCAATACCTCTTTGCGACTGTAATTTTAATGGGCTTACTACAAGTAATGGCCGGAGTATTTAGATTAGGTAAGTTTATGAGATTGGTACCTCATCCGGTAATGCTTGGCTTTGTGAATGGCTTAGCAATTGTTATTTTTCTTGCACAAATGGAGCATTTCAAAATCATTGATGACAGTGGGCATCATGTTTGGATGACTGGCGCAACTCTTTTCATAACATTAGGCTTAGTTGCATTAACAATGCTTTTAATTTGGATTACACCCAAAATAACTCGAGCAATACCAGCTCCATTAGTTGCAATTGGATTAGTTGCAACAATGGTAATTCTTTTTGATATTCCTGTTCCACGTGTGGATGATTTAGCATCTGTCAAAGGTGGCTTACCAACATTCTCCATTCCAATCGTACCATTAAATTTAGATACGTTTTTTATAATCTTTCCATATGCTTTAATATTGGCTGCAATTGGGTTAATTGAAAGTCTTCTAACATTAAACCTTGTTGGCGACATTACTGGTAAAAAAGGTGGTGCCAGTCAGGAATGTTTAGCACAAGGTGGCGCTAATATTGTAACAGGTTTCTTTGGTGGAATGGGAGGTTGTGCAATGATCGGCCAATCTATGATTAATGTTAATTCTGGTGGACGCACACGCTTAGCAGGTATTTCAGCCTCAATATTCCTTTTAGTATTTATACTTTTTGCAAGTGGCATTATCGATTTAATACCCTTAGCTGCACTAGTAGGTGTAATGTTTATGGTAGTAATAGGAACATTTGCTTGGCAATCAATTAAATTGATGGGTCGCATTCCTATGTCTGATATCCTAGTTATTATTGTTGTAACTGCTGTAACAGTATACTCTGATTTAGCTACAGCTGTTATTGTTGGTGTTATTATTTCAGCATTAGTTTACGCATGGAATGCTGCATCTCAGATTCAGGTCCATGCTCGTTTGTCTGAAACTGAAAAAGGTGCAATAGTATACGAATTATCTGGGCCATTATTCTTTGGATCAACAACAAGGTTTCAAGAGCTTTTTGAACCAGAAAATGATCCAGACACAGTTATAATAGATTTCAATGGATCACGCGTAGTTGACCATAGTGCGTTACAGGCAATTGATGCAATTGCTGCAAAATACGAATTGGCAGGAAAAAAATTAATGCTCCGCCATTTGTCTCGCGATTGCCACGCTCTACTCGCAAAAGCTGGTCAACTGATTGTAGATATGGATGATGATCCAAGTTATCGTATAGCTACAGATTATGGAATCCTAGCAGGTAAAATCGGCGGCCATTAATTAGGTAAGTATTATAGGTATATTATGACTAAAGTTATCGTTGCGGCTCTTTATCATTTCACAAAATTTTCTGATTATAAGAAACTTCAGGATCCATTAAGAAAAATTTGTAATAGTGAGGGTATAAAGGGATCTTTACTTATAGCTTACGAGGGTATCAATGGGACAATATCAGGATCAAGATCAGGTATTGATGCAGTTTTAAAACATATACGATCAATGCCGGGATGTTCAGATTTAGAGCATAAGGAAAGCTTTGCTAGCGAAATTCCATTTAAACGAATGAAAGTTAAATTAAAAAAAGAAATTGTTACTATGGGACAGCCCCATATCGACCCTACTTTAAATGTTGGTAACTATATTGAGCCAAGTGATTGGAATAATCTCATTTCTCAAGACGATGTTATAGTTATAGATACTCGAAATGATTACGAAGTTGCCATTGGCAGCTTTGATGGTGCAATTGATCCAGAGACAAAAAGTTTTGGGGAATTCCCTGAATGGTGGGAAGAGAATAGATCTAAGTACCAAGATAAACGCGTAGCAATGTTTTGTACCGGTGGAATTAGATGTGAAAAATCCACTAATTTTTTACTAAATGAAGGTGTTAAAGATGTTTATCACTTAAAGGGTGGTATATTAAAATATTTGGAAGAAGTTCCAGAAAAAAATAGCAAATGGAATGGTGAGTGCTTTGTTTTTGACTCTCGTGTATCAGTCAAACATGGTCTTGAAGAAGGCATTTATAATCTATGTTATGCTTGTAGAATGCCACTTGCGCCCGATGACTTTAAAAAAGAAGAATTTGAAAAAGGCGTTTCATGCCATCTCTGCATAGATAGTAATGATGATGAAAGAAAAGAGCGTTTTCGAGAACGTCAATATCAAGTTGAGTTGGCTGATAAACGTGGCAAACATCACATAGGATAAATATCGAATGATTGATATTACGGTAAACCTTCTAATATTATTTTTCTTTCTGGGTTTATTTGCAGGGTTCTTTGATTCTATTTCGGGTGGAGGTGGTTTATTAACAATTCCTGTTATGCTTATTGCTGGTGTTCCTCCACTTGTTGCGTTGGGTACCAATAAATTACAGGGCCTATTTGGTACTGCATCCGCAACTATTACATTTGCGATGAAAGGCCACTTAAATATACGAGCTCTTTGGCCGATTGCATTATTTTGTTTTTTTGCTTCAATGTTTGGCGCTTTAATCGCCTCATACATTCCAGAAAAAAAACTCGCTATTTTTTTACCCTATATATTAATTGCAATTGCTCTGTACTTTGCTTTGTCAAAAAATACCAATAACCCTAATAAAAAGCCAATCTTACCTTTTTTCATATTAGCTTGTATCATCCTCCCGATTATTGGGTTTTATGATGGAGTTTTTGGTCCTGGTGCAGGTTCTTTTTACATGCTCGCATTCATTTCCATCGGTGGACTGGGAATTATACAAGCAACTGCTCAGACTAAGTTAATGAATTTCTCATCAAATATTGGTGGGTTTATTTATTTTGCTATAATTGGTGCCATTAACTGGGAGATAGGATTAACTATGGCATTAGGCCAAATAATTGGAAGCACTATTGGCGCAAGATTAGCAATCAATAAAGGGGCTAAAATCATAAAACCTCTTCTTGTGATTGTTTGCATTCTCACAGCCCTAAGATTATTATACGAATATTGATATAATTAATCTAAATCAGCTAAGATATTGTATTTCGCACAAAAAAGCCGCCCTTAGAGGCGGCTGTTTTATAATTACGATCGAATTGAGAGCTTACTCTTTAATCCTTACTAGGTTTGGCGATGACTTACTCTCCCACGCCTTAAGACGCAGTACCATCAGCGCAACCGCACTTAACGGCCGAGTTCGAGATGGGATCGGGTGTTTTGCTGGTGCTATGATCACCAAACCAAGAAAAGATTAAAGAACACGAGACCCTGCGTTAGCAGGTCACTTTCCACTTCTGTCCAGATAACAGATATCTAATCTGTCTATTACTGGATCAAATCAAGCCTATCGGGCAATTAGTATCGGTCAACTGAATGCTTTACAGCACTTACATCTCCGACCTATCGACGTGGTGGTCTTCCACGGCCCTCAAGGGAGACCTTGTTTCTGGGGGGGCTTCCCGCTTAGATGCCTTCAGCGGTTATCCTGTCCGATCATAGCTACTCTGCACTGCTGCTGGCGCAACAACAGATCCACCAGTGGATCGTTCACCCCGGTCCTCTCGTACTAGGGGCAACTCCCATCAAGTCTCCTACACCCACGGCAGATAGGGACCGAACTGTCTCACGACGTTCTAAACCCAGCTCACGTACCACTTTAAACGGCGAACAGCCGAACCCTTGGGACCTGCTCCAGCCCCAGGATGTGATGAGCCGACATCGAGGTGCCAAACACCGCCGTCGATATGAACTCTTGGGCGGTATCAGCCTGTTATCCCCGGCGTACCTTTTATCCGTTGAGCGATGGCCCTTCCACTCGGGACCACCGGATCACTATGACCGACTTTCGTCTCTGCTCGTCTTGTCAGACTCACAGTCAGGCTGGCTTATGCCATTGCACTCGACGACCGATTTCCGACCGGTCTGAGCCAACCATCGCGCGCCTCCGTTACTCTTTAGGAGGCGACCGCCCCAGTCAAACTACCCGCCACACAGGGTCCCGGATCCGGATAACGGACCGCGGTTAGACATCAAGACAGACAGGGGTGGTATCTCAAGGGAGGCTCCACCCGAACTGGCGTCCGAGTTTCAAAGCCTACCACCTATCCTGCACACGTCTGACCTAATGCCAGTGTGAAGCTGTAGTAAAGGTGCACGGGGTCTTTCCGTCTAACCGCGGGAAGCCTGCATCTTAACAGGCAATTCAATTTCGCTGAGTCTACATTGGAGACAGCGGGGAAGTCGTTACGCCATTCGTGCAGGTCGGAACTTACCCGACAAGGAATTTCGCTACCTTAGGACCGTTATAGTTACGGCCGCCGTTTACTGGGGCTTCAATTCAGTGCTTGCACACCTCCTCTTAACCTTCCAGCACCGGGCAGGCGTCAGACCCTATACGTCGTCTTACGACTTCGCAGAGCCCTGTGTTTTTAGTAAACAGTCGCCACCCCCTGGTCTGTGCCCCCCACCAAAAGTTGCCTTCTGATGGGGCCTCCTTCTCGCGAACTTACGGAGGCATTTTGCCGAGTTCCTTCAATGTAGTTCTCTCAAGCGCCTTGGTATTCTCTACCAGTCCACCTGTGTTGGTTTAGGGTACGATCTAATGGAGGGCTATTTCCAGGAACCGTCCGGCAGCAACTTCAATCCGATAAGGAGTCACTACGCTTTCGATCCGTCACCATCTCCTGGCCCAGTAATATTAAACTGGTTCCCATCGACTACGCCTTTCGGCCTCGCCTTAGGGGTCGGCTTACCCTGCTCAGATTAGCTTTAAGCAGGAACCCTTGGACTTTCGGCGACAGGGTCTCTCACCCTGTTTGTCGCTACTCATGTCAACATTCTCACTTCTGATCACTCCACCGGATCGCTTACGCGCCGGCTTCACAGTCAGAACATTGCGTCCAAAATATCCTAAGATACTAAAGACGCAGCGTTCTATATCACAGAACGCTCCGCTACCATGCAATAAATTGCATCCCTAGCTTCGGCTCATGGCTTGAGCCCCGGTACATCTTCGCCGCAGGATAACTTAAATTAGACCAGTGAGCTGTTACGCTATCTTTAAAAGATGGCTGCTTCTAAGCCAACTTCCTGGTTGTTTTGGTCGTCCCACCTGCTTTCCCACTTAGCCATGAATTAGGGGCCTTAGCTGAGGGTCAGGGTTGTTTCCCTCTCCACTACGGACGTTAGCATCCGCAGTGTGTCTGCCGCATATTACTCTTGGGTATTCGGAGTTTGATTAGGATCAGTAAGACGGTGAGTCCCCATTACCCATTCAGTGCTCTACCCCCCAAGGTATTCGTGCGACGCTCTACCTAAATAGATTTCGCGGAGAACCAGCTATCTCCGAGTTTGATTGGCCTTTCACCCCTAGGCACAAGTCATCCCGATCTTTTTCAACAGATGTGGGTTCGGTCCTCCAGTAAGTGTTACCTTACCTTCAACCTGCTCATGCCTAGATCACTCGGTTTCGGGTCTGATCCTACTAACTCATTCGCCCTATTAAGACTCGCTTTCGCTGCGCCTACACCTATCGGCTTAAGCTTGCTAGTAAGACCAAGTCGTTGACCCATTATACAAAAGGTACGCTGTCACCCCATAAAGAGGCTCCAACTGTTTGTAGGCGTCCGGTTTCAGAAACTGTTTCACTCCCCTCGTCGGGGTGCTTTTCACCTTTCCCTCACGGTACTGGTTCGCTATCGGTCAGTAAGGAGTACTTAGCCTTAGAGGGTGGTCCCCCCATGTTCAGACAGAATTTCACGTGTTCCGCCCTACTTAATACGTCAAATCATGCTTCCTATACGGGGCTGTCACCCATATCGCCCAGCTTTCCAACTGGTTCTAGTCACATTCATTGCTCGGCTGGTCCCGGTTCGCTCGCCACTACTACGGGAGTATCTATTGATTTCCTTTCCTCTGGGTACTTAGATGTTTCAGTTCCCCAGGTTTGCTTTAAAAACCCTATGTATTCAGGTAATTAATAACTGTTTTACCCCATTATTGATTACACAAAGTGTAACAATAACAAAGTATCAGTTGGGTTGCCCCATTCGGAGATCTTTGGGTATAGCGTCTATTCTCGACTTCCCAAAGCTTATCGCAGAGTATCACGTCCTTCATCGCCTCTTACTGCCAAGGCATCCACCAAACGCCCTTCTCGCGCTTGATCTGATCCAGAAATAGTCAGACTATTTCTAGAACAGAAGTCGTCATTTTTTTTGAGAAAATTGTTCATCAGCACCTATCTTGCGATAGGCACGTCATTTGTTTTGCTATTGCAAAAACAACATTTATTTTTGAACTCAAATGTAACCCTCCCTTGGCAGGAAGGTCACGCACATTCCAGCGAATGAATGCTCTTTCGAGCATCCCTTCATGTCACAGTAGATCTAATTCACTGTGACTTTGGTTAGTGTATTTGACTTGGAAAGACTGTAAATTATCTTTGAATTAGCTTGCGAACCGCACTGGAACGCTCACCAACAGCACATGCACAGTGGGTTGGTCACCCTAGTCTGATTATGCTTCATAGTTACCTATGATACTGCGAACCAGCTAACAATCTAGCGCCCCAAAGCTCTTCAGCCCTAAGATATTCAATCATTAACCTCTCCCGAAGAAGTGGTTCAAACAAGAAACTTACGTCTCGTGTTTTATATGCTCTCTAAACGATGTAAAAGTGAACCCGAAGGTTCGCCATCCGATTGGATGATTAAAAACTGCGTACAGCTCTTAATGATCTAATCGGAATTGATATAATAATCTGAAGGAAATGGTGGAGCGTATCGGGATCGAACCGATGACCCCCTGCTTGCAAAGCAGGTGCTCTCCCAGCTGAGCTAACGCCCCATTTTATGGTGGGTCGAGGAGGACTTGAACCTCCGACCTCACGCTTATCAGGCGTGCGCTCTAACCAACCTGAGCTACCGACCCTTAACAGATCGATGACCTGCAAAATTATTATTACTGAAGAGATATGAGGACGGTTCGGTCTATAATGTAGTCCGAAGACTACTAAAGCTCATTTAAGAGCTGCTAAAAAGTGATCTACGTGAAAGTAAACTTTCAGCTAAGATCATCCTTAGAAAGGAGGTGATCCAGCCGCAGGTTCCCCTACGGCTACCTTGTTACGACTTCACCCCAGTCACTGAACCTACCGTGGTTGGCTGCCCCTATAAATAGTTGGCGCACCACCTTCGGGTAGACCCAATTCCCATGGTGTGACGGGCGGTGTGTACAAGGCCCGGGAACGTATTCACCGCGGCATGCTGTTCCGCGATTACTAGCGATTCCAACTTCATGGGGTCGAGTTGCAGACCCCAATCCGAACTGAGACATCTTTTGGAGATTAACTCACTGTAGATGCCATTGTAGCACGTGTGTAGCCCAACCCGTAAGGGCCATGATGACTTGACGTCGTCCACACCTTCCTCCGGCTTATCACCGGCAGTCTCCTTAGGGTACCCAACTAAATGCTGGTAACTAAGGACGTGGGTTGCGCTCGTTGCCGGACTTAACCGAACATCTCACGACACGAGCTGACGACAGCCATGCAGCACCTGTACATTGTCCAGCCGAACTGAAGGAATCCATCTCTGGAATCCGCGACAAGTATGTCAAGGGTTGGTAAGGTTCTGCGCGTTGCGTCGAATTAAACCACATGCTCCACCGCTTGTGCGGGCCCCCGTCAATTCCTTTGAG
>ERZ807291.582-NODE-582-length-61955-cov-9.064863_pt1 | contig 61955 bp, 87 predicted proteins | sample MGYA00521257_ERZ807291 | MGnify/ENA primary metagenome ERZ807291 (study PRJEB31413, sample SAMN03169783) | marine metagenome | biome: Marine; feature: Water; material: Subsurface seawater | place: North Sea | collected 2011-04-28 | depth 1 m m ... | reverse complement strand
CCTTTCCAATAATTATATTCTTTATTCATATTCCGTAAATTTTACATACCTATAACAAAGTGTATAAGTAATTTTATTGTATCACTATCGTATATTTTCGTGTCTTATCGTATCAAACTACTCTTATACACAAACCGTTATGTGATATTACTCAACCAAATCGTCTATATTAATATTATGTTCATTTAAAAGTTCTTGTATTTTAGTCCAAGCCTTTTCATATTCATAATCTGTGTGTTTAAATTCACGCCATCCATTATGTACAAGCTCCCATATAAAACAAGCCATATCATTACATTTAGAAAATCTCTTTATTTCAGTTGGATTATTACTTTCAAATATTGCTTTCATAATTTAACGCCACATAACAACGTATATAAAACATTGCTTTTGTGGTATTTTATTTAGTTTATTAATAATTCAATTCTTTTTGTTTATCTATTAATTCCTTTAACAGTATCTTACCCCTGTTATTAAAGCTCCACTTACACCATTTATCAAGCTGACGTTCGGCATATTTTTTACGAGCTACTGATTTTTGTGCTCGAGTATTAACTCGACTGTTATGTCGCATTCCTTTTGATTTTGTGGTTTATAAAGTACTGTATCTGGATGTGTATTTGCTATTAAATTCTTAAACAACTTATATCTCATTGGAAAGGATTCATTAGCCCTACCCTTCGTTTCTATTATAAAGTTCTCACCTTCGAAATCTGGGGTATATTTTATACCTAAGATCTTCTTGTTGCCCCTGTTCTTGTAATCACCCTTGCCATTTGCTTGTCGCTCATAACAGTCTTGATTAAAGCTAAACGAAGGTAATAACTCAAACGACCTTAACTCATAAGTAAACTTTATCTTAGCCTTCCTTAGAGCTATGTACATATACTTCTCAAGGCCAGACGCAAAGTCGATACCATCATATGATACCTTCTTTGATCTTACTGGACCTTTCTTTCTTTTAAATTTAGTTTTCATTATTTCTTCTTTTGTATTCTTCCCATAAAAAGAATACTGATGTTATTGCAATCAACACCGCCATTCCTAACATACCACTGATTAATACTTTCATACTGTATTGTTTTTTATGCATTGTCTGGCGGCTTCAATATACAATAACGAATCCATTAATTCTTCTTGTACATCAATTAAAAATCTATCAAGATCTTTTTTTTCACCAACTATTTCTTGCATCATAGTAGCGCCATATTTTTCTTGACCAATAATACTACGATCATCCATCTTCTTAAGTACTTTAAGTACTATCTCGTCTTTTGTTTTTATTTTCATTTTTAGTCTTTTTGAAATGTACCATCAACCATTTTACCAGTTCTAGATTTTATTACATCATAAGCAGAAGATATACAGTCTTCAATATTATGACCTCTTAGTTTTGCTAGGTTGGTTAAAACAACAACCATATCACCAATTGCATCAATAACCTCAGGTTCATCATTCTTAAGTATAGCTTGAGCTAATTCACCAGCCTCTTCCATAAGCTTGACATATTGAGTTTTAGCATCACCAGACTTGTATATACCTTTTTCGGTAGCCCAATCTCTAATTAAATCATAAATATTAAGCTCATGGTATTCTGTAGTTTTATTTGCGTAAAATTCTTCGTGAAACGCTTTGTTATATATAAAACACCTATTGTTATTATACATTGAAGTATTAGTATTCTTCATGATCCAAGGTATTTTATCTATAGTTAATTCAAACTCTCCTAAGTGTGTTTCCCATGACAACCCCATAATATCCATTAATCTTCCTTTTAACTTACTTACTGGAACATCAAATGTTGTAGTTTGTTCTGTTACATTTACTTTCATATCATTTTTATTTTTTAAGTTTTTATAAAGCTGTTGATCAACCTTATAGTTATATTTTTTTTGTAATTCTACTTCTAATCTAGACACATGATCTATATCGGTAGTTTCTAATACTATCTCATATTCACCAGGCTTATAGCCTTGTTGCTTATGTATCCTTTTTTCTGGGTTTGACGTTACGCCTATCTTCTTGCCTTTAATGTGATATAAGTAGTATTTCATATTACTATAGTTTATTGTTATACAAATGTAAGTTATGTGCGTGATGGTAATAAGTTCCTACTGCATATCCGGTCATTTTAGATACCAAACCTTGCAATAATGAAAAACAGTATTGATCATTGCAGAAACCGTACCAGATGTCATTAGAACGCATATAGACAGACATGTTAAGTCTATCATTTAATACTGTAAATTGAATCGCGTATGTGCAAGGAGTATCTTTAGTATACTTGCAAGCCTCTTTGCCATCGTATATACTTATAGCAGCTTTTCTAGTATTAGGATTATTTTTTAGTAGATTAACCACATGATCTAACTGTGATACATTCATACTTTTTCTTTGCCATTGGTAACCATAGTTAGAATTAACTACGCCAAATTTATCACACATGCTCTGCCATATCTTAGGTATTTTACCGTATATAAGACCTAGTGCTTTTACATTAGGTTCACCAGTTAAATACCACTGCCATTCTGCTTCCGCATACTTTTCATTCCATGCTCGATCAGCAGAGTGTATAGCATTATCCAGTGGGTCTTCTATAGTGAACCCAACATTAAATAAAGCTTTTGTATTGTCGAAATCTACACCTTCAGTTATAATCCTATCCATTAGGTAGGTATAAGCTTCATCAGCGTTTTTAAATTTATTTCTCATATTATTAATTTACAAATATAGTTTACTTTTTATACTTATCGTAGTAGTATGCGTAATATTCGTGTAACTGTTTCCAAATAATATCTTTACCGTATAAATTAGGTGATTTGTTTTTTTTACCACTTATATTTATTTCTATATACCACTTGCCACTAATATCTGCAACTGGATATATAGTTATATTATTATTCATGCACCATTTACTAGCGGCATACTCGTGATTAGTAGGCATATAAGTACCCATTTTCCATTGCTTACTACTAGTTTTCATTATGCTTCCCAAGGCATAATCTCATTTACTATTGAATCAGACACGTGAGGTATAAAGCATCCTGATTTAGGTTCCCATGTAAAATTAGCTTCAGCACCGTTCTCTCCTAAGTTTTGAAACTTAACCTTAAGAACCTTAGCCTTGACAGTCTTAGCATCGTAGTCTCTGTGAACTAGTATACCGTGGTAGCTTGCATCATACCATTCACCGCCACCTTTAATATTATACATAGTAGGCTCTTCAATTTTTCCGTCTTTGTCTTTATACATTTTAGTAGGGTGAGCAACTATGAATACTAGTACATCATACTTCTTTGCAAAAGATTCTATCTTAGTTAAATACTCCATAGTATATCGATTTACATCTTCAGTCTTGCAATCAACATCTCTTACCTTATTAAATGGATCAATTACAAGGCATTTAATACCTTTACGCTTGACCAGCTCAGCGCCTTTACGTAGTACAGACTCTAAGGTATATCGTTCCATGTCTATATGAAAGTAACTACTATTGCAATGATCAGCTATAGTATTCCATTGGTCTCCATCTATATCTTCTTTAGTAGGCATACCCTGCCATGTCTTACGCATTAGCTTATGTGCATGTAGATATGTTGGTGCGTTCTCTGGAGATGCAAAGGCAGTCTTCCAGCCATAATTCTTATTATAACCAACAACCATTTGGTCTACGAAGTCTGATTTACCAGATGAAGGTATACCAGTAACAGTTATAAACTGACCTGTATACGTAGAGAATATATTATCAAAGTTTTCTAATCCAATTTGAAACCCTTTTTTAAATCCATTCCTAACGAAGTCAGTAACTTCATCTTCTATATCTCTAAATGTTGTAACGTTTTCTAGTGGAACTGGCTTTGATCCATTTATTCTACTGCTAAGTTTTTCTTTACCATATTTAATTAAGTATTCGTTTGCATCTTTACAGTCGTCAAACGTAGCAATGTAGCATACCTCAGCACCTAGCCTTCTAACTAGTTCTCTTTGAAGTGCTTGGCCAGCAGGATCAGAGTCAACTGCTAATATAATTTTCTCTTTATCCTCAAGATAATCAATACAATTATCTAAGTAGTCTAAGTTATTAGTGTTTAATGTTGCTCCATTTGGAACTGAAATCGCATTTTTAATTCCGGCCTCATGAAGTGCAAGCACATCCATTTCACCTTCAACAATAATACAGTTATTATATCCTACAACACTATTAATATTATAGAATATCTTCTCAGCACCTTTATATAATTTAAAGTTTTTGCGACCGTCACGATACTTTATATTGATCAATTGATCACCCATAAAGTAGTTGAACTGTATTGCATTTTCGTTCTTACCTGTTTGAGGCATAAACTCTTGACCTTCACTTACGTGTAGGTCTTTGAGTGTCTTACTAGATATACCTCTGTCTGAGAACCATTCTTCAACTTTGGTTGTGTGTATTTTATTAGAAGCTATAGTTTGAGGTCTAGTATATACTTTTTCAGAAGCACCCTTACGTTGGTAAGTATGTAGTTGAAAACTAGTATTACAGTTGTGACAAGTACCAAGACCGCGTTCCCAATCGTAGGAAGCGCATTTAGCTTTTTGATTTTTATCTTTCCTATCGGAAGAACACAAGGGACAAGTCCCCTGTGTTTTACCTTCTTCTAAGGAATATATATTAAATTTATCTATTTGGAAACCATTTATTTCCGTAGTCTCTATCTGCATAGGTATGTGTATTTAATTTAAGTTATTTTAAAACGGTAGATCATCGCTAGCTGCTGGTGCCGCTGCTGCAGTTGCTCGAGGAGCATTGCTGTCTTCTCTAGGTGCTGCTGACACGTTATTACCATTTGTCCATACAACTTTAACGTTGCCTAAATAAACCTTACTAGCTTTAGCATCGCGCTCATCTTTAGATTGCTCAACTATAACTGGTCCTTGATTACCATAGTTATCTAAATCATCATTCAATGTAATAACGATAGGTAGGTACGAACCTTTTTTTCCCTTATAGATCTTTTCTTTAGGGATGTCATTCAAATTAATGTTTGCCTTAATAATACTAGCCATAATGTAATTGTGTTTGTGTACTATAGAGTACGGTTAATAAAAAATTGTTTAGGATCAAAGTCCTTTGTTTTAAAAAATAATTGGTACTGAGCAACTGCTCTTTTAACCTTATCTGCTCCGCGAGCATAAAATTCAGGTGAACAGTCAAACAGACCTATTTGATTTGTGCTTTTGTCTATAACTATGAATATTAAGTCATAGCCAAACAACTTTCTGTATACATATGCCTGACTGTCATAGTTATACTTTGTCGCTGAGTATTTAAACTTAGCAATATCAGCTGTAGTTTTTAGATCAATAATTAACTTTTCATCGTGATTAATTATATCTGCCTTACCTTTCCATAGCTCACCCTCTATTTCTTTTATTCCTGGTACTTCGTATTCTACGTTAGCACCTCTTATTAGGTTTTTGCATACATCGTTAGACATAACAGTGTCAATCATTACTTCAAGCTTATCTACTTCACTTTTTAATAAGCACATCTCACCTCCAGATATTTCTTTATATATCTTTGTATTTCTAGTGCTTGCTTCAATAATCTTAAACTTCTTAAGTTTATCAGGCTCTAAGATCGCTGTATGAAAATAACCACCAACTAAAAATGCTGGTATACTTTCTTGTGGCTCACGTAGTGATAACGGATTTGTTAGTAATTTTGATATATCTGAATTGCTAAGATACTGTTTTCCAAACGAACCGTAATAATCTTCATCATTTTTTAACCTCTCAAGTTCTTTTTTATACTTAGTCATATTACAATGTATTAAGTTCTGTTTCTATATCTTTAGAAAGCTTATACTTAGATTTTATAGCTGAAACCTTACCACCTGATTTTATGTAATCAACTGCTTTATGATACGCAGGATCAGTTTTAGACGTCAGTGTAGTCTTTGCTGATGCTCCGTGATCATTACTAGCATCACTATCAGCTGTATCATCTATTAAAAATAGATTACCAAGAGCATATTTCTTAGCATAAGATGATGCACTTCCAAATTGCTGAGGAGTTTGCATACCCTTTTGATTAAGATCAATACCAACTACAGCTGTCGCATGTATAGCATCTACGCCATCACTTATTGTTGCTGTTGTTTCTAGTATAGGTATAGGCTCATAACTAACTAACTTTTCATTAATAGTTACTGATACACCTAATTCTAATAAGAAGGGTTTTGTAGCTTCTAAAATATCTTCAGCACTTCTGAAGTAATACTTACCGAATGAGTTAAATCTACTTTTTTTTGATTTAAACTTTGTTTGAACTGTTGCCAGCTTTTCATTAATTTTACTCATATATATATAATTTAATTATTTACAAATAATCGATCACTTGCGAATGATCTACCTTTTCTATTAAAGATTCAACAGCTTGCTTTTTTAATTCAGAGACTCTTATATGATTACTAGTACCATTTAAGCCTAATATGCTAGCTATTTCTTTAGCAGAATGCTTTTCACAATCTAAGCCATAAGATAATCTTAATACCTCATACTCATTACCAGATAGATGTTTATTCATTATTCCAGTTAAATAAGAATTAAGTATTGCAATATTATATGGCTCAGAGTCGTCTATAATATTATGGTATAATGTTTCACCATTACCATCGGTAGTAACACTGTCAATGCTAAGGAATATAGAATTAAAGAACATTTCAACCATTTTTTTATCATTAGGATTCTTACGCATTTCATTTCGTTTATGTTCGGGTATTTTTATATCCCCCCTATTGATGTCTATACGTCGTCTAATGGCCCCTTTTATTCGTTTTGATAAGAAGGACTTTAATGTCTTTTCGATGTCATCTGAATCATTTAAACGCCTATAGTCTATTTTGTCTACGGCTCTTACTAGAGCTTCTGCTCCTATTTGGATCAAGTCATTAATACTTAATACTCCAATAGATTGCTGTGACGTAGGAAACTTACGTGCTAAATTTTCTACTAAAGGTAGAAACTTTACTATTAATTCATCTCTTTCATATTCCATCCATAACTTTGGATCTGGCATAGACTCTACTAAGTCTTTTTTATACCGAATGTAATTTTGTACATTATAATTTTTCATTTAGTAACATAATTAAGTTTTGTCTGACCATAATTCTTGGTTCAACAATTCTTTTTCTTTTTTCAGTTCATTGCCTATGTTTCTATGAATGGTTCTGCTACTGCAACTAAGTAATCGTGCTAAAGCACTTATAGTTATTTTTTTACCATTGTCATTTATTTCTAACATGCACTGATATATATCATCCTGATGAATACTTTTACTCCTACCTATCATCTTACCTACTATTTGTAGTTTTTGTTCTTTAGTAAGACCGCAGAAAGGTTTAAAAATTATCTTACGAAGTTTATTTTTAGGCTGTACTTCTAAATCGTACATGCTAACTTCGTATATCATATCTCTAAGAACTTGTTCAGATATTGTAAATGTAACAAATCCATTCATTTTATCAGAAATAAATTTTGATATACTCTCGAATACATCTTGATTAAGATCAGAGTTTAAATACCATATAACTAACATGTGCCATTTCAATGATCTAAAAGTATTTATTTTAGCTTCATTCTTGAACAAGTCATAGCATTGGTATGTACCAAACTCATAATAATAACCCCAGTCAAAGACTTTTGTAGGTATATCAGTAGTAGGTAATCTTCTATAGATTATTCTATTATTGTTTAAGTATTCTATGTTTCTATTGTATGACATAAGCCTGTTACTAGTCTATCTTAATATGCTATTGTCACAGTTTTAATAATTTTAGTCTCCTATTATATTTTTTAAATAAAAATATCTTATTAGAATCAACTTTTAATTCCAATGCGTCATTTAGTATATTATACTTCAAGTCGTATACACGACACATCATATATCTAATGTGACTTCTAACTCTTTTATTTTTCATTTTTTATTCTAATTTTTAATTCAGCAATGGTTTTTTGTATATCAGCAGCTAATTCATATTTTTCTGCATCAACTAGCTTTTGTTTTACATCATACAATGCTTGTACCCTGTCTTCTAGTTCTTGTATATTAGAATAATTATCTTCTACTTTTTCAGTATCTACTGAATCAAATCTTACTTCAAAATCACTATCTTTTTGTTTTTCTATTACAGTTTCTATAAATTGATCATCAATCTCTTTTTGCATATCAACTAATGCATCTACAATCATTTTTGTCAACTTAACCATTTCTTTTTCAGTCATATTACGATTTTATTAATTTTTTTAACTCTAAATTTAATTGTTCTGCTGCATAATTTATATGCTTTTGTGTAGTACGTGACCAATCACCTAATTGTTTTAAGTACTTGCCATCTATTATAGCCACACACGTATTGTAACTGTATATTTTATCATCATGTAGAACTAAATTAGTTCTGTATTTATCAAATCTTCTCATATTACATCTATTATTACATTACATTCTTTTAATAACGTTAAACCATCAGTATTTTTATATACATCACTATATACTACTCTGATTATACCTGCTTGAATAATAAGCTTTGCACATTCCATACACGGTGACAACGTAGTGTATAGCACAGCACCACTACTAGATTGAGTAGACTGAGCTACTTTGGCTATTGCATTTGATTCTGCGTGTAGAACATGTGGCAATGTTAAGCCAGTAATTTTGTTTTCACATTTATTATCCATACCAGACGGAGTACCATTAAAACCAAAAGATAATATGTTATTATTCTTAACAATAACGGATCCTACAGCACGTCTGTTACTAACACTTAATAGGCTAATGTCATATGCGATAGCCATATAAGTCTTGTCTAATTTTTTTTGTCTAGCCATTATTTATTAATTTCAAAATTAATATCGTTTTGAAGACGTATTTTGTTTGTAATGGTATTATTATATGAATCTCTATAAGTAACTGTACCATCTTGCCATGTTATAGCCAACACATCTTTAGTTTGTGTATTAGGTTTTAATTCTACTGAATTAATTTCAGATGAGTACGCAGCAGGTCCTATTATAAGCATTTCTAACGTGTTTAATTCACGTCTAGTATCTTTATCTACCGTATATAAGGTATTTATCTTATTCTCTCCATGAATGACAGTAGCATGATTTCTGTTTATATACTTTCCTATGTATATGTAGCTTGATGAGGTATGTCTTCTAGCTAAAATACAGAACATGTGCCTAGCCGTAACTAATTCAAATAGTCTGCTTTTTGATAGCACATCTTTTTCGTCAACGTTGTAGTACAAACATACAGTTTCCATTATATTATCTAGTGCTTTATTTTTATTATTCATAATTTTCTTTTATAGCTTGTTTAACTTGATTAAATAAATCTTTAAATAACATTTCGTAAGTCTCTTCTCCCATGGGCTCACAATCTATCTCTATAAATCTTTGCATTTCATTAATAACCACGTCTTCACTGTCGGATATTTGTTTTGCAAAGTACATTATAGTATCCTCGTTCCAATAAAATTTATTATCCATATAGTTTAATTGTAACATTTATTCTGCCGCACGAGATCTCTCATGGTTTATATGATCAGTAATCTCTTGGTAGTTAACATCTTCTAAGAATGCACCCACATATGATACTGCTAGGACTGAATCACCAAATACAATCTCTTTTACCATCTCTTGTATAGCGTCTGCAGTGATGTCTTCTTCATAGTCATCCCAGTCAAGGCCATCTAATATTTCTAAATTTACACGCCATGTTGCATAGTTAGTGTATCCGTTATATTTCTTGTTATCCATTTTATTTAAGCTTTTTTAATATCAATTATATATACTTCGCGATCTTTAGTAGGACCATCTGGACTATTCACGCTTTTACAGTTGAATATATCTAATTTACCTGCTTTTTTTGCAAGCAGTCTTATGTATCTCACATCAGTGTATAGCAACTTTTTACCATCTATAATCATAGTACTAGATTTAAAGTTATTTGCAGCAATTAATCTATCTAAGTATTCTGATGCTAGATTTGAAGAAATACTATTTATATCAGTGTATATAGTATCTTTAAGATACTTACTACTTACTTTTTCCTCTAATTCCACGATAAAATCTTTGAACTTATCACCAAATAGCTTATTATATAACTCTTCAAATCCTTCATACTTACATCTTTTACCATTAACATAGAAATCAAACTCAATGTCATGAATATCATGCTCATATATTTCTTTAATAGATTCATTAATACTGTATGCGTTTGAGTACACGTTTGCATCTACTCTAAACAAACCATAGTCTAACTCATAATATGAGTTCATTTGATGGCTCTTGTCCTGACTAATTAATTTTATACTTTTCATAACTTTTTTATTTATTTATTTATCTAATTCAACTTTAATTTGCTTGTGATTCATGCTTAATACTTCCTGTAGCATATCACCAATATAACTTATAGTTTCTTCTTTAGCTACATTAAGTTTATCCTCTAATAATCCACTTCCACTAGAGCTCCAGTCACAATTATAATTTTGTAACCAAAGAGCAAATACTGCTAACTTCATATCAACTGTATCTACTGCTTTGTATTGATCATAATAACCTGAGTCATGGTACTCTGGATGTAGTACATCATTTCCCTTATTCATTTCTTCTACTATGTAATTCTTTGTTTTGCTCATAATATTACGGATTTTTAAATTCATTAAGTACTTCGATCTTTGCGTATGATTCTATATCATTCATTAGACCGCTAATTATATCAGAAAGTTCTTGCTTTTTTTCTTCAGTAGTCATACCGATACAAGTAATTGTAAAATGCAGTAGCATTTTTTTAGTTTTTTCTAAGTCAGTCATAGTTTTTATTTATTAGTACACCAAAATAATAGAGTTTCAGGTAGATCTTCTTTATGAAAGTAAGTAACACCTTTAAGAGTAGTATAATGGTTATTGTCGCCAACAAGCTCTCTTAGTTTTTTATAACTGTGAACTATGTCTAAGTCAAAACCTATTAATATTTTATCTTCAGAAGATAATTTATGACTTTTTATAAATCTTGTATCGCTCATAATTTTATGTTGTTTTAAATATAAATATTAAAAAAATAATATCGAATTACCTACGTATTCTGTATGTAATTAGTTGTAGTGCATTAGATAAACTCTACGTTATCAATGTGCACATTTTCTATTTTGTTGTTGTGTTCAACTTTAATCATAACAAAATCATTTACTATGATGCTACAAACTTCTGCTATCTCACATCCCCAAATTACCTTACTTCCTACTATCATTTTTTTTTAAAAATTATCTCTTACTGGATTATTTAACACCATCTGAGAGGTTGGAGCAATTCCAAAGTATACCCACCCACTATTATCTCTATTGTTGAACTTTTCTCTACACAAATTCATAATATGATTTGAGTCTGACCACTCTAATTGTTCACCTGTGATTGATGTTACTGGAAACCATTTATTCCCCCATCCATCGCCCCTGAATGTTATCCATGCCATCTCTTTATTAAGATCTATCATAGCTTACTTATTTAGTTTATGTTTTAAGTTTTCTAAGGCTAATTTATAGCCAAAATTCATACTCATCTGCATTAGCAACACGTCCATAGATCCATGATTAGCTTTAGCGAAGGATTCCAATTGTTCCCTTTCATTAGGCGTAGCTACAATGCTACGATCCAGTTGCTTTAACTCTTTTTCTATGTAGTTTTTTATTTCACTCATGTCTTACTGATTTTTAACTTTTCTTTAATTAATTCATCTTCAACTATTAGGTTGATTAAATATTGTAATTGATCTCCCTGGTATATCTCCTGAAGTTCAGGATGCTCTTTAATAACTCTATTAAACACAAGCTCTCTTAGTTCTTCTTCATTTAACTCACCCACGTCGTATGGTGGTTCTATAGGGAAGACTAAGTCTGTAAGATTATCTATATAATCTTGCTCATCTTCAGACTCAGGTATTTTAATTTCATTCTCAACGAATGAAGCAATATCTGCAATAGTCTCACCTTTACTCTGATAATTAGAGTTGAACTTAAAATAACTTATTAAGCCTTTATCCCAGTTGTATTTCTTTACCATGCTAATTATTATTTAGTGTTTGTAGTGTTATTAAATAAACCATTGTATCGCCTACCTTGTCTAGTAGATCTTTATCGGTGATAGAGCCATCAAGACACCTGTTTACTTGCTTGATTAAAGACTCTAACTCTTTTTTAGTTTTTGCAGTGACCATATATTTTAAAGGTTAATGATATAATTATTACAGAATTAATATCTGCTTGTCTACGTATTATTTTTGTAAAATAGTTTAGTAGCGGAATCCGCATGGTGTATAGCAGTGTGCTCATTGAGCGCTTAGTTAGCAAACATTCACATTGTAGCTTTCTATAAAACTTTCTGGATTAGTGCAATGAATTAAAAACTCTGCTCCGTTTTCTAATTTAAAATAACACCTATCCCAATCATTTCCTCTATCAAAAGTAAATTTCTCACCCTTTTGTATGGTGTAGTAACAACCTTTCCAACTTAAACTCTCCCTTCTGCTTTCAGGGATTTTACCTACATCTGTTGCGTTTATAGGTGTGTTTCCATACCTACCTTTATCTATAAAGACTCTAATACTTTCTGTTGCTTGTAAGTTCATGATATAGTAGTTTTTTTCATAAGAATTGTTTAGACATGTAAAGTTTACTAAAAAATATTTTAATATTTTATTTAAAGTGCTTGATGTTATATAGTTATAATATCAAAACAAGGAAAATTTAATTCTGTAAAGAGTGTAGTTATATTTTACACTAAAAAAGGTCACAGAATAGTATGTATGGGTAACACACTGAACCTCAGCAAGTAACACTAAAATAAGTTACATTACTTTCATTAGTCAAAAGTGTGACATTAGGCTACTAAGTAAGAAGAGTAACAGGCTATTGTCACACTTTTACGAAGTAGAATAAAGATGAGGAGTAAAGTTGTATTAACTTCACACCTCACCAAAATTATTATATAATTTTCTTGTCTCTTAATATCACTGGGATATTATTAGAAGAAGTGTAACTTTTATATTTCTTGAAACACTCTAACTTATCTAATCCTGGCTTCATTATTTCGTAGGCTAAGTCATGGTTATACTTCACGGTGTTACCATTCTTGAACGTTACTTCAATTACTTGATCTTTGCCAACTAAAGACATGCGAACTACAAAACGCTTTGATTTTAATACACTCATAATTTTAAAGTTTTAAAGAGTAAATAAATAAATATAGGTTTAATATCATTTTAAGCATGTATTCTGTCTGTAACGCCTCACTTCGCTTCGCTCCAAGAGTGTATAGCATAAGCGAAAAAAACACTCGCGTAGGGCGGAGTATACTCTTCCGATCGTATTTCAAGATCAGGCCTGCTTGTCTACTCGCTAGCGGTTTAGATTACACCATTAAGATACATGGTGAACGCTATTTCTTTACCGATCACCCAGTATAGTGTCTCGCGAGCCGTAGCATCACCAAACTGCCAACCGTGATAAGTTTCCATTGCGTATAGATCGGAGTCATAGCGACTATCTAAATGATATTCACACTCATCCTCACTACCGTTGATAGTTAGATCAATAGTTTGTAGTAATGTCTCCATGTCTACGTTAGAATCTTTGTCTACCTCACTAAGCTCTTTAGTGTCTACACATCCACTGGTTTGTTCTACACCATCGCGGTACACATCCACTTGGATTTCTGTATCTTCAAACGTAGTGACCTCAACTTTTAAGTCAAGTATTTTTACTTCATGCTTCATATTAGTAAATATTTATTATTAGGTTATTGTATTAGTGTATATTAATCATTAGTTGCTCTTCGTATTCCTTACTCTCTCTGTCCGAGCAGTATATACTATGTATACCGTAACTTATTGCTTCTTCATGTAACTTATCAAACATTTCACCTGGCTGAACAGAACCAGTGAAAGTGATAGATATGTAAGCGTTCATTGGTACACCTTCGTAATCCTGTTCTATTTGAGGATCTACAGAGCAGAATAATGGTAGATTATATTCACCATCGTTCTCTGTTATTATTACTTCTAACTCCACCACATTATGGTGGTTAACAAGCGAGGCAAACTCCTCACTGTTTATCATACTCATAAATTCTTCTTTTTTCATAGTGTATAAATTAAATTAAGTAAATAAATAAATATAAATTTAATATCTCACCTCGCTACGTATTTTATATGTAACGCCTCGCTTTTCTTTAAGAGTGTATAGCATAAGTGTAGGAAACACTCATATAGGGCGGAGTATACTCTTCCAACCCCTGTTTCACTGGTCGTCCTAACTATCTACTATGTTACAGAGTGGTTATCTTATCCAACCATCACCGTAACCGATGATTGCTCTCACCCACTTGTAGCTTTTAACATCTTCTCTTGTGTAGTCAACTCTCTCGCAACCGCTTCGAAAGTCGTAGTTAAACACTATAGAGTCTCTTTTTAAGATCACTCTAAGGATATAGAGTCCACCATAGTTAAATAGTAACTCTAAGTTGTACTTTGCATTCTTCATAGTGTATAATTTAAAAGTTAATAATTAGTAAATATTTATTATTAGTACAGGTATTTTAGTAGAATTAGTATGCACTACTATAGATTTAGGATAAATAAGTCGCTCATATTGTGGCGAAGTTTGGGGAAGTATTATTAAAATATTGAGTAATTTGAAGTATTTAATATTATTATTTTTTAGATAAGTGATAATGGTGTTCATAGTGTATAAATTAAATTAAGTAAATAAATATAGTTTTAATATCTCACTTCGCTACGTATTAAAACTGTAAGTAGCGAGGTGTATAGCACTAGGTGTTAGTGCTTAAAAGTTATCATAGTAAATATTTTTTATTATATCCACCTGTGTATACCACTCATCTGTATGAGGATTATAGTTTGATAGGTCATCACTATATATCTTCATGACTTCAAAACAATCATCATAACTTGGAATATCTTGATGAGGTTCTTTCACCCAGTGTTTGTCTTCACTACAGTCATAATCATTCTTAATTGAGTACATATACTCTTCTAGCCTTTCTAGCTCTTCACTCCATACTGTTTTTATAATCTGACAGTATGCTTGGTAATTAAATTGCTTCTTCATGTTATTTAGTGTATAAATTAAGTAATTAATAAAATATATAAATTTAATATCCCACCTCGCCAAGTATTATATCTGTAACGAGCGAGATATTAAATTTAAAAGTTAAGTTATATTAACTTAGAATCTTGGAAGTATACCACTCTAAGTATATCATTGACCATCTCTCCTAGTTCTTCTTCTTTTACCTCCTCTTTATTTTTAATTAACTGTTCTCTTACCATCTCCCAAAGGTTATCTTCTACCTCGCCGCAGATATTATTAAAATTTTCCTTCCCTAACTTTTTAACAGAAATTTCCATTTTTTTATATTTTTAATGGGGTTAATAAATAAATTATATAATTTTAATATCTCACTTGCAACGTATTATATCTGTATAGCACTTATACCTATTCGCTTAACCGAGTGAAAAAAAAGCAAAAAAAAAGCGCAGCTCTCGCCACGCTCTTTAAAGCTCGTAGAAGTTATACTAACTTCATATCTCGCAGTATCACCGGTATGTTAGTAGAGCTAGTATAACTCTTATATTTTTCCCAGCAGTTCATAGCGTTCAGCTTGTCTTTCATAGCTTCATACGCTATATCGTGGTTATATACTACTTGCTTACCATCTTTGAACGTCACTTCGATTACTTGACTCTTGCCGATTAATGACTTTCTCACTACAAATCTCTTACTTTTCATTACACTCATAACACTTAGTTTTTAAAATAAATAATTAAATAAAAATTAATAAAATATATAAATTTAATATCTACTATTTAGCGTATTATATCTGTATAGCATTTACCTAAAAATAAGCGTATAATAAAATAACCAGGATCGAGCAAAGTAAAAAAAAAGCCCCAGCAAATGCTGAGGCTTAGTTAGTGTAGCTGTTACGTTAGCTTGACGTCTCTTAGTACAACTGGTATGTTGGTAGAGCTAGTGTAGCTCTTGTACTTTTCCCAGCAGTTCATACTGTTCAGTTTATCTTTCATAATATCATAAACAATATCATGATTGTAAACTACTTTCTTACCATCTTTGAATGTGACTTCAATTATTTGATTTTTTCCAATCAAACTTTTTCTTACCACAAACCTTTTACTCTTCAAACTTTCCATAACTTCTCTTTTTTTATGGGTTAATAAATAAATAAATTAATAAAATATATAAATTTAATATCTTCTTTAAAGCGTATTACGTCTGTATAGCATAGTATATACCTAATATAAAACGTAAATACCTGGGTATAAAATAAAAGAAAAGGCAAAAAATAATCGAAATAATGGATAAAAACAACGGGGTCCCGCTAAATAGAAATCGATTTTGCTTTTAGAAAAGTTTTTTTAAAATAGGGGTATAGCCCCATTTCCCCCTATAAATAATGTAACTTCTAACTTTACCATGTGAGTATACTATATATAAGAAATACCAATAATAATGGGAATAAAAAATTTTTTTCAAGGAAATAAAAAGGATAGGCAGGAGCGTCGTTCTAGTTATATAAAAGAAGAGACTGATAGGTATCTTCCAGACGGTGGAAGGGAAATATCTAAAGTAAAAGTAAATAGATTTAAAAACCAGAAATCTAAACGCGTTAATTATGATGACGGTTATACTTTTACAAGTACAAAGAAAACTAGGCGTAAGTATATTAAACAAAATGAAACTGACTTTGTTACTGACAGCGGACTTAATACAGTAAAATATAATTTATCAACAAAAAAAGGAAAGCATAGAAGTAGTACATGGGAAAAAAACCAAACAAGTCAAAGAACTCCGTACAAAGAGTCCTCTTCAGGCCCTGCATATTTTGGTAATATGACATACGCAGCAAATGGTAATACTGAGTGGTACAACGAAAATACATTATCAGGAAATGTAAAAAAAGTAACTAAAAATCGACGTAAAACTACGACTGAAGAAGGTACATGGTCTCCTGAACAAGGTAAGTGGTTAAGTTCTAAAAAAGTAGTAAAAAATCCTAAGAGAAATGGCAAGTAAGCAGAAGTTAAGCCCTAAGGCAGCAAAAGATAAGGCTGCTAGAGACTTGAAAGCTGCTAAGACTCCTGAAAGAAGGGCTAAGAAAAACGAAAATCAAAAAAAACGCATAGCTGCCGGTAAGAAGTTTGGTAAGCTATGGTTATTAGGTAAGGATTACGACCATAAAGACGGGAAGTTTAAGTCAGTAAGCGCAAACAGAGGTAATGACGGTAACGGAACTAAAAGAGAAGGTAAGAAATAACAAAAGACATGGCATTTAGGCTATTTAATAAAAAGAAACATATCAATTCTGCAAGGTCAACTAAAACTTACCTTGGTTTAGATGAAAGTGGTGAAATTACATCGTTCAATAAAGCACCGCTATACGAGGGACATAAAGAATCCACTCATTATATGGTGGACAACAATAAAAGAACTGCGTGGCCTTCTATAACAGAGGATGGCAGTGGTGGTTATAAAAAACAATCAAGAAAACAGGCTAGAAAAGCTGGAGAGGTGTATAAATTTTTAACAAAAAAGAAAACCAGAGAGTTTGCTAGAGAAGGAAATTGGAAGAAATAACAAAAGGCATGAAAGGAGTTGCACATTACAAGAAAGACGGTACACTTTACAGGGGTACTAACACACATAAAGACGCTAAGGGTAAGCTAATGTCTGGTAAGAACCATACAGCTAGTAGTCAGTACTTATTTCATGCTAAAGAGCTGTCAAAGACAGTACAAAAGAAACTAAAAACCAAATAATATGGCAATAAATTACACATATCCAGTAAAGGCACAAGCTATACCAGATGATGAGGTCTTAATCATTGACAGTACGGATAAAATTACAAGAAGAACATCGATTAAAAGTATACTTGCACTAGGAACAGGTGGCGGTAGTGGTGGTGTTACAACATTTCAAGCTACAAATGGTACTTTCATAAATTTCACGCCAAATACTGCAACATTAGGAAGTATTACATTGACAGGTGATTTATCTGCATCAGGTACAGCAGGCACAGCTACATTCCTTAGAGGCGATAACACGTGGTCTACAGCAATTACCAATGTTATTGGTTTAGACCCAATAAGTGTTAGTGTGGCTAGTGGAGTTGCTACAGTCTCTATAGGTACATTTGTAAGTGTAGTTAACGGAGGAACAGGTTTAACTGCACTAGGAACTAGGAGTCAGGTTATGGCTGTAAATAGCACGGCTACAGCTTTAGAGTATGTACCTCAGCAGGTGGTAGAAACTATAAAAGCGGCTGAAGCTGTAGATAAAGGTGATCCTGTATATGTAGTAGGATTTGATTCTGGTAATTCTATAGCTACAGTAGGTAGAGCTGATGCAGATGATCCTAGTAAGATGCCTAGTATTGGTATTGTCACAAGCACATTGCCTATTAATGGTATAGGGGAAATGATGGTTGTTGGTGCTATTGAATCGGTTGATGTTAACGCAATAACTTCTGTAGGTCCAAACCCATTAGTTAACGATAAAATATACGTAAAAGGTGGCGGTGGTTTAACTTCTATAAAACCTACTGGAACCCAATTAATACAAAACGTAGGTATAGTACTAAAAGCAGGTGCTCAAGGAGCTTTGCAAATAACAGCAATCGGGAGGTCTAATGACTTACCTAATATACCGCAGGGTAATATTTGGGTAGGAGATTCTAGCGGTGTTCCAGATGCTTTACCTATAGGTGGTGTTGGTACTGTACTAACGTCAAACGGTACTTCCGCTTCGTGGTCTACTACTGGTGTCACAAACTACTTACCACTAGCTGGTGGGGCAATGACTGGGCCTATAACTACTAATAGTACGTTTGATGGAAGAGATGTAGCCGCTGATGGTGTTACTGCTGATGCAGCGTTACCTAAAGCTGGTGGTACGATGACTGGAAGTATATTTGACGTTTCTTTAGTGCAATTAAAAGAGCAAGTGTTACCAGACGCTTCAGGTAATCCTACACCTACTTTTAATGCGGCAAATGGGGCATATGCTAATATATCTGCAGATGATGCAATCACTACTTTTACTATATCTATAATGCCAAATGGTACTACTTCAAAATTATTTATTACTACGAGTCCTAATACTAGTGTAGGCCAATGGATAGACAGTAATAGCGCACAAGTTATATGGGCAGGCGGATCAGCTCCAACTTTAAATATAACTGGTGCTGTAGATGTTATAACGTTCGAGTTTAGTCAGGGAATAGTATACGCTTCTATAATTCAAGGTTACGCATAAAATAAAACAAACAAAATAATATAACATGTCAAACACAAGTAAAGGAATAGGTCAAGATAGATTAGCAGGAACATTTGGTAGTAAGTACTTAGCTGCAACTACTGTCCACACTAATCTTAATGCATATGCATTTATAGTACAAGAAGATGCTGTAATGGCTTTAATAGCTGGAGGCGATGGTTCTACGGCAGCAACGGGAATAGATTATCTTACTACTCAAGCACTAGGGTCTGTTACTCTAAAGCAAGGTACTTTAATAACCGCACCTCAAGGTGAGTTGTTTCAAAATATAACAATTACTTCTGGTTCTGTAATAGCTTATTCGTAATGCCGTTCTTGTCTGCATCGGGAGTGAGCCCGTATAATAAGATTAGAGTTGGGAGTGGGGGTGGGGTTGAATTACCTTTCGCTTTTGATAATGCCTTAGAGTTTGACGGGGTTAATGATTATGTTGATTTAGGGTCAGGGGCCGCTGTACTTTCTACTGCTTTTGAATGGACTATATCGTTATGGATAAAACCGAGCAAAACAGGTGTAAGTTTAGGTGGTGATAACTCTTCAGCAAACGATTTATTATACCTTATAAATTCTACATTATTTAGAGTTCAATTTGCTGGTGGAAGTGCTGCATTATCGAGGCTTAATTTTACAATACCTACCGTAACATTAAATCAATGGCATCATGTATGTATTACAAAAGATAGTAGTAACGATGTCAGGGTGTATTGGAATGGCGTAGAAAGCGTAACGGGAGCCCTCCCAACAAATGACACTATACGAATTTATCAACTAGGCTCTTATAGGAGAGTGGGGTTATGGTTTGAAGGAGTTATGGATGAGTTTGGTTTAGACATAACTACCGCAGCATCTTCATCGCAGGTTAGCGATTTATATAATGGCGGTAATGGTGCTTCGTTTTTAAAAGTAATGCCTTCCGCTAGAATTAACTATCATTTCAACGAAGTTAGCGGCTCTAGTGTAGCAGTTGACGCAACTACTAACGGTAATGACGGAACACTAAACAATTTCAATACATCTACTTGTTGGGTAGCACACGGTTTCGGTTTTGGGAATGCTTTAGATTTTGATGGGGTTAATGATTATGTTTCATTACCTACTTGGGGAACAACGACATCTAACCTAACTATATCGGTATGGCTAAATCTTACTAGTGCTAGTGGGTTACAAGCTGTAATCAGCAGTACGGCTTCGGATTTTTGCCACTTTCAGTTAAATTCAGGTGCAGTAGGAGGTTATATATACGGGCCTAATGTTCTTTTTAGCAGTACCACAAATTTTGGAGGTTCTAATTTAGGTACTTGGTTTCATGTTGTACTAACTTACGAATTAGGCATAACTAAATTATATGTTAATGGTGTTTTAGAAACAACGTCATTTTCAAGCGCAACACCTATAACCGCACCAACGACTTTTAATATGGGTGTTGGTATTGGAGGAGGAAGGTTTTTACATGGGGTACTTGATGAAGTTGGTGTTGATAGGACAAAAACAGCTACGCAAGTGCAAGTAACAGCCCTTTATAATAGCGGAAATGGTGATGATTTCACAACCGTAATGGGATCAAGTAACAATTATTACAAACTCAACGAAAGCGGCACAGACACCATAGCAGTTGATTCAAGTGGAAATGGAAACGATGGAACATTAACAAATTTTCCTGCATCTGGAATGTGGGTAGCACACTAAATAAACAACTATGCAATACTACGGATACACAACAGACAAAACAAAACTGCCAATAGACAACGTTTGGCTAAGTAGGAATGAACTAACCCTAAAAGACGATTCAATAGTCTATGGCTATGAAGGAGAAGATAGTGAAGTAGATGGAGTTGTTGTTATGACACGGAAAGACTTTAATGCTTGGGCTAAAGAAAACCTAAAGCAAGGAGTGTAGATTTTGGGTATGAAACCGAGAAGATAAGTTACGTTATAGACCATAAGTATTGTCCTGACTAACTGCATGGATGGTTTCCTTTTAGCCGCTGTCAGCAGTACCGACTTAAATATTAAATAACAACCAAAAACAACAACCAAACATGAGTGGAGAGATTATAGATGCGTTAATGAATAGTGGTGCTGGACTTGGAGGTGGGGGAGTATTAGGAGCTATTCTAGCAAAATATCTCGTCAATAAAGCAGAAAGAGAAGTTCGGTATATAAAAAAAGAGTTATCTGAAAACAAAGAGCTAGACTCTGCAAGAGACACAGCAATACAACTACTCAAGCTAGATATGGAAAACAGAAAAAGTCTTATTGATAAGCTAGAAAGACAGATGGAAAATCTATATAATAAAGTAAATAAATAATAAAATAGGTAATAATAGAATTATACACATAAAACTTAAACAACAAAAAAAATGGCAAACGAAGTAATTAACTTAGGCACGGTATTTAGTGGTTTCGATAGCGGAACAGACTTACAACCAAAGAATACAAGAACAAATAACCAAGGTGTAAAAATCGAAGACATCGCAGGATTTATTAAAATAAAAACTACTGCTGGCGCTCCTACTTCAGGTGTAATAGGAGATATGGTGTTTAATACATCTGACTCAAAAATATATATCTGTAAAACAGCAAACACTTTTGTAGCGACAGCAGCATTAACGTAAACCTTATCTCCAGGTAAAAGGAGTAACAATATAATCTAATCTAATCTAATAAAATATGTCTGACGGAATCGTTAAGAATTTAAACTTCGGAGACGAAGGTAAAAATAAAGTGTTTGAAGGTGTATCAAAATTAACACGTGCCGTTAGCTCTACATTAGGGGCTAGTGGTAAATGTGTTATGCTTGAGGATGCATCTGGCAAACCATTAATAACAAAGGATGGTGTAACTGTAGCAGATTTAATTACGCTACTAGATCCTGTAGAAAACATGGGTGCAACGCTTCTAAAGGAAGCTGCTAGGCAAACCGTAAAAGAAGCTGGCGATGGAACAACAACGGCTACGGTACTAGCACACTCTATACTAAAGATCGCTTTCAATACAAAGGATTATAATTCTAGAGAAATAAGAGATGGTATAAGCTCTGCTGTTGATAAGGTAGTTGGCTACCTAGAAAAGAAAGCAAAACCAGTCGAAGGATCAATGCTTAATCATGTAGCTACAATATCATCTAACAATGATAAATACCTAGGCGATATTATAGCTAGTACGTTTGAAAAGGTTGGTGATAACGGAGTAGTTAGCATGGAACTATCAAACGATGAAAAAACAACTGCAGATATAGTTGATGGCGCAACCTTAAACAAGGGTCTTAAAAGCATGCACTTTGTGAATAACAAAGAAAAGGGTACTTGCGAATTAAACAATCCACTAGTACTTATAGTAGAGGACAAGATACCTAACGTAAGAAAGATACAAAGCATACTTGAGCATATTATCAAGGAAAAGAAAGAATTACTTATAATCGGTGATGCAGATGAGCAGGTAATCACTGCATTGGCAATGAACGCTATGAAAGGTAATATCAAGGCCAATATAGTTGACGCACCAGATTACGGCATAAACAGGAAGCAGATACTAGAAGACTTTGCTGCGTTAACTGGAGCTAAGGTTATAAATGAGGAATTAGGGGACGATATGGATCTGATTGAGTCAGATTATTTAGGAACATGCTTAAAGGTAACCACAGACAATGAAGAAACTATCTTACAAACTGAAGGCATTAATAATGACGTTGATGATCTTATTAAAAAGATTAATTCACAGCTTAAAGAAACTAGTGCTCCCTTTAAAAAGATTCAACTTGAAAAAAGGCTTTCAAGGCTTGCGGGCAAAGTTGGTGTTATTAAAGTTGGTGCTAACTCGGAAGTTGAATTAAAAGAAAAGAGTGATAGAGTAGAGGATGCAATATGTGCAACTAAAGCTGCTATCAAAGAAGGTATACTTCCAGGCGGTGGAATAGCACTATTAAATGCTAGTGATAAGATTAAAGCTAAGGGCGTAGGTGAAGAGATATTGCTAAGAGCTCTTAGAGCACCATTTGATATTATAATGGAAAACGCAGGGATGCAGGACTTTGAAGCACCTAAGGTTGAAGGCAAGGGATATAATGTGGTTACAGGAAAAATGGTAAATATGATTAACGCAGGAATAGTTGATCCTTTATTGGTAACTAAAAGTGCTTTGAAGAATGCTGCCTCTGTAGCGAATACGATACTAGCTACTGATTGTGTAATTAATAACTTAAGAGCATGAAAGCAGTAGGAAAATATATACTAATAGAGCCAGTTAAAGAAGGCGAAGTATCTACTAAGGGAGGTTTACTGTTAGCTGAAAATCACAGAGATAATATAAGATATAGAGAAGCTAAGGTTAAAACCATAGGCACTTTAGTCGAAGGTGTTAAAGACGGAGACACTATCTATTATGATAGACATGCTGGATTTGATATGGAAATAGACAAGACTATTTATAAGGTCATAAAAGAGTTTGATGTTGTTGTAGTTTTATGAGGAAGTTAGAGGCCAACGATGTACGAGACTTACACCTGTTAAAGCATTATCGGATAATACGACAATGGGCTTGCAAAAACAACGGGTTGAACAATGCAGATTTAGAATTATTAATATATCTAGATTGCGTTGGCCTTTTTAACAGACTTGATTTTATAGACGGATCTTATTCATACAGTTGGGATAATAGAAGATGGGCTAAGTTAAAAGAACAAGGATGGATAAGTTTGTTTTCAGCTAGAAACAGGACAACTGTTAAGTCTAACGTATATAAAGTATCTTTTAAAGGTAAGCAACTTATACATAGGATTTATAGAATTATGTTAGGAGAGGAGGATATACCCACCAGCACTAAACGTAACTCGATAATGAAGGGTAAAAAATACACAGACAAGGTGCTTATAAAATCAATTAAAAACGTAAACAACGATAAATCATTATAAGATGGGATACAAAACAAAATCTATGCTTCATGTGTATAGTGCTGATAAACCTAAAGAAGACAAGACAAAGACTCCAGCAGCTAAGGGTTCTTATAGTAACCCGGGTAGTAACTTATTTCCTGCGTATAAGCCTAGAGTAACAGCAGCTACTAGTGTTGGCGGAAGTGATGCAGCTCAACTTGGTAATGTAGCGGCACAACTAGCATCTAAACTTATTGGCTCGGGTGCTGGTAGGTCTACTAGCAATTTTGATCGCAAGATAGAAGCAAAAAAAGAAAAAGGAAATTTGGCGGGTTCTGCAAGAGCAGAACGTAGAGAAGCTAAGTGGGATTATCGCCAAAAGAAAAGAGCTGCTAAAACACTAGCTAAAACAGAAGGCACGTATCTATCAAAGCGAAAAGAAAAGAAAAGAGTTGAAGGTTTAGATGCTTTTGATAGAGAGACCTACGATATGGAACAATCAGTAAAACCTACAAGAAGTGAGAGCATTGCTAGTGAACTCAAGGAGAATCAATTACGTAGATTGAATGCTGCTAAAGAAGAAACTAAACCAGAGGGAGATACTGGTAGTAGCATAACAAATATTACAAATACTGGAACAGGGGCATTTAATCCAAAGACTAGGTTTACACTTGGTGGTAGTTTAAATAATGAAAACTGGAACAAGCTTGTTCCACCAAAACCTGTTTTTGGTAAAAATATTAATGTTAAAAATCCTAACGTGAATGTTAATGACCCTGGCGAAGGAGTTCCAACACCAACTAAAGAGTTAACTGAACCAAAACCAACAAAAAAACCTTTTAGTAATCTAGACTTTACACTTGCTAATGCTAAGATTGCTACCCAAAAAGAAAATGCTGAGAAAAAGGAAAATCCTACCCAAAATGAAAAAGATATAAGTAGAAAATACCATGAACAGAAACTAAAAAAAGCTGAAGTAAACGTTGGGGCTGGTGAACAAGACAATAGCTATGACGCAGTTAAGAAGCGGGAAGAGATAGAGAAAAAATACGATAAATTAAATGAAGATAGATTTAACATGGGATTTCCACCTCCAACCATAAACTAAAATATAATAATAATTATGAAAAACGTACTTTATCAATTAGGCGATACTGCCGCAAACTTAGAGGGTTCTACACCTGCAGAGCAGGCCTCAGTAGGCATGGGTAAGTCAACGCCAGCAGCTACGCCTGCAGCAACACCGCCAATAGCACCTGTGGCACCAGCGCCTGTAGCACCAGCAGTAGCAACTGATTCAAATTTTTCACCAAGTACTAAGGCTAACGCAGATTATATATATGGCAGTGAAACAGCCAGAGGACTTTAAAACAAATATTATGAAAAAAGAAAAACGAATGTATGCCCCAGCACAAGGAAGTGATGCAATATGGGATGGACCTCTAGATTTAAGCTCAATGCCAAAAGGCAAAGGTTCTAGTAGAGGAGCAAATGGTATAAAGCTATTAGCGCATAATGCACCTGCTTATATATCAGGACCTATATCTAAGATAGCAGAAGGTACACGCGGTCTAGGCATGAACTAATGGATGTAGCAGATTTGAAGATATGGCTACTTAGCAGTATCGTCATGTTCATGACATTGACAGATATAGAGGTAATATTAAAAATATTTTTATTAATCTTAACAATAGCATATACTTCATATAAGTGGTTTTATTTTTATAAAAAGAAGAAGTATGAGAATAAGTAAACATATATCATATAAAGAAGGTATAAGAAGTTCTACGGCGAGCCGCATGGGCATAGATAACTACCCTAACGCCACTCAATTACTTAATATGACATTACTGTCAGAGGAAATATTTGAGCCGCTTAGAGAGTACGTAGGAGGTCCTATACGGATCAACAGCTTCTTTAGGTCTGAAAAATTAAACAGAGCACTTGGGGGAAGCTTCACTTCTCAGCATTGTAAAGGCGAAGCTTTTGATTTAGATGATTCTTACGGCCACAAGACTAATGCCGAAATGTATGAGTTCATCAAAAACAATTTGTCTTATGATCAGCTTATATGGGAATTTGGTTCAGATGAGAATCCAGACTGGATACATGTGTCTTATGTCTCTGAAGAAGAGAATAGAAATATGCGGCTAAAAGCTTACAAGCACAATGGTAGAACTAAATATAAATCAATATAATGCCTTATACGCAATACGGCAGTCCTTTCTTAGCTAAAAGCAAGCCACCAGCTCCTTCAAAGAAAAAGTCTTTAGGTTATTACAATAAAGCAAATCCTACAGGTACAGGAACTGATGCCGGCGGTGGTATGACTGCTAAGGGCGTTGCTAAATACAAAAGAGATAATCCAGGCAGTAAGTTAAAGACAGCTGTAACTAAAGACCCTTCTAAAATTAAAAAGGGCAGCAAGGAAGCTGGAAGAAGAAAATCTTTTTGTGCTAGGTCCAAAGGCTGGAAAAGTGAGAGAGGGTTAGCAGCAAGAAGAAGATGGAATTGTTAATAGTAAATAAATAAATAATATCATGGGTAAATTAAGAGCGGCTTTAAAGAAAGCTGGAAGCAAGGTTAAGGGAAAAGTTAAAGAAACTGGTAGTAAGGTTAAAGCAGGAGTTAAAAAAGCCGAGGTCAAGTCTAAAGAACGAGGAGCAAAAGTTGCAAGTAAGGCAAAAGAAATTGGAGGCAAGGTTAAAAAAGAAGTTGCTAAAGGCGGTGTAGTTGGGGCAGTAAAAAAAGCTGCTAAAGGAGGCCCTTCTATGAAGTCTAAAGTTTATATGTCAGGTGCAACAGCTAAAAAAAATAAAAGAAAATAATTATGGGAAAGAAAAGAGATGCTCGTATTGCTCAGAATGAGGCGAATATGCAGGAAATGCAAGCTAAACTTGAAGATAATTATGTTAATGCTAGAGTTCAAGCAGGCGGTGAAGATCAAATGTCACCTGAAATGCAAGAAATACTTGCTACAGGCAGAATTGCAGCAGCAACATCTATGGGGAGCGGTATTAATATGAAAGGTGGTTGTCAGATTAAAAAGCACATGAAGAGTAGCGGAATAAGCATGACATCAAAGGGCGACCCAATAAAGAAAAAAAGTAAAAAGCTCGATATTTACAAAACACTTGGCCCAGTAAATGTACCTATAAACGATGGGAATTATACGCTTACATCAAGCGGCGCAAATTTTTTTAATAAAAAATTAGAAAAAGCTAATCCAAAAGCGTATAGAGAGAATTATCTTGAGAATGAAGATAAAAAATTCTATCAGCGAATGAAAAAAATGCATACTATTAAGTAAACATGGCATTTAAACTACAATCACCTCCTTATGTAAAAGAACCTATACCTACTTATGAGGCAGATTTAGGGGAGGGTGTACTTGGGCAAAGTAATAACAATGGCACTATAGTGGTTAACAATAAGCTAGACCCTAAGTTCCACAAGGAAGTTATTGACCATGAGATGGTGCATATTAATCAGATGTCTAGAGGTGATTTAGATTATGATGAAAACAATATATACTGGAAGGGCAAGACTTACTCTAAGAGTGATAGTAAGATAGCTATGGCTAGTCCAAAGAACTCTCCTTGGGAAAAGGAAGCTTACAGTAAATCAAAAACTAAATATAAAGATACAAAGTACAATGTTTAGACCTAATGTAGTAACAAACGGCCTGTTGATGACAGGTAATAAGATAAAGGTAGTCAAGAAGAAAAAGAACTCAAAAGGAACTTCAGTGGAAACCGCAGACAACACTATGTTTGCGGCACCTAAAAAGCTTGCTTATAATGACCCTGTTGCAGTACAAAGAAGAGCTGAGGAAAGATCATCTCAAAGGGTGCAAGATCAATCGGCTGCTAATGCAAGAAAATCTAATCCAATGACTGCTAGTCAGCTTAAAGGAAAAATTAAGGAGGCAAAAAAATTCCATAAAAAAGTTGGCAAGAACCAAGCAAAATCTACAAAACAATCTCTTAACAGACAGAGCCTAGCTACTGGTGGTGTTCAAGATATGGTACAAAAAGCTGGTGATACGGCTCAACGTGATGCCTCGGCTTGTGGTCGAACATCTTCTTGTGCAAGAAAAGTTTATAATAAATTCAAGAAAGGGCAGGGTGGTAAAAAAGGAAAAGCACACGACAAACTAATGAAAAAATAAATGAAAAAGAAATTTAAAGATACAAAGATAGCCGCGTTTTTAAAAAACAAAGCCCCTGGAATTTTAAATATGGTGGGCGATATACTACCTACTAACGGTGCACTTGGCGTTGTAAAGAATTTAATATCTAAAGACGATTCTATATCTGTTGAAGATAAAGAAACGGCATTAAGACTTATAGACCAGGACACGGCAGAAATGAAAGAGGTTAGTAAGCGTTGGGCTGCTGATATGAAGTCTGATTCGTGGCTATCTAAAAATACTAGGCCAATGTCATTAATATTTTTAACCTTAATGACCGTAGCCCTAATATGGGTTGATAGCATTGAAGCCGCTAGTTTTTCCGTAGATACTGGGTGGGTTAATTTACTACAAACATTAACTACGACAGTATACGTTGCTTACTTTGGTTCAAGGGGAGCAGAAAAATGGAAAACTTTAGGTAATAATAAATAGAGTATAATCAAATTTAATTTAATATAATGAATATAACTAAAAAAGAGTTAGAGAAAGTTAGGGAACAGCAAACTAAAATTGCAGAAATTAAGCAAGATTTAGGAACGCTTGAAATGCAAAAGCACGAGATACTTCATGTGTTGGTAGATATAAACAAAGAAGTCAATGATACCAAAAAATTACTAGAAGAGAAGTACGGGCGAGTTAATATAAATCTTGATGACGGTAGTTATACTGATATTGAGGAAAGCCCTAGCGAATAATGGAAAGTGTTATAAGGAAAATTAGCATTGGCGCTGATTACAAAAATGAAGCTATGCATTACGCTGTATCACAGCAAGTGTACGGTGGTCATGAAATATCTGATATTCTCCTAGATGAGAAAGATAACTCTTATAACATTTACATAAAGAAGAACGATGAAGTATTGCCTTGGAAGAAGTTCAATTCTAACATGGCTATCTCTGTGGAGTACGATTTACAGTATTAATGAAAAGCGTACATGATTTTATTGTAAAGCCTATAAACGGTAGATACAATAATACAGTAAAAGTCGGAGATGTAGATCTTGTAGTAAACACGAAAATAGAGGAGTTTAAAAACATAAGCAAGATTGCTGAGGTAGTAGCTTTGCCATTATCAATAAAAACAAATGTAAAGATAGGTGACAAAGTTGTTGTTCACCACAACGTCTTTAGAAGGTTTTATGATATAAGAGGCAATGAAAAAAACAGTAGAAGTTTTATAAAAGAAGATATGTACGCTTGCTCACCAGAGCAGATATATATGTACGGAGCCAATACAGCTCATTTAGACTACTGTTTTGTAAAACCTATAGTGAACAGCGATATTTTTATTACAAGTAAAGAGAGGCCTCTTATGGGCTTATTGAAGTATGGTAATGAAGAACTAGAAAGCCTTGGCGTTTACGAGGGTGATTTAGTTTCTTTTAGACCAACGTCTGAATTTGAGTTTGTAGTAGATGGAGAATTATTATATTGTATGAAATTAATTAACGTTGTATCGAAGCATGAACGTAAAGGAAACGAAGAAGAGTATAATCCAAGCTGGGCAAAAAGCAGTTGAGGAATTGATTAAGGTAGCCAAAGAGGCTATTGTAGATTCTGATGATGATCTGACAGCTGATAAACTAAAGAATGCGGCGGCAACTAAAAAGCTAGCTATATTCGATGCTTTCGAAATTCTTAAAAGAATACAAGAGGAAGAAGACATGCTAGATGATAAACCTAAAGACGACACAAAAAAGAAAAGCGAGTTTAAGGGTTTTGCAGAAGGTAGAGCAAAGTTCGAGTAATATGTACGAGCAAACATTATATAAAGTACTGGATAACTATATAAAACCCAGTACTTTAAAAAAGAAAAATAGAGTCAAGTCCTGGAAGTATGGATATGACGAAGACCATGATATGGTCGTTATAAGTAAAACTGGTAAAATAGGTGAGATATACGAAATACAAAATCTTAAAATAGCATTACCAGCTGAGTTTAAAACTCACAACTTTAAAGAAAATAAATGGGGTAAGTTAGATTACCCTAAAGAGTTAAGCAGAATTAAAACAATATTTGACTGGAAGGAATACCCAGAAGAATTTAAAGAAGACTGGTACGATTATATCGAAACAGAATTTGAAAGAAGAGATGCTGGATTTTTCTTTTCTAATAAAGGCAAGTCTACTTATATCACGGGGTCACATTATATGTATTTACAATGGTCAAAGATTGATGTTGGAAATGCAGACTTCAGAGAATCAAACAGATTGTTTTATATCTTTTGGGAAGCATGCAAAGCCGATACGAGGTGTTTCGGAATGTGTTACTTAAAGAACAGGCGTAGTGGATTTTCATTCATGTCGTCAGGAGAAACAGTTAACCTCGCTACAATGTCTACAGACTCTAGATATGGTGTGTTATCAAAGTCAGGGCCTGATGCAAAGAAAATGTTTACTGATAAGATAGTACCTATATCTATTAACTATCCTTTTTTCTTTAAACCCATACAGGATGGTATGGATAGACCGAAGACAGAGCTAGCATATAGGGTTCCTGCTTCAAAGCTTACTAGAAGAAAGCTTGATGTTAACGAAACTGTTGAAGATATAAAGGGGTTGGACTCTACAATTGATTGGAAGAATACAGGAGACAACTCTTATGATGGAGAAAAGCTAAAGCTTTTAGTTCATGATGAATCTGGTAAATGGGAAAGACCTAATAACATATTAAACAATTGGAGAGTAACAAAGACTTGTCTGAGACTTGGTAGTAGGATTATTGGCAAGTGTATGATGGGATCAACAAGCAATGCCTTAGATAAAGGCGGTAGCAATTTTAAAAAATTATATTATGCCTCAGACGTTGAAAAAAGAAACAGTAACGGACAAACTGCTTCTGGATTATATTCTTTGTTCATACCTATGGAATGGAATTACGAAGGATACATTGATTCTTACGGAATGCCTGTCTTCGATACACCAGAGAAACCAGTTAGCGACCCGTATGGAATACCTATTAAACAAGGGGTAATAAGTTATTGGGAAAATGAAGTTAACGGCTTAAAGCAAGACCAAGACGGTCTAAACGAATTTTACAGACAGTTTCCTAGAACAGAACAACATGCATTCAGAGATGAGGCAAAAGAATCATTATTTAACCTAACAAAGATTTACCAACAAATAGACCATAACGAGTCTATGGCTTCTAGTACGTTAGTTACAAAAGGTAACTTTCAATGGGAAGGTGGAATTAAAGATACCAGGGTAGTATTTATGCCTAATAAAAACGGTAGATTTTATATAAGTTGGATACCACCAGTTAGTCTACAAAATAGAGTTGTACAAAAACACGGTGTTAATTATCCTGGTAATGAGCACATGGGTGCTTTTGGATGTGATAGTTATGATATATCTGGAACAGTAGATAATAGAGGTTCTAATGGTGCACTACATGGATTAACTAAGTTTAGTATGGAGGATGCTCCTTCAAATCATTTCTTTTTAGAATATATAGCTAGACCACAAACTGCTGAGATATTCTTTGAAGATGTGCTTATGGCATGCGTGTTTTATGGTATGCCAATACTAGCGGAAAATAACAAACCTAGATTGTTATATCACTTTAAGAGAAGGGGTTACAGAGGGTATTCTATGAACAGACCAGATAAGTTATTAAATAAGTTATCTACAACAGAAAGAGAGATTGGAGGAATACCTAACTCTAGTGAAGATATAAAACAAGCGCATGCTGCTGCTATTGAAACATATATAGAGGAATTAGTAGGAATACTAGGTGACGATGAGATGGGAGATGTTTACTTTCAGAGAACGCTAGAAGATTGGGCTAGATTTAATATTAACAATAGAACTAGTCATGATGCTTCTATAAGCTCAGGTTTAGCTATAATGGCCTGTAACAAAAACAGATATGCACCAATAAATAAAGTGGTACGAAAAAATATAAATCTAGGACTTAAGAGATACGATAATACTGGAGAATTTTCAAAAATAATAAATAAATGAATATAGGCGCAAACCCAAATAGTATATTTCCTAGCCAAGTAGTTAGTGACGCTGAAAAATCAAGCTTTGAGTATGGCGTGCAAGTTGGTAGGGCTATAGAATCAGAATGGTTCAGGCAAGGTGGTATGGGAAATAGGTTTTCACAGAATTATAATCATTTTCACACATTAAGACTTTACGCAAGAGGAGAGCAACCAGTACAAAAATACAAAGATGAGTTAGCAATTAATGGTGACTTATCTTATTTAAACTTAGACTGGGGGATAGTTCCAGTTATATCTAAATTTGTAGATATAGTTGTTAATGGTATTACTGAGAAAGAATTTCAAATAAAAGCATATGCACAAGATCCAGAGTCTGTAAAGAAAAGGACAGATTACGCCGAAGCTATAATGCAAGACATGGTAGCAAAGCAAGAGATTATGGCAATCGATGCTGCAATTGGTATTAACAGTTTCAATACTGATAGTCCAGAAAATCTTCCTCAAACTAAAGAGGAGCTTTCTCTACACATGCAATTAGATTACAAGCAGTCTATTGAGGTTGCTGAAGAAGAGGTTATAAATCAAGTATTAGCAAAGAATAAGTTTGATCAAATACAAAAACGATTTAACCATGATTTAGTTGTATTAGGTATAGGTGCAACTAAAACCACTTGGAATAAAGCAGAGGGTGTTGTTCTTGAGTATTGTGATCCAGCTAGAATGGTTTACTCTTATACTGATGACCCAAACTTTGAAGATATATATTATGTTGGCGAGGTTAGGGCACTTACGATACCAGAATTAAAAAAGCAGTTTCCTAATATACCAAACGAAGAGCTAGAAAGAATTGAAAAGATGCCAGGTAACAGGGAGTATGTTACTGGTTGGAATGCTTATGATCAAAATACTGTTCAGGTTTTGTTTTTTGAATACAAAACTTATAATAACCAAGTATTTAAAATTAAGCAAGGTGCTAATGGATTAGAAAAAGCAATACAAAAGACAGACGAATTTAATCCTCCTGAGAACGATACATTTAAAAAAGTATCAAGAAGCATTGAGGTGTTATACAGTGGAGCAAAAGTTTTAGGTACTAATACAATGCTAAAGTGGGAGTTAGCTGAAAATATGACTAGACCGTTCGCTGATACTACTAAAGTAGAAATGAACTATGTCATATGTGCACCTAGAATGTACCAAGGCAGAATAGAGTCTATTGTAAGCAAGACAACTAGCTTTGCAGATATGATTCAACTTACACATTTGAAGTTGCAACAGGTATTATCTAGAATGGTTCCTGACGGAGTATTCTTAGATGTTGATGGATTGGCAGAGGTTGATTTAGGTAATGGAACAAGCTACAACCCAGCCGAAGCACTTAACATGTATTTCCAAACTGGTAGTGTTCTAGGTAGGTCACTTACGCAAGACGGTGATATGAATAGAGCAAAGGTTCCTATTCAAGAATTACAAACATCAAGCGGAAGCGCTAAGATACAGTCACTAACTCAGACTTATCAGTATTACTTGCAAATGATAAGAGATGTTACTGGGCTTAATGAAGCAAGAGATGGTTCTGCTCCAGCTAAAGATGCTTTAGTCGGGTTGCAGAAGATGGCCGCTAATCAGTCGAATGTAGCAACTAGACACATATTACAGGCTAGTTGTTATTTGTCTCTTAGAATATGCGAGAACATATCTAGAAGAGTTGCCGATTCACTAGAGTTTGCACTAACGGCTAATTCTCTACAAAACAGTATAACTAATTTCAATGCTGCAACTTTATCTGAGATTTCTCAATTAAACCTACATGACTTTGGTATATTCTTAGAGTTAGAACCGGACGATGAAATAAAAGCTCAATTAGAGCAAAACATACAGGTAGCATTAAAGTCTGGTGGAATAGACTTAGAGGACGCTATAGATATAAGACAAGTAAAAAATCTTCAGTTGGCAAATGAAATGCTAAAGGATAGAAGAAAGAAAAAGCAGGCAGCGGCACAACAAGCGCAGCAAGCTAACATACAGGCACAAGCACAGGCTAACTCAGAATCAGCTGAAAAAGCTGCAATGTATGAAGTACAGAAACAGCAAGCGTTAACCGCTGAGAAAGTGAGTATAGAGCAAGCTAAGTCTCAATTTGAAATAGAAAGACTTCAAGCAGAGGCTCAGATAAAAAGAGAGTTAATGGCTACTGAGTTTGAGTATAACATGCAATTGGCTCAACTTAGAGTAGAAGCAGAAACTTCTAAAGGAACTCAAATGGAGGATAGGAAAGATAAAAGAACTAAAATACAAGCTACTCAGCAGTCAGAGTTAATATCTCAAAGGCAAAATGATTCTTTACCTAAAAACTTTGAATCTACAGGTAATGATATCTTAAGCGGAGGGTTTGGTTTAGAGCAGTTTGACCCAAGTTAATTTTTAATTTATATTATATTATATTATGTCAGAAGAAAAAGAAGTAATAAAAGAAGGCGAATTTAAGGTAAAGAAAAGACCTTCAATGAAGAAGTTGGTTAAGGAAGATGAGGTCATAAAGGTTGACTTATCTGCTCCAAAAGCAGAAGAACCAGAAGTAACTAAAGTAGTAATACCTTCAATTGAAGAAAATAAAGATACAGTAAATGAGCAAACCGAAACAGTTGAGCAACCTACAGCAGATGTGCCTAGCGATAGATCGGATAATGAAAAGCAAGAAGAAAAAGTAGAGGATACGATTTCGGTAATACAAGAAGTAACTGAGGAGGAAGTAGAAGAAAAAACTCAGGAAGTTATTGAAGCTGTACAAGAGCTTAAAGAAACTGGAAAGCCACTACCAGAAAACATAGAGAAACTTATTTCTTTTATGGAAGATACTGGTGGTAATATAGAAGACTATGTAAGATTAAATGCCGACTATAGCAATGTAGATGGCAACACATTATTAAGAGAATATTATAGTAAAAGTAAACCTCATTTAGATGAGGCGGAAATATCCTTTTTATTAGAAGACAACTTCAAATTTGATGAAGAGTACGACGACGAAAAAGAGGTTCGCAGGAAAAAACTTGCGTTTAAAGAAGAGGTTGCAAAAGCTAGCAGCTTTTTGGATGACTTAAAAGGTAAATATTACGACGACATCAAGTTGAGGCCGGGCGTTACCCAAGAGCAGAAGAAAGCGTATGACTTTTTCAATCGCCATAAAGAGCAGGAGGAGCTACTAAAGGGAAAGAGGGAGAGGTTTAAAAAAGCCACATCTAATCTTTTAAACGATGATTTCAAAGGTTTTGATTTCAACATCGGAGAAAAGAAATTTAGATATGGTATTAATAACCCAACTAAAGTCGCTGAAGATCAATCCAACATCTCTGATTTCATTGGAAAGTTTCTAGATGATAAAGAGGAAATATCGGATCACAAAGGTTACCACAAAGCTATGTATGCCGCTTCAAATGTAGATAAGATTGCGACTCATTTTTACGAGCAAGGTAAAGCTGATGCTATTAAGGAAGTTGTTGACAGTTCTAAGAACCTCACATCTAAACCACGACAAACAGCCAGTGACAGTGTTTTTATTAATGGGTTAAAAGTCAAGTCTATAACTGGAATGGATTCTTCTAAGTTAAGAATTAAGAAAAAACAATTTTAAAAATTAAAAAACAAAAAAAATGGGACAATTTGGAGCGGGTGATCCGCTAGGCGCATTTAGCATCACGCCAATGCCATCAAAAATGGCACTTGAGAGTAATTACTTAAGTTTTACAGATGCAGGAGGAAACTCAAATAACTTTGCACAGCAGTACTTACCAGAGCTTTATGAAGCTGAGGTAGAGCGTTATGGAAACAGAACTTTGTCTGGATTCTTACGTATGGTTGGAGCTGAAATGCCAATGACTTCTGATCAAGTTATTTGGTCTGAACAAGAAAGATTGCACATCGGTTATGAAAGTGTAGCTGGTGGAACAGTAACTGTTTCTGCATCTACAAGTGCTGAATCAACTATTACTTTTACAGGAACTGCATTGGATGCCAATGGAAAGCATGCGATACGCCTTGGAAACACTCTTGTAGTAACAAATCCTGCAACAAACGTTACACTTAAGTGTTATGTAACAGCTGTTACTGATGCTACAGTTAATGTTAAATCATATACTACGGCTAATTTAGCAACTATTGGAGAGTCTACTGTGAACCTATTTGTTTATGGTTCTGAATTTGCTAAAGGAACACTAGGAATGTCTGGTTCTCTTGACGCACAATTCAAACAGTTCAATAACAAACCTATTATCATTAAGGACAACTATGAGATCAACGGATCTGATACTGCTCAAATTGGTTGGGTTGAAGTTGCTACTGAAGATGGAGCATCAGGATACCTATGGTATTTGAAGTCTGAAGGAGAAACAAGATTGCGTTTCCAAGATTACTTAGAAATGGCAGTTATTGAAGGAGAATTAAAATCTGCTACATCTACTGCTCCAGTAGGAGGTACTCAGGGTTTATTCTCTGCTATCGAAGAAAGAGGTAACGTGTATCAAAACTATGCAAGTGGAACTGTAGCTCCAAGTACTGGAAACAGAACAGCTTTGCAGGATTTTGATTTTATTCTACAGAATCTTGACAAGCAAGGTGCTATTGAAGAAAACATGTTATTCTTAGATAGAGCTACTTCTTTGAATTTTGATGATATGTTAGCTGCTCAGAACTCTTATGGAGCTGGTGGTACTTCTTACGGGGTGTTTGAAAACTCTGAAGAAATGGCACTGAACTTAGGATTTGATGGTTTCAGACGTGGTTCTTATGATTTCTATAAGACTGATTGGAAATATCTAAATGATGCTACAACTAGAGGCATGGTAAACAATGTCTCAGGTGTATTAGTTCCTGCTGGAACAAGTACAGTGTATGATCAAATGTTAGGTACTAACATCAGACGACCATTTCTACACGTACGATACAGAGCTTCTGAAGCTGATGATCGTAGAATGAAGTCTTGGATCACGGGATCTGTTGGTGGAGCTGCAACTTCTAGTTTAGATGCAATGACAGTTAACTTCCTATCTGAGAGATGTTTGGTTACTCAAGCAGCTAATAATTTCGTATTATTTACTGCTACTAACCCAGCTTAGTATTAATTATTGTGATTGTTACCCTCGTCTTTTAGGCGGGGGTAATTATTACTTTTACTTATTTTTTTTATTAAATTTTATTATATTATGGCTACAAAAGCAAATACAACAACAGCAGCAAAAGCTGCTTCACCTAAAAATACGTGGGAAATTAAAGATAGAGCATATTATCTTCTTAATGGCAAATCACCAATAACATTAATACTAGCTAGTAAACATTCAAGCCAGTTTCCTTTAATGTACTTTGACGAGAACCTTGGGTACGAAAGAGAATTGCGATATGCTACAAATCAAAAATCTCCATTTGTAGATGAACAAACTGGAACAGTTACCGTTGCGCACATAGTATTTAAGGACGGTGTGTTATTTGTACCTAAAAAAATGCAGGCATTACAGAAACTACTGTCATTATATCATCCTCAAGCCGGTAAAACATATGCGGAACAAGATCAGGTTGCAGAAGCTATTGACGAATTAGGAGATTTACAACTTGAGATTGAAGCGCTTAATTTAGCTAATACTCTTGATGTTGATCATGCTGAGGCAATACTAAGAACTGAAGTAGGTAGTGCAGTAGCAAGTATGTCTTCTAAAGAATTAAAAAGAGACTTAATGCTTTTAGCAAAAGACAACCCAGCTTTATTCATAAGCCTAGCGCATGATGAAAATGTAGAGCTTAGAAGTTTTGGTATTAGAGCTGTAGAATCTGGAATTATTACTTTATCTGAAGATCAAAAAGTATTCAAATGGGCTTCTAATCAGAAAAAACTTATGACAGTTCCTTTTGATGAACATCCTTACTCAGCATTAGCTAGTTGGTTTAAAACTGACGAAGGAATGCTAGTATACAAAAGTATAGAGAAAAAAACCTCTTAACATGTAACTATAATTTATGATGGTAGGCTGACTTAACGTTGGCCTACCTTTATAAATAAAACAAAAAAATAATATGGCAATAAATGTAAATACGGTATATAAGACTGTATTATTAATACTCAACAAAGAAGAAAGGGGATATGTAACCCCAGACGAGTTTAATAAAATTGCTACTCAAGTTCAATTAGAAATATTTGAACAGTATGGCGAGGACTTAAATCAGCAACTGCGTGTACCTCAAACGGATACAGATTATGCAGATAGAGTTGCTGCTATTGATGAACACCTTTCTATATTTAAAACATCAGGCCCTGCTACTTATGTAGCCGCTGCCTCTCCAACACCTGCTCACTTTACATTACCAACTACTGACGTTTTTAATAATACGGTAGAGCTTTACAGGCTAGGTGCTGTTAACTACAAAGAAGAAGTCGAACTCCAAAGACTTCAAAGAATGGATTTTTATAACATTCAAAAATCTCCATTAACAAAATCAACAGAAACATTCCCAACTTACCTATTAGAAAATGAAAGGCTATTCGTAAAGCCTGATACTATTACTAGTAATATTAACTGTGATTTCTTAAGAAAGCCATTAGACCCTAAATGGGGATTTACAATCGGTGCAGTTGGACAATATGTTTATGATACCACATTATCTACTCAAATAGAACTGGATGTATCGGAACAGACGAGTTTTATATTAAAAACTTTATTCTACTTCGGTGTTGTAGTAAAAGACCCTCAAATCATTCAAGTTGCTGCTTCTCAAATCCAGCAAGAAGAAAACAACTCAAAAAGCTAATAAGATATGCCAAATCCAAATGGTGGTTTAATAACCGAAACTAATGCACAGTATTATTCAGGTCAGCAAGGCTTTATAGGTGATGGTACTACAGCATCGTTTGTCTGTAATTTTAACACGGACCTAGCTAATGCTGTTGCTGGGGCTTCTAATGCAAACTACGCGGTAACCTTGAATGGTGTTATTCAGGTAATAGGTACTAACTTCACTATGGTAAACAATACCATAACATTTAGAACTGCCCCTCTTGCTAACGATATAATATTAGTCACACTAAGTGTTAACGCACTAAGGTCTAACTATGGTGGCTATCAGTATACTAGCCTTAATGATATAATCAATAACTTTATTGTTGCATATGTTGGTGCTGGTAAGCTTATACCTAGCGTTAAAAGAACTGACGTTATATTCCATGCTAAACGTGGAATGCAAGAGTTTAGCTATGATACACTTAAAAGCATTAAGTCACAAGAACTTACAATGTCACCTAGCTTAACAGCAATAATACCACAGGATTACGTTAACTATGTTAGGCTATCTTGGATAGACGTAGCGGGTGTTAAAAGAATAATATACCCAAATAACAATCTAACAATAAACCCAGCCGAACCAATAATTCAAGACGATACAGGTCTACCAATACAAGATGCATTTGGTGAGAACATAGAATCTGATCCACCTGAAACAGTTCAGAAGTGGAGAAAAGCTGATACAAGTAGAATATCAGGAGCATTTACTACTGCTCAATTAAATAAAGGTCTTGATTTTAATAGAGATTATTGGGGAGATAGCTTTTGGGGCGGTGTAAATGGCGAAAGATACGGGGCTGAACCTCAATTAACGCAAAGAAACGGTTGGTTTGGTATTGATGAGGTTAGGGGAGTGTTTACATTCTCAAGCAACTTAAAGGACGCTCTTATAACCATAGAGTACATCTCTGACGGTTTAGCGTATGATTTGGATACTAGAGTCCCAAAGATGATAGAAGACGCTATGTACAGCCATATAAGCCATGCTATAATAGCCAGTCGAATTAATCAACCAGAATATGTGGTTAGCAGGTTAAAACGAGAACGAAGTGCAAAGCTTAGAAATGCAAAAATAAGATTGTCTAATATAAAGCTTGGTGAAATAGTACAGGTGATGAGAGGCAAATCTAAATGGATAAAATCGTAATATATGCCAGAAGTTAAAAATACTTTTATTGGGGCTAAGATGAATAAAGATCTTAATCCCAGATTGGTTCCGAGCAAAGAATATATAGACGCTAAGAATGCTGCTGTATTAAATTCAGAGAATGGAGACTCAGGTTTACTTCAAAACGTAGATGGCAATACTCTGCTTACTAGTCTAGGTTTAACTGACGAAAACTTAGAGATAATAGGTTTTTATATAGACAGAGCACTTGATAGAATGTTTGTTTTTGTAACTAACTGGAATGATACATCATTAGGTGATTCTACTAGGTTTGCTTCTGAGCAGTCTAGTCATTATATATGCATGTATAATATTTCTTCAGGTAAATCAACTGTACTAGTAAGTGGCAGCTTTTTGAATTTCAGCAAATCAAGCCGTATGCTTGGTATTAACCTGCTAGAAGATTTATTATTCTTTACAGATAATAGAAACCAACCTAGAAAGATAAATGTAAAGCTAGCAGCTGCAAATACCTCGTACTACACAGAAGAATCTAATATTTCTGTTTTAAAATACTTTCCTTGGAAAGCACCTCAGCTATCAAAGAATAAATTATCTAGCAATCAAACTAACAAATATCCTTTACTATTAAATAGTGAGTTTATAATAAAAACTAATTTTACAGGTGCTACAGATGGAACTTACACTGTATCGCCAGCAACTGACGGTAATGGTAGTGGCACTGAATTGAAAGTAAAAGTAGTTGGTGGAAAAGCAGATACCGCTACTGTAAGTGATCGATTTTCTGGCGATAATTATGCTATTGGTGATACTTTAACTGTAACGGGAATAACTGGTCAGGTTGGCGACTTAGTTGTTACAATTGGTAGTCAAAATATAGCTCAAATACCTACTTTACAGGATGTTATATCACCTGATTTACCTGGAGCGGTTAAGTTAACTAATGTAAAAAATCTGCTTGGTAATGCAGGATCAGGGTTTGTTGGAGCATTTGTATACGGTAACCCATTAAAAATTGGTTATAACTTAAATGCATTTAAAAATCCAGCTGTAATTTACGCTGCTAATAATATAGTAAAACCTATTATTCTTACGCAGTGGGATGGTACTGGCACGCAAGGATCAAATGAATTTGCATATAGTACAGCAGCAACTGGAGTAGCACAATCTGGAACTGGCTTGGTATTAAGCATTACAAATTGGGCCAATGACTTTCAAATTATTGTTGTCGAACGTGGTAGTAATTACTGTGAAAATCAAACAATTACCATTACAAGTAATCAGATGCCAGGTCTATCTCCTATTGTGATGGACCTAACATTAACACCTAGAGTGGGTGAGAACCCATTTGAGAGTTTAACTATTCAGTCTTTTAAAAATGGCATTATAACAAGTAAAAGTTCTAGTGGGGTTAATAAGCTAACATTATCAGATAATATAACTGTAACACAGAATGTTGCAACAAATCCAGGTGGAGTATCTAGCGTTCCAAACACAATAGAATTTTCTCCGTTTTTACAACCTGGACAAATTGCTGTAGGTGATGTAATGACTATCGGAGCAAACCCTGATTACGATGGCACATACGATGGTGATAATGACTTCATATCAGATAAATTTATAAGATTTAGTTATAGGTTTAAATTTGAAGATAACGAGCACTCTCTGATAGCACCTTTTTCACAAGCGGCATTTATACCTAAACAAGATGGGTATTTCTTAGAAGACTTTGTCCCTAGAGATATTAATGATGATACCGTTAACTCTGATGAAAACAGGGCAATAAAAAGCACTATAATAGCGTTCTTTGAGAACAAAGTAAACAAAGCTGGAATTGTTATAGATATGCCAGAAGGAGTTGATACTCCTGCAGATTTATATGATAAATTAAAAGTTGTAGAAATAGATATTCTATATAAAGATTCAGATGAAACTGGAATAAGATTAATAGATACTATAACAAAAGATGAGCTAATTGACTTGAAAACAAATCAATACATATATAATTATAAGTCGTCTATGCCTATTCAGACATTGCGTTCTGTAGATTTTTCTAGGGTAAGTGATAAAGCCCCAATAAGAGCCAAGGCTCAAGAGGTTGCGGGTAATAGAGTTATGTATGGTAATTACCTAGCAAGAACGACTAGACCTAATAGTCTTAGCTATAACATTAGCGTTAGTCCTAAGCAGGCATATGGTACATATAATTCGTTTGATACGGTTCAGTATCCTAATCATAATTTAAAGCAGAATAGATCATATGAGGTTGGTATAGTTTTAGCTGATAAATTTGGCAGGCAATCCGATGTTATTACTTCTGACAATTCTACTGTGTTTAGTAATTATAGACAGAGTAGAACTGGTCTTAATTCTTGGATGGGTGATTCTTTAAAAATATCTTGGACAAACTCTATACCCACTACAATTGGTACACCTGGGTATGCTGGGTTATATAGCGAAACAAACCCGCTTGGGTGGTATAGTTACAAGGTAGTTGTTAAGCAAACAGCTCAAGACTATTACAACATATATCTACCAACTATATTAAATAACACCCCAGCATCAAATACTTTAATAATAAACCCAATATCCTTTATTAGCGCTGGTGGTGTTCATGTTTTATCGGTTTCTTTAAAGGATGCAATATCTTCAGAATGGCTTGGCTCTATATTAACTGGGACTGACGCTAAGTTTACAGCAGGTGATAGTGTTGAGTTAATTCAAATATCAGGTGGCGGTACAATTTTACATTTTGATAATACAGCAGCACCACTTACTCTTGGAGAGGGTATACTAACTATTCCTAATTTTGATCCGCCAGTATCTCCTAACTTAGCTTATGTAACATTGTTTAGTGACAATATAAACAAAGTGCCTAGAGACTTAAAACAAGTGGCTTCTGATGATATAACATTTTCTAGCTCTGTAGAAGTATATGGTAGAGTTTGGAATAATAGATTCTATCAATACAAATCTTCTAATATTCAGTTTTTTCCTAATGATAATAAAATATCAGATAAAATAACTAGAGTAGGTACTAGAGACGCATTAGGTTTAAATGAAAATTCAAAAGGGTATATAACTAGTACCTCACCTTTTAATACAATACCATCTCCGTATGAAAAAGGCGGCAATCCTTTTATAGGAGAGGTTGCAACACAGAGAACAATTGGTGCTACTGGCGGTAAAGCAGTTAATCCGTATGTTACTTTTGAAAACGTTAGGTTAAACGTATATGAAACTGCTCCATTTGAATCCAATCTAGACATATACTATGAATCTAGCTCCTCTGGTCTTATATCTGAATTAAATAGTTATATAGCTCAAGACTCAAGTGTTAATCAACCAGCAGGTCTAATAGACTGGTCTTGGCAGCTAAGAGAAAGTGATACACCTGGAACATATGTTAATTTAGCGTGGTTTGACGTTTCAAATTCATTAGGAGATAGTATTACTTCTAATAATCTAACTGGACAAATAGCAAGTATAACTAACCCATCAGGAGCAAATTTTGGAGTAAACTTATTTACATTAGAAAGAAATGAAGATGCTGGGTCACCTGATCAATATAAGTTTAGACTAAAAATTAGTGCAAATAATTATTTTGTATTTAATAATTTAAGTGCAACAAACGATAGATATATTTTTACATTTAGGTTTACTAATTTAGTAAGTGGGATTAGCTACATAGAAAACGTTACAACTACTGTTGTAAATGAGTTAGATAATGTTGCGCCAGGATTCATAGGTGAACAATCACCATTTACGCCTTACCCAAATTCGCCAATAGAATTACGTACTACTGATACATTTTTAAAAGGAGCACTTGACGAAAGAACGTTTAACGGTACAAACGGGACGGCTAGTACTCTATCAAGCGATTTTAAAGAAGGTTTAGAATGGGAAATAACTAATGTAGAGTTTTATTGGGACGCGAAAAGTGAATGGAGGCCATACAAACCCTACTTTAACTTTAGCCCTATTAATAATTTTGGTGCTTATATGACAATTGATAAAGATACGTTTCTACAGCCATACAACGATATAAATGAAACACTTTCATATAATAGCATATTTACATGTTTAAATACTGCGTCACAAAGCGAGGGCGACGGCACTGGACTATTTAATATTAGTGCAAGAAACAATACGCAGTTTAGAGTATCATTAAGACTATTTGATGCTAGTGGTATAAACGGTTCTTTATCTACGCCATCAACAGCTCAATTTACACTCATAAAAAATACTAATAGATAGATATGGCCACAGTAAGAGAAATATCATACTTCAATTCATTTGTAGTTAAGAAATTAGTTAGAGCTCAAAATGGAGCTGGAGGAGGCTCGGCTACTTGGCCAGGATTACCTTGGAATCCAACTGGATATCCTAACTTCCCATTATTAGCAACACAAGATCCAGCGGAGCAAATATATACTTGGTATGTTGAAGAATCTAGAATACGAGGCGGTTATAATAATGACCAAGTTGATTTAGGGGTTAGAGCATACATAAGAGAAACTAATGATTCTGAGCTAATATTAGCTAATGGAATAATCTATTCTGGATTATATAACTCTACAACAGGATTTAACGATACAAATGTATTTTCTGTTGCTGAAAAAATAGAGAAACAGGTTGATCCAAGATATGGCCCTATACAAAAACTACATACAACTGACACTAATTTAATCATTTTTCAAAATGATAAAGTAAGTAATACCACAGTAGATAAGGATACCATATATACAGGTGATGGTAACGCAGTACAGACTGCATCTAATTTAGTATTAGGTACTGTAAACCAATATGCTGGAGAATATGGTATAAGTACAAATCCAGAGTCATTTTCGTTTAAAGGTAACAGGTTGTATTTTTCAGATAAAAATAGAGGTGCAATAATGAGATTATCGTTAGATGGTCTTACTGAAATAAGTGCATATGGTATGCGTGATTATTTTAGAGATAAGTTAGCTGATATATCTGAAACAACAGGATTTAGTCCTTTTGTTACCGTAAATGTATATGCAGGCCAAACTACAGGTGGGGCTCCATTTCCTACAAATTCTTTAGTGGTAAGTGATTCTGCTTCTGGGCTAGTGGGTAACCTAGAACTTGGCATGCAGTGCTCTACGTCCATGTTTGGCAATAGTAGCGTTTACGTTAATGCGAAACAATCTGTTGGTACATTAACAGGGGATTTGAATATACCTTCTGGCACGTCTTCACTAACTCCTGGAACTTATACAGTAATAACTGTTACAACATCTAGATACGTAGCAACACAGGTTGCCGCAACTGTCAACGTAATTGTTTCATCTGCAGGCGCAGTAGATAGAATTATTGTTCAGTCAGGCGGTACGTTTTATTCTGCTGGTGATGTACTTACAATACCTGGAAATTTAATAGGTGGAGCAACTCCCGCTAACGATCTTAAAGTTACGATAGTCGAAGCTAATTTAACTGCAATATCTACTACGCACAAACGCGTAACATTTGATAGGGTATTAAATTATTTAGATCCATTTGGCGTACTTGATTATCTTGATTATAGCTTTTACAGTTTAGTTAGCGATAAAATCGTAGGTGGTTATGATAACTATTACGACAACTATGTTGTCTCAATGCAAAAATCATCTGGTACTTACGATACAATATCATTTGCTGATTCAGTAAACGGATGGACTAGCTTCTGGGATTACAAACCTTCTTTCATAGATACTATTAACAATGTATACTATTCAGTAGAAGGCGCTAATATATGGAAACATTACGATCAATCGGTGATTAATAATAGAGGATACTTTTACGGAACTTATTATCCGTCTTCAGTAGAATTAACTTTTAATACTAATCCTTCTATTTCTAAGAATTTTAATACAATTGGATACGAAGGAACTAATGGATGGCAAGTTGATTATTTCTTGTCTGATCCAACAGGTGCTACGATGTTATCGGCTGAAACTAATAACTACAAAGATGAAACATCTTTTGTATACAGTTATGATGAAGGCGTATATACTGAAGATGGCGTAACATACAGAGTTGGATTCAATAGAAAAGAAAATAAATACGTAGCTAACTTAATAAATAAAGGCGTGTTGATTAGCGGTAGTAATGAAAGCGTTGAGTTTGGTCAGCCTGGACAAGTAGTACCTGGTATTAGTATGAGCGGTATAAAAGGGTTTTTTGCAACTGTTAAATTAAGTACTGATGATACTACCGATTTAGGTGGTAGCAAGAACTTATTTTGTGTATCTTCAAACTTTGTTAAATCTTAATTGTTTTTTTTTAAAAAAACTGTGACATTAGGCTATATATATTAGATAGTAATAGGCTATTGTCACAATAATTAAATAACATGGAATTAAAAAAAGTAAATAAAGAAATAGAAGACCTGCAGAACTTTATAATAGCAAATAACGATAATGAAGGGTTTTATGGTGACGGAATAAGTATTGCTGAATCACCTGAAGTGCCTATAAAACATAGCTTTGCCGACCAAATATATGTAAGGCAAATGAATATGAATGCTGGTCAGGTTATTGTTGGTGCAATTCACAATCATCAGCATGTATGGTTTTTATTGACTGGACATGTATCAATAAATAACAATGGTGAGGTAATAGATTATGTAGCACCTTGTTATACGGTATCTGAGCCTGGGTCAAAAAGAGTTATATACGCACATGAAGATTCTATATTTGTTAACATACACAAGAATCCTCTAAACGTAAAAGATATAAAAGAATTAGAGGAAGAAATAGTTTCTATGAACGTAGAAGAATTTAATAAAAAAAATAAGTAAATATGTCATTTGTAGTAGCGGGTATTATAGTAGGAAGTGGTCTGTTGATAAAGGGCACATCTCAGATTATTAGTGGTGCGGTAAAGAATAAAAATGCGAGAAAAGATAAGAATGAAGCACAGGTTAGACTGCTTAAAAACGAAACTAAATTAGCGCAGCTAGAGGCTTCTAGGCAAGAAATAATAAACCCATACGCAGATGTTAAGAGTCTAACTGGCGATATGTCAAATCCATTTGCTAATTTATCTGTGGCTACTGGGGCAGCAGAGATACAAATGCAACAATCGGATGCTGCATTAGCAAATACACTAGATACATTGAGAGCCACTGGAGCTGGCGGTGGTGGAGCAACAGCATTAGCACAAGCTGCACTACAAAGTAAAAAAGGTGTTGCTGCTAGTATAGAAAGTCAAGAAGTTGCTAATCAGAAGCTAAGAGCTCAAGGGGAACAAACATTGCAGCAATCAGTTATTAGAGAAAAAGAAAGACTTCAAGATGCTGAAATAGCAGGCTCTGGATTTATGTATTCTGAAAAAGAAAAAAGAGAGATAACTCAATTAGATAGAACACAGAATAAAATTGATATAGCTGAATCTGACAAAAGAAATGCCGAGCAAAGGAGAAGAGATGGAAATGAAAAAGCTGCAAAAGACGTTGGAGATTTTGGAATGGAGGTTGCTAAATTTGGCATTAGTACAATTGGTAAAACAGAAAATATATAAAAAAATATGGGTACTTATAGAAATCCTTCATTACAAAAAGGTTATACTACTTCTAATATTAATACTGGATCTAGTAGCGCTGGAAGTGGCTTAACACAAGCCATAAATGCTCAAAGACAAAGAGCTAGGGATGCTGAAATAGCAAGCAATGCAAACTGGGAAATATATGAAAGACAACAACTTGCTGCTGGAGACTTGCAAAAGCAAATTGGTGATGCTGTCGACATTCCTCAAAAAGGTGGTGGTACTAAAGGTTTTATAAATAAAGCAAGTCTTGAAGATGCTACAAGAGATTATGTTAAGGGTATTACCGAAGCAAAAATTAGACTAGAGTCTCATGATGGTTGGTATGATATGCTAGATGAAGACATAGCTACAGTCAGAAATAGTAAGAATGATATAGCTAGGCTTCCTGAAATATTTGGAGATTTCTCACTTGTTATGGATAAGTTGATGACTACACAGATGGGATATGCTCCAGGTGATATTAATCCAGATGGTCTTAACCCTCATCTGCATTTAGCAAAGTTAATTGGTAATACAACTAGTGGAATAGGAGGTGAAATTTCCTATAGAAGAAGCTATTCTGAACAAGAAGGTAGTACATGGGAAATGGTAGTTTCTGGAGAGAGTGTTGAAAAATTAAACAAAGAGCTATATGCAAAAACTGGTGACGAAAAGTATAATAGCAACGAGTATGCCTTTAGCTATAATCAAGTTAGTGACGCAGTAGGTGATAGTGATAGCGATGAGTATACATTTGGCGGAATGTTTAACACTAATCCTAACGTTCATGCAGAAACCGAAGATTTAAAAACTGCTAATATTCTTGACAACAATAATCAAGTAAGCAAGAGATTTATAACAACCAAGCAAGTTGTAAAGGGAAACCAAGTGTTTCAACAGGAGATGGTGGATGTCGCATCAGTTGCTAGAGAATTAAAGCCATATTCAAACGCATTTGCTAGTAGAGTTATAAATAATAACCAAGTTTTACAAGCCTTTATAACAAGTCGTGCGAGTATGCCGGCAAGTGGCGCTAGTGTAGAGCAGGTGGATGGAATGCAGCAGATTTCTTATATACCATATCAAAGAGATGAGAGCGGTAATATAAAAACAGATAAGAATGGTCGCGCTATTGAAGGTGAGAAAGTAACGCTTGGTGATAACGGTTTTTATAAGAAAATATCAAATAAAGATACACAACAATTTCAAAATTATACTAAAGAAGAGCACGATCAGATACTAAACTTTGTTCAAGATCAATTTATTAGAGATAATAACATTAATGCTAAAATAAACCCCGTATTAGATAGATCAGCAACGGATGCATTGGCTAGAAAAAATGCTGCTGATTTAAAAGAGCAAAGAAGACTACGAGCACTTGCAATTAAGCAAGGTAAAGAAAATGTGAACGAAAACATAATAACAAGCTCGCTTATTAAAAATCTTAAGCTATATGAGGCTGGAGATCAGACTGATTTTAGTGTGCTTGAGTCATTTAAAGAAGGACTAAAATTAACTCAAGATCCAGATGACTTGAATATACACAATGTGTATAGCAGAGAAGATAAAGACGGTAATAGAAAATTCTTGTTTACTGTTGATTTAGCAGAGCCAGAACAAGCACTGCAGATGTTATTACAACAAGGTGGTGCAAAAGCGTTTATATCTATTCCTGAAGAAAAAACTGCTACCACGCAAGATGGTATAAAACTTAGTGCTATTGTTGCTAACTTACCAAGTGAAATTACTGAAGAAACTTTTATGGAAACATTAAGTAAGTCTAATAAAGATCTTCTTACTAAGTATGGAATTACTGTATCAGAAACAGATGTTGGAAGTGATGTACTTCTAATAACAAGAAGAGATGGTAAAACTACTGAAATTGATCTTGAAGACGGCGAGTGGAAGAATAAGTGGAGAAAAATAATGAAAGACATGACAGCTACTAATACAACAGCAAAAGTAGATACTCCAACTAATATTAGCGAAGCATACAAATAATAGTTAAAAATTAAAACATGAACGAAGAGTTACTTGAGCTAGGTTACAGCAAATTAGAAACCGAAAGGTCGTATGATCAATACAAAATTGACATGCAAGAAAGTGAAGAGTTGAGGAAGTTGGTTTTTAACAAGATTGAAACTAACAAGACATACGATGAATTTATTACAGACTTATCATTTGAACCATTAGAGAAAGTATCTGATGAGATGGGAAAGTCAACTGCTGCTGTAACAAAGGGTGCGACTACACCAGCAAGTACGGGTTTAGCATCAAAGGATGGTTCATCGGAGTCACAAGAAAAAAATACAGCAATTGAAGATACTTTTGGCAAAAACTGGCTTACTAACTTTTACGGAGATCATGTAAGAGCATATGAGCAAGGTATTGCTTCTTCTAGGCTAGTAGACCCTAGTGCTACTGTAATGTTTGAAGGTGCTGCGGCGTCTGACCAAGCTGTGATGAACCTGTTAAACCAGCTAAAAGAAAATGCTGGCATGGTAATGCAAAACGACGAAGGAGTAACATGGGATAAAGTATATGACGAAGAAGGCGGTGGTTTTTCGGGATTCTTAGCTGCCACAATGGAAGCTCCTACGGCTCTTACTAGCATGTTAGTTAGGTCTATGTCATCTCAGTTAGGTTCTGTTATGAACTCTGACTATGTAGCAGCCGCAGGCACGGCTGGCGTAGCGTTAGGTGCTACTGGTGGATCAGCATTTGGAGGAGTTGGAGCAATTCCAGGAGGTCTGGCTGTTGGAATGGGTGCTACTATGGGCATGATGGAAGCTTCACTTACATTTATTGAGCTACTACAAGAAGAAGTGGGTACTGAGTTAACGCCGAAAAATGTTAGAAGTGTACTCGAAGATCCAGATAAGTTACAAAACCTAAGATTAAGAGCAGGTGGTAGAGGTGCTGTAGTTGCGCTTATAGAGACAGCTACTGCTGCATTATCAAAAGGAGCGGCTGGTAAGGTTTTCAGTAAGCTTGCAACACCAGCAAAGACAACTTTAACTAGAGGCTTAGGAGCGGCTACGGCAGCTACAGCAGGTACGGTAACTGAAATGGCTGGTGGTAGTCTTGGTGAGGCAGGAGGTATGCTTGTAGCAGGTCAAGATTTTAACTTTAAAGAAATAGCTTTAGAAGGCGTTGTTGGATCCGTAGGAGCAGCATACACCGCTTTACCTACTATAGTATCTAAAATACAAAAGCAAGCTGATCGTGTTGCAATGACAAATACAGCTTTAAAAGCAAAATTTGGTAGTGCACGCGAAGTGTTTATGTCAAATGATAAAGTAGATAATGTAGCTGTTGAAATTGCATCGAAGAAAGGTAATGTTAATGCGTTTCAAGAACAACTAGATTATGACGTAGCAAATAAAAAAATAACTAAACAAGAAGCAGAGGTAATAAATAAAAACTTTTTAAATGTACGCGAGCAAAGCAAGAGATTAAAATCATTCAATCTTCAGTTTAATCAAGGAGAGATAGTTAACAAGCTAACTAAGATGGATGTCCTTAAGGAAGAAATCAAAACAATAGATGATCCTACATTAAGTAAAGGTAAGTTTGCCGAATATGAAAGTTTAAGTGAAGAAATAGGAGTATTAGTAACAAAAGATCAGATTGATACTCAAATTGAAAAAATAAAAAAATTAAAAGGTAATGTAGATGGTTTAACTGTTGAAGCTCTTAGCGATTCAAATGCAGTTAGGGCTTATATAGATAAGGAGCACGCTGATAACAAAAAGTTAAAGCAAAAGAAGAATGACACAAAACAAGAAAGTGCTGAGTTTCAACAAGGCTTTATAATAGATAAAGCTGATGGATCAAAGGTAATAGTAATAAACAGAGATGTAGCTATAAAAGAAAAAGCAGTAAACATAGCTGGTCATGAGTTTTTACATGCTGTATTATTTAATACATTAAAAGCTGATGATACATTTCAAAAGAACCCTAACAAAGCAGTGGCTTTAGGTGGTAGCCTAAATGATATGCTACAAGATTTAGATAAAAATCAATTAGATGAATCAGGATTTACACAGCGAATAGAACAGTACAAGTCGCCTGGAGATAATGCAGTTGCAGCAGAAGAGGTTATGACTGCACTATCTGATTTTCTAGCATCGGATAAACTTAAATTTAAAGAAAACGCATTAACTAAAATTGGTGATTTTATAAGACGTAAACTTCAAGACTTTGGAGTCAACATTAAATTTGACACTAGCAAGGATGTTTATAATTTTGTAAGAGATTACAATAAAAGCATAGCCGGAACTAAAGGCTTGAATAGGGCACAGAAAAAATTAATAAAAGAAGGTGCTAAGGGTAAATTAATAGATGCCGCAAACGCAGCAACAAAAAATAAGACCAGCATAAGCGTAGATGGTGAAACAGTATCGTTCTCAAAGAAAGATCAGTCATTAAGCGATTCAATTACTAAGTCAGTTCCAGAAGTAATGACTAAAGATGAGTGGGACTCTGTGCATAGTGGTACAGTGTACATGGATATAATTGATGGTAATAAGCTTCACGGATTAATCAGAAACGAAGTGACTAGAAGAAACGTTCCACCTGAATCTATATCTGAAGACTTCTATGAAGATGTTAAAGCAGCTTTATATGAAAAAAGTATGCTAAGGTTTGATCCAACTAAGAATGATAACGTTGGTGCATTCTTGCTGTCTGAGCTTGTTAGGTTTAGAATAGGCGATGTTGTAAATAAGTACAAGGAAAAAGGCTTATTTGAATCTACAGTAGCTGCAGATAATGCCGAGTTTGTGCAAGAAGATACAGCTAGTATGGTTGAGTTTGATGCCATAATAGAAGATACGGAGACTATACAACCAGAGTATCAAATTAAAGCCGCAGAAAGACTTCTAACTGATCCTGATATATTACAAGAGGCAAGGGAAACCATAGAAGATGAGATGATGAATCCAGATTCTAAGAAGTTTTCTCTTAAGAAACTGCCAAACTGGGCTGCAACAGCATTAGCAAAGCAGATTACACTAGATCCTGAAAAGCCTTTTCCTGCAAAGAAAATTGTGAACCTTGGTATTAACCTTACTAAAGGTGAAATGAGAGAAGGTCAAGTATTCATTGTGAACAATGCTGAGGTGTTAATGAAGATACTACCAGAAGGCGCAGTCTTAAAGGCCGCTAGTGATAAGTTACTTGAAACATCGACAGGCTTACCTAGTAATCTTCTTAATGCATTTTATGTAAAAAATCCTAGGATAAGTAAAGGTCAAGGGTTAAAGCCATTTAAGAAAAGACGTGACATAACAAAAGAAGAATTTTTTAAATACTTTAATTTAGCACCTAGTGGCATACCTATTAGAGACGAAAAAGGTGAATTGCCAGACGGTAAGTCTGAAATTGGTCAGAATATAAAAGGCATGTTATCTGTATCTAGTAGGTTAATAACAAACCAACTAGTTAGGCAGATTGGCTTAAAACAAGATTATCCAATCAGTGAAAACCAGGCTCTAGATATAAGAGGTGGTACGGCTGAGATAATGTTTAGTAAGTCTAATGTTAACGGACCAATGTCTACATACGGTGATCATGATTTGCTTCTTGATGTTAGATTCTCGCTAAGAGACAATTATGTGTCAGAACTTAGATCAACTTATGATTTAGAGGTTGAACCTGCTAAGGAATATGTAGAAAATTTCTTCAAGTGGGTTGATCATAAAAAACGCCCATGGTCTGATAGTGAAAATGAAGACTTTAAGGATGAAGTTACAAAGCTAGGTTTATACTGGATAATTAAAAGTTCTGACAAGGAGAAGGCAGCTAAATTTAAAGGCAAACCTTTAAGAGAAGAAGATAGATACCAAATACCTTTAGCTCTTAGTACTGCTAATGCAAATAAAGTTGACCCATATGCTTTTAACAGTCCTGGAGAGCTATTAAATAAATTTACTGCTGTAAAAAAAGAAGCTAAAAAACAATTAGCTCCAGATAGTCTTCCTTCTATTACAAAGTTTGGAAAAGAAGAACTAGGTATTCAATTATATACAGTTGAAGGTAGCAAACAGGGAATGTTGGATGTTAGAAAATTAAACGATTTTTATTATGGAAACAGTTTTAATGGATGGTGCATAACAAATAGACTAGACGCAGATTCCAAAGATGTTAGAGAAGCCAATGAAGCTGCAATTAAAAAGTACGGTAAATATGCAGTGTTACAGTACGAAGATAATCTGAAAACGGCTTTAGGGTTTTGGGAAAATAACTATCCTGGCCCAAAAATGCTAGCGTTCAAAGACAATAAGTTCCTTGGTTTGCAATCAAGCCAGGGTGGGGACGTTCAGGAATGGAACACTAAAGAGAATAAACAGTCTGATAACCTTGAAGTTCCATCAGGCAAAAAAGAAAAAGCATCTTTTAAAGATGCAGATAGGAATGATACTAATGGTGATTTAACCATTATTGAGAAAATACCCACTTATAATATTCTAAATGAATTATTAGAAAGTGAAATTATTGACGACCCTATTGAAATCGGTAGCAACTGGAATACCGAAAAAGTTATTTTTCCTGATAAAGCCTTCATATCTGGCTACGAACAAAAGATTCGCAAAGGTGGAAATCTTATTAAAAGAACTTTTGACACAGATAAAGTTTTAAAAAAAGAAGTTACTACTAAAAAAGGCATAAGAGTAAAAGATCATACTATTAGTAAAGTTACTGGTTCTAGATTCCATTTTTTTAGAATTGGACGACAAGGTGAACTTATAAAAATGGATTCTGCGACGAATGAAAATCAAGCAGAGCTTGATTATAAGCTTGAAGCTGAAGGAATGTCTAATCAGTTTGAAACAACAGAGTTAATTAAAGAGAGTGATAATTTAGATAAACGTGAAGATGAAAATGGTGCACCTTTAAAGGTAAAAGAAACAGAAATATCGAGAGCTTCCTCAACCAGTAAATCAAATTTATCAGAAGTAGACATAGAGTATGTTGAATCTTATATTTCTACTGATATAATAACTATAATATATATAAACAGTCCTAACAGTCCTACGCCGGTGGAAGTAATAACGAGTAGAATAGAGGACCAAGAAGTAGGAGACGCTAGACATACTATTGTTTACAAGCAAATTAATGGAAAAAAATATCTTAGTAAAATGGAGATTTTAGGGTCTCATCTTCCTGAGCATAAAAACGCTAGAGAAGAATTAATAAGAAACTTAGGCATAGAACCGACTATTGAATATTACGAAGAAATCGCAAAGATTGATGCAAATGGGAATTTTAAAAATGCAAAAGGTGTATTTAGTGCGTATAAGTATTATAGAGATGTGGAGATACCAAAATATACGGGGTTTAATGTATACAAGTTTAAAGCATTTAGTCGTGAAACTTTAAAAGCATTAGAAAGTGAAATAGTACCACTAGATGATAATAATGTTCCTGATATGAACCAGGAAGGTGCAGTATTATATAGTAAGAGCCTAGGGAACTCTATGGAAAAAGCAACAAAAAATAACAATAAAATGCTACCCAAGTCCAAAAGACTTAAAGGCAATTTTACTAATGATCAGGTATTAAATGTAATGTCTGAAGTAGATGATGATAGAAACGTATCTTACTCTAAATCTTATAATAAAATAAAACAGGCAGAAGATTTAAATGCAGATTACAATAAGTTAATATTAGAACCTTTAACCGGAATACCTGCTACTGATAAAATATCTGAAACTAGAGCAGAGCTAATAGGTAGAACGAAGTCTAAGGTTAGATTCTTTATTCCTCCTGCTGCTGAAGATTTTGTAGGTTTATTATATTCTACATTAGGTAAAGGTAAGGTTGGTGAAAAACAAATGGCTTGGTATAAAGAACATTTACTAGATACATTTGCAGATGGTGCTAATAATGCTTCTACTGCAAGAACTACATTAATGCATCAGTTTAAAGTGCTTAAGGATCATTTAAAGGTAGTTCCTAAAGACTTGAAAAAGCAAGTACCTGGTTCTATTTTTACCAAAGAACAGGCCTTAAGAATACATATATGGAGATCGCAAGGAGATAAGATACCTGGTGTTGATGCTAGAGACTTAAGAGAGGTTGCTAAGTTTATGAATAGTGACCCAACATTAATGACATTTGCAGTTACATTAAAGAAACTTCAAAAGAGCCAAGGTGTTGATCAGTGGCAACCTCCAACAAATAGCTGGAGAGGTGGTTCCATAGAAACAGACTTATTAGCAGCTTTAAACACTGGCGTTAGAAACAAGTACTTAAAGAAATGGCAAGACAATGTTGATATTATATTTTCTAAAGAAAATAAAAACAAACTAGAATCTGAATTTGGAAAAGGATATGTAATAGCATTAGATAACATGTTAAATAGAATGAAGACTGGTAGAAATCGTATTGCTACTAAAGATCGTGCTACTTCAAAGTTTTTAAATTGGATCAATGGTTCTGTTGGTGCAATTATGTTTCTTAACATGCGATCTGCGTTACTACAAACAATATCAGCTGTTAACTTTATAAACTGGAGTGATAACAATGTTTTAGCCGCAGGCAGAGCATTTGCAGATATAAAGCAATATACCGCCGATTTTAAAACACTTTTTAATTCTGACTTCTTAGTTGAAAGACGTGGAGGCATGAAAATGGAAGTTACTGATTCTGAAATAGCTGATTTGGCTAAAGAAGGTGGTATGGCAGGTGCTGTTAGTAAGATATTGCAAGCAGGATTCTACCCTACAAAGCAAGCAGATAGTTTTGCAATTGCTTCTGGTGGTGCTGCATTCTATAGAAATAGAATAAACTCGCTAGTAGCTGGTGGTATGGACCTGAAGGAAGCAGAAAAACAAGCATTCCGTGATTTTAGAGAGACAGCAGAAGAATCACAGCAGTCTAGTAGACCAGATAAAATTAGTCAACAACAAGCTGGGCCAATGGGACGTGTTCTACTGGCTTTTGCAAATACGCCAGCACAATATGCAAGACTAATGAAAAAGGCAATTCTAGACCTTAAGAATGGCCGTGGCAACCCAAAGGAACATATTTCTAAGATAATATATTATGGTGTTGCTCAGAATTTACTATTTAATGCCTTGCAAGCCGCGATATTTAGCTTAGCATTTGGTGATACAGATGGTGATGATGAAGAGAACGCAAAAACAGTAAGAGTTCTTAATGGTATGGTAGATTCTATATTAAGAGGTACTGGTTTTGTTGGTGCTGGAGTATCTATAGGCAAGAATGTTATTTTAAAAATAATAGAGCAGTCAGAAAAGAAACGACCTGATTACGCTGATATTGCATGGGAAGCTGTTAAGTTGTCACCACCGCTATCTAGTAAGATTCAAAAACTAAGAACTGCTGGTAACACTGTTTCTTATAACATGGATGAAATAAAAGAGAAGGGATTTTCATATGACAATCCAGCACTATTAGCTTCTGGCAGTGTAGTATCTTTTGCTACAAACGTACCTATGGATAGATTAATTAAGAAAATGGATCATGTAATGACAGCATCGACACAAGAGATCGAAATGTGGCAAAGAGTTGCATTACTTGCTGGTTGGGATAAGTGGTCATTAGGTTTGATTGAAAAGAAAGGAGACAAGGCTACGTTTAGACAAACCAAGGAAAGAGTAAGAAAGAGAAGACAGGATAAAAAAATAATTTGGAAATAATACTATGGGAAAAATATCACCAGCATGTAAAGCTGCAGCTAAAAGAAAATACAAGGTATGGCCTAGTGCATATGCTTCAGGGTATGGAGTTAGATGTACTAAGGCTGGAGGACCTAAGATGAAGAGTAAAACAAAAGGTGGTGGAACAACGAAGGTATGTCTACCTGCGGCTAAGGTTAAGTCGATGAGCTCTTCTGAGAAAGCAAGTGTTGTAAATGCAAAGAAAAGCGCTGGACAAAGCGGAAAGAGACAAAGGTCATCTAAGAGTAATGTTAAGGGCGCAAGAAAGAAGGGCGCAACATTAAGAGACTGGTTTCAAAAAGAGAACTGGGTTAATGTATCTACTGGTAAAGAATGTGGAAAATAAGGAACACAGATAATTAGGCGTACCATACCTAAAGTTCCTGTAACCAAAAAAGGGGAGGCCATCATAGCTTCCCCTTTTTTAATACAAGTGTATAGCATAGTTAGCCGTCACAGCTCAAGCAATCAGGGTCCATTGCATTAGCAGCAATATCACCTCTAAGCACAGACTCTGTGCGAACATAATACAATGTCTTGATACCTTTCTTCCAAGCTTCATAATGAACAGTGTTAATCCACTTAGGTGTTGCCTCTGAGGGAAACGCTAAGTTTAAACTAACAGACTGGTCAATGTACTGCTGGCGTATGCCTGCCTGATTAACTAACTCTAATTGATTAATCTCTTTAAAGGTTTTATAAACCTCCTTGATAGGCATATCCCAATCCCCTATTAGTATATCATTTAATTCATCTACACCTTGAATTGAACCGCCATCTCTAAGTATCTTGTCCCAAATAGAATCATTGTTTAGTCCTATGTCTTCTAAGGCCTGTTCTAAGCTCTTATTACGGCGTATAAACGTTCCTTTAGCAGATTGATCAGTAAATACATTTGCAGCCCAAGGTTCGATCCCTGGTGATATATCCCCAGACAATTTAGAGTTTGATACTGTTGGAGCAATTGCCCTTAGGTGCGTGTTGCGCATTCCTGTACCGACACACCATAATGGCTCACCATATATTTCTGCTAATGCCATTGAAGCTCTCTCACTTTCAATCTTAATCTGAGAGAATATCTTACGAGTCTCGAACTGTGCAAGTAAACCCTCGAACGGAATACCTTTCTCTTGCAAGTAAGTATGCCACCCTAAAACGCCTAAGCCAATAGCTCTACCTTTCTGAGCTGAACGTACTGCGTTCTCAAATCCCCTAAGACCTTTAGCCTTCTGAATAAACTCCTCCATGACGCCATCTAAAAAGAAAGTAGCGTCATAAATTAAGTTTGTATCCTTCCACTCTTCGTATTTCGCTAGATTTAAAGAAGATAAACAACAAACAAAACTATGATTTTCATCAGTATGTAAGGTTATCTCAGAACATATATTAGTCATATGAACCTTTAGCCCGTTATCTTTATATGCCGGTGGATTTGCTTTATTAATATTTCCCTTGAACATAACATAAGGTTCTCCAGTAGCCTTACGCTTTCTAAGAAGGTTAGACCATTTTCTTCTAGCCTCTGGATCACCTTGCTCTAGCTTACGCATAAACTTATCTCCAACTATAGCACATTGGTGAAGGTTAAGTGACTGTCTATTAACGTCTCCCTTTGGTTCTCTTATTTCAAGCCAGTCCTCAAAATCACCATGCTCAATATTGATATTGACTGAAGCTGCGCCTCGTCTTACTGAGCCTTGATTCGTAGCAAGAATAGTTGAGTCATATATCTTACAGAATGGTACGACACCATCAGACGTTCCGTTACCAGTAATCTTAGTTCCAGCAGGTCTTATCTGATTGATACCAATACCTACTCCACCTCCATGCTTTGCAAGCAGCATCATCTCAAGATTCTTCTGACCTATGTCTTGAATTGAATCAGCAACATCAATACCAAAGCAACTAATAGGAAGACCCCTGTCAGTACCGACATTTGAAAGAACAGGACTGGCAAGACATAACCAGCCTTTCCAAATATATTCGAAAAAAGTGTCAGCCATCTCTGGCTTGTATAATCTTCTTGCAATTGTCTTAGCCACTCTATGGTATGCCTCCTTTGGCGTTTCCCCATCAAATAAATAACCACCTGATATGGTCTTCTTATAAACATCTGTATCTCCCCACTCAGGAAAATCCTCTCCTTTAATCCAATTTTCATTCCACATTATGATAAATATAATATTGCGTAGGCTATTGCTACGTTTAAGTTAATTAATACTAAGTTCCATTGTTTTGCTACAAATACTTGAGGTATACATATAACCCCAGCTATAACATAGGTAATCATCCCTATTTTATCTGGAAGTAGATGGGGACTCACCATTGCGAATGCTGTCCCCATATATCCCAACCTACTCGAAAGTCTTTCTACTGGAGTCAACCTCTTCGGCTTCACCAGACTCTTTAATAATCTTTTGCTTAAGCTTCTCAATTGCTTCATCATAATCAGGCATTAGTTTCATTGTCTCTATAGTTCCTATAGAAAAATCTTTTATACTATTAATTTCATTTATTAGACCTTGAACTACTCTAGTTAAGGAATCGATCTTCTTCTGCATTTCAATTAATGTACTCTCTTTCATATTACTTTATTAACGTTTCTATAATTTACTTTTAATTCTGTATTTTTTTTTATATTTCTTTTTGCAATGCAAATTTTACTAATCATAGAATATTCTTTATTATTATAAGGCACAAATTCTACATTACCATTTCTACTGTGGTTTACCCATCTAGCTAATGTTGTTCTTTTATCATCCATTATAACTGCTCCTATAATATCAAATTTATTAAAATTTTTATTTGCAAAAATTCCTAAGCCATTAATTTTAGATTTTTTCTTATAGTAAAAAGAACTTTCTATTTCTATTAAGTTATCAATATCTTGGTATTTCATCCAAGCCATCATTTCTTTTTCTGTAATTTTAAGTTCTTTTAAAAATAATTTAAAGTCTTTCATAGTAATTATAATTCGATATAATGAATCATTTATAGTTCATTAACAGCCAAAATGATAGCTAATGAATCATTTATAGTTCATTGGTATTACTACCAAATATCCTCAAAATCTTCTCCTTCACCCGCTTTACTATAGTCTGTCGAACGAATAGCAAAAAAATCAGTATGGGTATGACCACCAGTAAGATGGTAAAACCAATCCAATTTCTTAGCACTTTCCTCATCAAAAGAAAAATAACTACCAAGATCTGTATAACCAATTTCATATAGCTTTTCATTTGTTCTTTTCTTTATAAAGTTTTTTAAATCAGTAGAAGACATTCCTTCAATGTCACCCATCTCGAACATTTTATCAATGTAGTTTAGTTCTAACTCAACCATAATTTTAGCTGCCTCTATAACGTCATCCTTAACTAAAACTCTTAAGTGTACATCCTCTTCACACATCTGGTTAAATAATTTACAACCCATCTTACTATGCAGTGATTCATCGCGCACAGACCATTTCATTTGTTGTCCAATACCTTTAAGCATATTACGTAACTGGAAAGAATACAAAACAGCAAAAGCGCTGTATAAGCTAACGCCCTCAGCAAAGGCTGAAAAGATAGCAAGTGATGTAGCAATACCAGTACGGCTATTTCCGTCATAAGCCATAAGATTATTAAACCTATTAGCCGTTGCCGGCTGATGTAAGAAAGCTTCATAATTTTCTAATTTTAATGTTTCGTTTAAATAGCTATATGCTACAGCGTGTACTGTTTCTTGAGAACCGAACATCATAGCCATCTGCTGTATCTCATGCTTTGGAAACCAGTGAGTTACCTTGTTAGTCCAGTAGTCTGAAACTGCACATTCAGTCTGAGCAAATCCTAATAGGATATTTCCTACTAGATTCTTTTCTTTATCCGTGAGGTTCTCATTCCAGTCCTTAACGTCTCCTGACATGCTAATTTCTGTATGTAGCCAGAATGCTTGTGCTTGCTTCAACCAGCCCTCCGTATAATATTCGGGGTATTCAAATGGTTTGTAAGCTAATCTAGGTGTAAATAATGACATAGTTTTTATTTATTTTTATTTTGGTGTTTTTCTATTATATAATCAAGTTCTTGTTTGTGAACCTTATATGTTTTTCCAATAACAAATGTCCATAAAGTACACCAAACAATTGTGCTTACTGCAAATCCAACCACTATTCCTTTCCAATAATTATATTCTTTATTCATATTCCGTAAATTTTACATACCTATAAAAAAGTGTATAAGTAATGTGGCTAAATAAGTTTATCTGTAAGTTGAAAATAAGAGCAAAGCCACACTACTCATACACAAACCGTTACCTCCGCTTCATTCTGCTTGCGCCATTAGCATCAAGAGATATAACGTTACAC
>ERZ807291.575-NODE-575-length-62391-cov-28.114621_pt1 | contig 62391 bp, 56 predicted proteins | sample MGYA00521257_ERZ807291 | MGnify/ENA primary metagenome ERZ807291 (study PRJEB31413, sample SAMN03169783) | marine metagenome | biome: Marine; feature: Water; material: Subsurface seawater | place: North Sea | collected 2011-04-28 | depth 1 m m ... | reverse complement strand
CAAAAATGCAGAAAATGGAATTTAGATTGGTGGGTGTTGTAAAATAATAATCATGTGTTTTTTATTTTACTCGTTATTTAATGTCTTTTCTTTCCTCTTTTCTTCTTTGTTTGGCGTTTTCTTTTATTTTTGGTTCTTCTTCCTTTTCTTCCTTTGCGGGCTTTTTTCGATTTTCGGCCTCCTTGGGTTGGTTTGGTTTCTTTGGATTCTGTTAGTGTCAATTTCGGATTGTTTTTTTTGAGTGCATCTGTTAATAATGTTATTGCGGCTTCAGTCGCTGCTATATCTTCCAATTTTTCTGTGTCCGGCCTATTTTTAAAAAAATCTTCAACCTTTTTTACATCAGCATTGAATTCAGACAGTTCAGTGTCTGGTATTGCATCCTCTTCTGGTATTTCACTAATATTATTCTTCATTAAATACTTAATTCTTTTTAATGATCTCAACATTATGCCCATATTATTTTTAAGTGCATTTGCATTACTGTTATCTGTGTTATCTGTGTTATCTGTATCGTATTGATATGGTTCACCAATGAATTTACTGTATACTATACATTGACCCTTACCTGTAACAGAAGCAAGTATAGAACTGTTAAATGCTTCATATTTACCATCTTTCACATTTATTCTCTTTGAGCCAAGAAAAAAAATCATATTAATAATTTCTTTTCCTGTATCTGAGACTTTACCATTATTATCTGATAAGAGTTTTGTTAGCTCATTTTGAAGGTTTTGTTTCAATATGCTATATGAGTCACAACTCATTACATTATTTTGTTTTAGCATTTCAAATTTTGTAAAGTCTTTCTTGCCTGTATCTGTTAATGATTTGAGTAACTCCTTACGGCGTTCAAATCCTTCTTGATAATCTTTTTTAAAATCTTCTTTTGAAAATAATGTATAGCCTTTTTTGTCAGCTCGCATTTTTTGAATTCCAGAAATAGAAGGAAAAAATTTCATATTTATACAATATAATGACAAAATATTTTTTGCTAAAGTATTTTGATTTAGGAACGCACATTTTACAGAAAAGGGAGTTGGGGATATTATCCCCCCATTAGGAACGCATTTTTATCACAGATGGATTCGATTTATTCTCTCGATTTCACTAAACACAAACACAGTGTTTTTGTATCCATCCTAAGAAAGGGGGTTTGGGGGATAGTATCCCCCATTTTTTTATGCCTTTAGATAAAATGAAGATTCTCCTCACATTACTTACATTTGGATATTGCATTGCGACTTCATTTAATTGCTCGATTCCCGAGTCAGTAGAAGATAGGCGATTCGATAAATCCAAGTGGACCATCTCTCAGTTCAATGTAGAATGGTTATTTACCGAACCATACAAAGATTGTCCAGGGAGTGGGTGTGAGTGGAATTCAACAGTAGAAGAATATGACCATATGAAATCGATTGCTCAGGTTTTACTTGATTTAGATGCAGACACAGTCCATTTATGTGAGGTCCAAAGTTGCACTCAATTAATGCAGCTTATTGATTTATTGCCAGATAGTCATTATAAACCTTATTTGATTGAAGGGTCGGATACTTATACGGGACAAAATGTCGGGTTACTTACTCGGGTTGACCCTGTATTGCCATTACAACGAACCGAAGACCGTTCTGATTATCCGATTGTAGATAGTAATTGTGAATACAATGGAACTGCTGGTAGCACTGGTGTTTCTAAACATTTGATTACCACTTTTTCTCTCAATGGACATAATTATAGTATGGTTGGTGCTCATTTATTATCCAATCCAAATGACCCCACTGCATGTGCTAAACGGGAAGCCCAAGCTCAGGTTTTACAAAATACAATCACATCGATTCAGCAATATTATGATATCATTGTTTTAGGCGATTTTAATGATTTTGATGATACAGTAAAAGATATCAATAATAATATTCCCAATTCTCGAGTTCTCTCGATGTTAAAAGGAGAAGATGGAGAGAAAAAAGGCTCTTATCAATTGTATAGCGTTGGGACTTTGGTAAAACAAAGTGAATTATATACTAACTGGTATGATCCCAATGGTGACTGTGTTGTAGAAACCTCCGAGTATTCTACCATTGATCATATTTTACTCTCCAAAACTTTATATGCCCAGGTGGATGCAGTAGAATACTATCATAAATATAGCGAAGGATGCAATATTACGAACAGCGACCATTACCCGATTAAGATTACCATTGGGGGAACGTAGTTCCCCCACACCCCCTCCGTTCCATGAAGGTTCATCGGGTCGGGTCTATACATATTCCTTAAAGAAAACAACATATTGTTACAACATCTTGTAACAACATCTTATAAGTTCCCAACGTGGAACGGAGGGGGGTATGGGGGAACCTTTAGGTTCCCCCAAAGGTTCCCCCACCCAAAAGGACTTAAAAGGAAATATCCATATACTTTATACCCCATAAAATATGTGGACTTTTTTCTCTTTTGCGCTCGCTACCTTACCTATTGTGCTTTCTGTGAATCACTGGGCTAACTTTGAACAGTTTATCGAACGTCACGATAAACATTACAACTCGGTTGACGAGTTCAAAGAGCGTTTTGAAATTTACAAAAGCAACATGGAATTTGTCATTGAGCAAAATGCTTTACATCAAAATTTTACTTTAGGCGAAACCATTTTTGCCGATTTGACTTTGGATGAATTCCATTTTTATAAAAACAACTACATGGTTGGTTCCACTTGCAAGCCATTCAGTAGTGACATCGTTACTGTCCCATCTGAGATGGACTGGCGTTCAAAGGGTGCTGTCACACCTGTTAAAGACCAAGGTCAGTGTGGTTCTTGTTGGTCCTTTAGTGCTACTGGTGCCATGGAAGGTGCTTGGCAAATCGCCAAGAATGATTTAGTCAGTTTATCTGAACAACAATTGGTCGACTGTAGTGCGGGATTCAAGTATGGTAATCACGGGTGCAATGGTGGTTTAATGGACGGTGCTTTTCAGTATGCCATTGACAATGGTATGTGTAAAGAATCCGATTATAAGTATGAGGCCAAATCTGGAACCTGTGCTACTTGTGAACCTGTCGTCTTTATTTCTTCTTGTGTGGATGTGACTCCTCAGAATGAAGTCGATTTAGAAAAAGCTGTAGCAATCGGTCCAGTTAGTGTTGCCATTGAAGCAGATACACGCACTTTCCAAATGTATAAAAGTGGAGTCATTACTGGCACATCTTGTGGAACCAATTTGGACCATGGTGTATTGGTTGCTGGTTATGGAACTGAAGGAAGTCAACCTTATTGGTTGGTGAAGAATTCTTGGGGAACTTCTTGGGGCGAAAATGGCTATGTGAAAATCGAAAAGACCTCGAGCACCAAGACCAAGGGAACTTGCGGAATTGCGATGCAACCTTCTTATCCTGTGGTATAAATTCTTTGGAATTCGATTTCGATTTTGAATTGAACTGAAAAAATAATATAAACATCATCTTGTTATTTATCATAATAAGATGATTCGCTACAAACGAGAAATCAAATTGGATTTTCCTACAGGATACAACGTTTCGATTCAACCCAATGGATCCAAAATGATAGCCTATATTCGAGAGACTATTCAAAATGACAATCCAGGGGCATGTCCTTTGGGGTTTAACTTTCTTCATAAAGCCATTTTAGATGAAGATTATAAAGTGGAATCCGTATTTCGAGTCAATGACAAGAGTTCCATACCCAAATATACATCGTATACCCACGGTGTAGAAGACTGTAGAATAATCAATGATTCGTTATTGTATGGCGTTTGTTTGTTCACCAATAATTCATGGGTTCCAGAATTATGTATGTGTGTGGTGGAAAACAATGCAATCAAGGAAATGATTCCAATGCATATGCGCAATTCACGTTGTCTTACAGTAGAGAAAAATTGGTTGTTCTTGAAAGAAACGGATGACGATTTTATATTTGTGCATTCGTATGTTCCATTTCGAGTAGTGGCTGTGGGAAAAGAATTGATTGATTCTTCATATCAAGGTCGGATTATACATGAAGAACCTGTATTTACACCTATGGGAGGGTATCAAGTGCATGGGGGTGCTTCTCTCTATTTGGCGGATTTGAAATGTTATTTACTTTGTGTAAGAATGGTGGAAAAACATGTGAACTTGTGCTGTAAATGGGTGTTACTTGATGAACATTATCATGTCAAATCTACATCACCGCATTTTACATTTCCTTATCATTATCAATATAAAGGATGCACTATGATTCTCTCCATGGCCTTGAAAGATGAAAACCTTTTGGTGATTCCCGTTACGTTTGGTGATAAAGATGTGTATATTTATGAATTGGATTTACAAGAAATATTGAAAACCTTGGTGATCGTTCCAAAGATGATTATTTGAAGAGTTGGTTGGAGGGGGGATGATTGTTGGGGGTATCATGATGGACGCTCGCTTCGCTCGCTGAAAGGTCGGTCCGAAGGACCGACCAATCGTTTGTCTTTAGGGAATTATTTAAGGGAGGGATTAATTAAAATATCGGGATTATATATAAATATAAATTATGGCTAATAAAGTTATGAAAGGTGGAGGTGGTATCGGCACTGGTTCCACGGGATATGGTTCCCTTGGTAGTGGTAGTGGTAGTGCATTGACTGAAGAACAAAAGAAAGAAAAAGAGAGAAAAGAGAAAGAAGAAGCCAAACGAGAGTATCAACGCGATTATGAATTTACAAAAACAGGAGGTATTATAAAGAATTGGAAAAAAATTATTTTCATAAATCTTGATCAAGGACGTAATAATGTTTTGAGTATAATTGCTGATATTTTCGAAAATACAGGTATTGTTACGGATGATATAATAAAAGAACACAAAATATTGTCCGAAAGTAATTGTGACATTATAACAGAAGACAAAAAAAAAAATGATTTAGATTTAAAAAAATGTAATTTCTGTATAGGTTTCTTACTTCCCTCTGACTTTATAGGTAGCGACTTTGAATTTATTATTGGAGAAGTAGTTAGTTATATGGTGAAAAGATATATGGAAAAAACTAATGTTACATCATATCAAGATGGTTATAAAGAAATGTGTGAAGAAATTCAAGTATGCATTTTAGTAAATAATAAAAAAACATTTTTAAAAGATAACAATGGGAATCACAATTATAAAATTCTTGTTACACCAAAATGGTTAAAAGAAGAAGTAAAAAATGAAAAAGATATCGTCGACAACGCTTACGCATACGTCGGTGACCAAATTAAGTTGATAAATCTAACAGAAGAAAATGAAATAAATAATTACGAAAAAATTAAGTCTAAAACAAAAGATGATTTGAAAAATTATTATACACATGTAAAATTAATTCATGGTAAAAATTTTAATAGTTTATTACAAAATATGTCACAGAATAAGACGAAGAAAAAAGAAGTATACGTATTCTTAGCACAAGATAAAGAGCATCAAATATATTATAAATGGAATCAGAAGGAAGGTGATAGTTTTTGGTATGATAACGATATTCCATACTATAAATATAAAATAACCTATGATACAGAAGGCAAAAAAACATACACCGAATATAAATTAGCCTCTGAAAAAAAATTTACTGATGGTGCAAAAAGAATGTTAAAAAATATGTTCGGAAAAGAAGAAGCAGCACCAGCAGGCGGCAAAACAAGAAAGCATCGTAAAAGGAAAATACGTTCATCAAAACGAAAGGCCAGTAAAAAAGGTCGTAAGTCGAGGAAAAAGAAGTCTTCATCCAGAAAGAAGAAATAAATAAATAAATTGAATCGAAATCACTTATACATATTTTTATATGTGATTGTAACATGATGGCCGCTGTAACAACGAATCCTACATACGACGAATATTTCCGTGAATTTGCTTTTGTGACTTCTAAGCGTTCACCATGCATGCATTTGCAGACTGGATGCGTAATTGTCCACAGTAATCGCTTGCTCAATCAGGCTCATAATACCTATATTGCAGTAGATAAGACTGATGATAATATGCTCATATATGATTTATCCAATGCTGATTTAGAAAATTCACTACTTCATGCCGAGCAAAATGCGATTAGCGATTGTGCACGAAGAGGGATTTCATGCGAAGGTGCTACTATTTACTGCACCCATTTACCCAGTCTCGCATGTGTTCGTTTGATTATAGCCAGTGGTATCAAGTCAATCAAATACCACATTTCCTACAATGAAAACACTTTGGTTCCGTATTTATGTCATAAATCGTCCGTTAAATTAGAGAGATTGGTAATCGAAAAATAGTAAAACGAAAAATTGAATTAAATAGATGTATTCTTTTTTACTAAACAAAATACCAATCAATCGTATAGTAATCGTATAACTAATTTAACATCCTTTTTATAATACAACCATGGGAAAAAACTTTCAAGGTGGAAAAAAAGCCAAATCGATGGCCAGAAAGACAACAGGTGGTTACGGTAATGATGCACCAACACCTATGTCAAGTGAGCAGGAATTTGCATTGGTCAACCAAGTCAGTGGAAATGGTCGTTTTCGTGTTGTAAACAGCACTGGTTTTCAATATGTAGCAGTCTTACCTGGTGCAATGCGTGGTAGGAAAAAACGAAATAACTATGTGGGTCAAAACACATTTCTACTGATAAACAACCGAACATCCTGGCAAACCATGAAACCATTGGCACATGTAGATGTAGATTTCGTCTATTCAGAACAACAAGCCAAACAATTGCGTTTACACGATATGTTCAAAAGCCAAATCAATACACTTTTCGGTCCCCAAAATCCAGAAGAATCATCTGTTCAGTTTTCATCAGGTAATCATGATTTCCAAGAAGAAACAATACCAACTCGTCATGTTATTGATGATGAAGAACAAGATGAAGATGTAAACAGAGTCTTAGAGCACGGTTTGGATTTGGACCTAATTTAAGGGTGAAATGCATTCACGAAATTGAAAATCTTTAGAAATAACCAATATCATCACAAAAAAAATCATAATGCCATCTTCATCTTCGTCAGTATCAAAGAAAAAGAAAAAAGAACCTGAGCCAAAAACAAAAACGAAACCAGAAACAAAAGAGGTTTCGGTCAGACATACCGATGTATTCCATCACATTGGTTATGGTCACAATGAAAATAATAACTTGTATATGTCCAGTTTAGACCATCTTCTTTTAGAAATAGTAGAAGAAAAAAATATGACTCATTATAGTATTACATAAGTATGTTAGCAAAAATATTAAAAAATAAAGAAAAATATCATATAAAAATACTGGGGTTGATTGCAATCATCATCACCTTTAGTATTTTTTATTTACTATTGGATTCTACTCATTTTCAGGGAATGAATGTGGTTCAAGATAAAGTAAAGGATGATATTGTAGAACGAGAATCGAAAAAAGTAGTCAACCAAGAACCATTTCAAGGTAACGATCAAGAATCACAAGAGCTCAAGCGCAATATTGAGAAAGTAGTAGAAGATGAAGAGGAAAAGATTTCAAGGCCAACCATTTTCCAAAATTTTTTCGATAGACTTTACTTTAGCATAATAACGGCATGTTTATTGGGTTATGGTGATATTTATCCCGCAACAAATACGGCTAAAACCCTGAGTGCAATGCAATCGTTTCTTACAGTGTGTCTCATTTTGTATTAACCCAATAAAATGGCTCCATTTGTGAACGATAAAATGGATGAGATTTGATGACTTTGTGAGACTGTCCCATCTTCGTCTTCTTCTACAACAATAACCATATAACTGCTTGCCGTTTCAAACTGATTCATACGTCTATACAAGGATGGGACCTTGCGCAAACCAATATTGTAAGAAACTTGTGTTTGTGTGTAACCATCATTTTCGGTGCATATATCAATCATGCGTCCATCATATAAATTACTTATACAGTTGTATAATTTATTTACTTGCTTAAATCGAAAAACGAAGCATTTACCCTTGTAATCATAAACCAGTTCAGTGCCCGTATTAGCAAATTCTAATATATAATTGATAATTTCACATGGAAGGTAGATCATTTTTTTACAGTAATACATTTACTGTAGAAAAATATTCTCATACTGGTTTGAGTGTGTTAATTAGGAAATCTTTATTCAGTTCCACACATGGGTTTTTGTAGCACGACCAAAAATTGATGTTTATCTTGAATGGATTTTTTGTATACGCTCTCCCCTTTGACCAAAAACCCGATGTCCATTGCAGTAGAAAGTATATGTTGTTTTGGTTCCATGTAAAGGGTTTGTTCATTCTTGCGGATTTGAGTGGAATGTTTATCAGTAAATGTTTCGATTTGTCTCCAAATCACTGTATTATTGGAGGATGATGATGCAGAAGGTGGTTTCGTATAGTTTACCTGATAATCATAATTGGGTTTTACGATTCGCATTTTTTTGAGTCCTGCGTTGGATTCGACTGTAGATAAATCGACACATGGAGGTGTTTTTTTATAGAGTTCTGGATCGACTAAATGAATAATCAAATGACCACCTCCTCGCAACCAATGAAAGCAATGTTTGAAAAAAGTGGCTTTATCTTCGATTTCATAAATAGTGAAATGCGTGCATACAATATGGGTAAATGTATTGTTTTCATAATACATGGGGTCTTTCAGAACATCACGACATTCGACTTCACTGGACTGTAATCTGGATTGTGCTTTGGAAACCATCAAGGGAGATTTATCTACTCCAAAACCAATGTATCCATTTTGTTCCACCTGTTTAAGAAATGAACCAGTTCCACATCCTATATCAAGGAAAATACTGGATTCATTAATGGGTGTCATTTGTTTGATTGTTTTCATATCTTGTGAACTGTATTTATCAGTGGAATACAATTCGTCGTAATATTGTAAATAGAAATCATCGTAAATGAAATCATTTTGTTTCAATACAAATGGTTTGGATTGAGAGAACCCTTCTTGTTTCCCATTGCCATTGCCATTGTAATAGTATCGACATGTCCATATTACGATTAATATCACTAAAAAAACAACACCGATTGTATACAATTTATTGTAACAGTAAGGCTCCATTATATTATATTATAGATAGTAAAATATAATATCCAAGTGAAACATTTTTATACCAACGATGAGTTACGTAATTGTGTTCTTGTATGATTATTGAAGAAATCATTTCCAATCGGCATAGAGCCAACTGATTGTGCACGATTTGTTGATTCTACGGATGGATGAGAGAATAAAGACGGATGTGGGTTTGGTCCAGGTCTGGACACAATTTGCACCTTGTATAAATCACTATTGGAGGATGGAACAAAGAAGGATTGCGGTGCACTTTGTTTTGCAACTGTTTGATTTCGTAGTCCACTTTCTACATCAATCGATTGTAAGAAAGTAGCGGGTGGTGCACGTGAAGCTGGATTGAAATTCGTAGATACATCATGAAATGGTTGCGTTCGTATTGGTTCTTCTACTGGTATTTTGTGGTCCACTATAGGAAATCGTGAATATCGGGTCATAGCAGGTCTACTGCTGAAATTTGGTGCTAAAGGTTTATCTGAGAATTGTCGTCCTTGAATTCGTTGATTCAATTCTTCTACTCGTTCATTTTGTCCATAATATAATCCTTTTACTGTGCCATACATGTTCTATATTGTAGTATGGTTACTTTAATTTTCCCTAAAGTTTGACTTTCTTTTTTAATTTTTTGGTTTTGTATCTACTTTCTTTAATTTTTTGATATCGTTCTATCATAGAAGTATACAAGCCTTTGTATTTACTTTCATTATTGTATTCTCTCAAAATCTCCATTGTAGATTTATAATAATCTTCTATTATTTCTTGTTCATATAATTCAAAATAGTAATTTTCTTTGGATTTATTTGTCCACTTAGTCCACTTAGGGTCATCATTATCATCATTACTGATTTCAGAAAACAGAATACAATACACAATATCTTTTTTCTTATCTACATAATAAGTTGTAATATATCCTAAATTATCATCATCCCAGAATTCATCACCTATCATAAAATTAGGCTTTACATTTACAGGAATTGCATTTTCAACATATGGTCCTTTCTTACTTCGCATTTGTCTCAAAGATTTACTTCGAATATAGTTCCAATTATCAATCGCCTTTTCTTCTTCATTATCACCATCCAATAATTCGTATGTGATTTTTTTCTTTTTGCGTGTTTTATTAGTGGTTTTTTCTCTTGCTCTCTGGGTTTTTTTCGGTGTTCTCTTCTTTGAAGATTCACCAGTAAATCGTTTTTCATATTCTTCTATTTTATCGTTTGCATATTTTTTCACCAGTTCAGGTTCTTCTCTATTATATCGATCACGATTAAAACCATCGCTCCAAGTTACTACATATTGAGCCTTGGGTTCCGTCAGAAAGTCTGTATGAGTTGTGTATGTATGAGTATCTGGTTTATGACCAATAATTGATTGTATTTTGTAACCGCATAAATAGGGTAACTCTTGTTTATAATTTTTAACTAGGATATCTTCTTCATCGATTTGTTCGAGAGATGTGTCCTCGTCTATTTTTTTGACATTAACTGACTCACTATATTTGTCGAAAGGGTCTAATAACTGTAGACTATATTCTTGTCGATTCTTATTGTATGTTATTTTGAAATAATGGACGTCCTGTTTTTTCTTAGCATGTTTCCATTGTGTAGAAAAATTAGAATTCTTTTCAAATAACTTCATTTTAAACAATGGTGACTCTTTGTTTACAGTAATAATCGAACCAGAAGCGAATATTGGTGTGTATACAGTTCGCTCTACTGCTTTTATAATTTTAATTTTATTACTCAAATATTTGAAACAGAGTGTATATTTTATACAATTCGATTTCACTTTATTCTTATTTATATAGTCCTCTTTCGCAATTACATCTACATATGGGTTCATAGTATCATCAGCATTATTATTCTTCCAGAACGAATCAATAATATAATCATTCCATGTAGTTAGATTTTGTCCACTTGGGATATTTCCTACAAAATATACAAATACGTTGTCTCGCAATTGAATTTCATCATTGACTCCATATTCGACATTATCTAATTTATGTGTTACATCGTTATTTATTTTCGTCCATTTATTTTTTTTGCCTTTCTTTTTAATGTTTACTTTAGTAATTTCAAACAGATCCATCAATTTATAAACAGGGATTGATTCTGTTGTATTATCTACTGTCGTTTGTAATTCTTTATCATATAATGCACGCTGAATATGGCGTTTTGATTCATCATAAAAAATGATTTTCCAGTCTTTTTTCTGGGTTTTTTCGAAATCGTTTATACTATAATCTCTATGGTATTGATATTCTTTGTCGTATAGAAACTTTCTACCATAAATATCTTGAATACTTTTTTCAAAATAAAAAGCAGGCATTAATGCATCTACATTGGGTTCACGTATTTCTGTTATATTTTCATCATAATCACCAGTATCGAATGCTTCATGGTATTCTTTTAATGGCCAATTATCATAGGATTCTTGGTTTTTTAATTGAGCCTCATATTTTAAAAAGTCTTGCAAACTGATATAATAGATTAGTTTATTACGGTCTCCATCGGATTGACTTTCATACGTAATATTTTCTTTATTCAATGCATCATTTGCACTACTTTCTTTATCTTTATTTAATTCCAATCCAACATAAATAATATGGTATTTTCTATTTGTAACAATAGGTGGTTCAGGCAACGACCCTGGTTTTGGTTTTTTGACACTTATGATTCTGAACTCGACATCACCAATAGTATAAATAGGGGCATCATTTACTTTGTATTCTTCTCGAACTTTTATCGCAATATTATCGGTATCATTTGCATCTGCTACAGTATTAAAATCCATAATAGAATTTCGTAGTCGCTCCATCGATTCTTGAATATCTTTTAATAATTCATTGTTTTCGATAAACTTCTTCAATCGTTCTTTAGCATCGTTTATTGTAGGTAAACTGACATCTTTATTCGTGTCTAAATAACTAGGGATTTTATTCTCTATACGACTATATTTCCAAATTTTAAGTGGTTTTGTAATTGGATGATTCATCAATGTAATAATATCAAACACGAATCCCAAGAAAAATGAGATCTCATGTTTTTCTATTTCATACCATTCACTAGCTACATTTGCTTTATGATAAATCAAACTTTGTTTGAAAAATACTTTTAATATTTTGTGAATTCGCCTTTCCACATACATTCCAATCAAAGTTCCACGGTCAAGTAAAGTCGGATAAGTCTCTTTCAAAAAATAAAATACAAAATGGACTTGATATCCTGTGCTTGGACCCAGACCAGGTGTTAAAAATGTTTGTGCATCACCTAAACGTCCAGCAACTGCGTTAGTAGGATCAGATTCTCGAACTCCATCACTTTTACCACCTTCACCAATCTTAAAAAATAGCTTCGTTCCTATAGTTTTACTAATAATATAAATATAGGTTGTAGGTTGTTCTACATTATTGTATAGCTCGCTTTCAAACATACGATTTCCTACTTTAAATAAAGGAAGGTCACCTTGGAAATCTAAACCAGTATTTTGAAATGTTTCAATTGAATCGTATGTATGAATATTCTCGCTAAAATTGGCGAGGAAGTCTTCATCAAGGGAACAGTGTATTCGTCTTTTCCTTTCCTTATACTCAATATGTTGTTCGGCACGATATTTACTTTGACAGATTTCAGCTCGAGTTCGTCGTTTTCGAGTCTTTCTAATAGGTGTTGTTTGTTTTGACATGTATAAAATAATTTAAAAAAAGAAGATATATCGTATATATACTATATTTCTACATAAAATTGAAATTAAGTTAAACACTAAATTTCAATATATAACAACATAAGTAATTTTTCAACAATGGTAGTTATTTGCGATTCATTTTATCCTACTGCAAGTGATGAAAAATATAAACAATATTTTGACCAGTTCCCTCACGATTTAAGTTCGTTTCAAAAGTATGCTATAGAAGCAATATTACTTGAACAACATGTCTTGATTACTGCACATACTGGTTCTGGTAAAACATTGCCTGCGGAATTTGCAATACAACATCTTGTATCGAAAGGGAAAAAAGTCATTTATACCAGTCCTATTAAAGCTTTATCCAACCAAAAATTCTACGAATTTACCAATCGTTTTCCCCATATTTCATTCGGTTTATTTACAGGCGATATTAAGACCAATCCAGAAGCAGATGTTATTATTATGACCACCGAGATTTTGATGAATCGACTGTTCAACCAATCCATTAATAATGAAAACGTGTTGCAATTCCAAATGGATTTTGAAAATGAATTGGCCGCTGTAGTATTTGATGAAGTCCATTACATTAATGACCCTGATAGAGGACAAGTATGGGAAAAGGCAATGTTAATGCTTCCCGACCATATTCAAATGGTTATGTTATCGGCTACTTTGGATAAACCCGAGCGATTTGCTGAATGGATTGAAACAAATCACCCTACGAAGGAAGTCTATTTGTGTCCTACAACACATAGAGTCGTTCCTTTAAGTCATTATGGATTCATTACTATGGGTGAACATGAATTCAAACTTATCAAGGATAAAGTGTTGAAGGAACGTTTACGAAAGTTAACTAAAGAACCTATTTTATTACAAGACCATAAAGGTAAGTTTTCCGCACAAGGTTATGACCAAATCAAAGAAGTGCGAACTGTTTTAGACAAACAACGTATACGAATCAATCGCAAATTTTGCCTAAATCAATTGGCCAAACATTTGAAAACCAAAAATCAACTTCCAGCCATTGCATTTGTCTTTTCCCGTAAAAATGTGGAAAGTTGTGCTCAAGAAATGACGACAAATTTACTGGAAGATGACACGAAAGTTCCTTATATTGTGCAAAAAGAAGCAGAACAAATTGTAAGAAGATTACCGAATTATGAAGAGTATTTGCGTTTACCCGAATATGTAACTCTTATCAAGTTATTGGAAAAGGGTGTTGGTATTCATCATAGTGGTATGATTCCCATTTTGCGAGAAATTGTAGAACTATGCATCAGTAAGAAATATATAAAATTCTTATTTGCAACTGAATCCTTTGCCATTGGACTGGATTGTCCTATTAAAACAGCTATCTTTACTGGTATTACTAAATTCGACGGTGATTTCGATCGAGCATTACATTCGCATGAATATACTCAAATGGCTGGAAGGGCTGGCAGAAGAGGTATTGATTCTGTAGGATATGTTATTCATTGTGCGAACTTATTTCGGTCATTTCCTTCTTCTGTTGATTATAAATTAATGATGGGAGGGAAGCCACCCAGTTTAGTATCAAAATTTAAAATCGATTACAGTTTAATTTTAAATATTATCAAATCCACACCCGATGTATCCATAGAATCCGTTGTATCATTTGTCAGTAAGAGTATGATGTTTGATGAATTGGCCATACATATACATCATCAACGTAATGCTTATTTGGATATGAAAGAAGAATTGGAAACAATGAAAGAACAAATCAATACTATGAAAACGCCTCGGGGATTGTGTGCCGTATATCGTGACCATCTTGCCGCCATGCATGTATGTCAACCGAAAAAACGGAAACAATTTACCAAAAAGATGGAAGAAATGGCTGAACAATACCCAGATATTGACAAAGATGCCTATACTTTGGAATCTATTGAGAAGCAGGAAAAGGCAGTAAAAAAAGAGAAAAATGATTTAGATGCGATTGAAAAGCATGTTGAAGATCAAGTCCTCCGTATTTGTAAATATTTAGAACACGAAGAACTGATTACCATGGAAAATGATGGAAAAAACATCCATGCTACTGTCAACGGTTCTATTTGTAGTCATATTGCAGAAGTCCATGGACCAATATGGGTCACTTGTATGATAAACAAGTGGAATTATTTTGAGGACTTTACACCCAAACAGATTGTAGGAGTATTATCATGTGTCACCGATGTTAAAGTCCACAGTGACTATGATATCTCCATTCCAGTTATCAAGGATGAATTTCTCAAATCTCGGTTACTGGAAATGAAAGGGATGTATCTACTGTATGAACAAGAAGAAGGTGAACGAGGTATACATTCAGGTATACGCTACGATGAAGCATTTCAGTTTACTATAGTAGATGAAGCTATGAAATGGTGCGATTGTGAGACAGAAGAACAATGTAAAATGTTTATAAATGAATCTTTGGTCAAAAAAGAAATCAGTTTAGGGGATTTCACTAAAGCGATTCTAAAAATAGCTACTTGCGCCAGAGAATTGCGTGGATTATATGAATTGGAACACTGTAGAACACAAACGGAATGGTTATATAAGTTGACTCAAATAGAAGAAATGGTTTTGAAATATATTGCCACCAATCAAAGTCTCTATGTCTGAGAAAAATTGAAATTTTTACCATTTGTATATTCTTAAAAATTAAAGAACATTTTTTACTAAATAAAAATTAAATCAAAAAATGAATGTGTTGGAAATAAATGAGGAAGAAATATTGGAAAGCATAGATGAATTGATCGATGAGAATGACAGTAGAATAGAAGATGAAAATGATTCCAATAAACGACATATTGGTATTTTACTTAAAGGTCCAAAGGAGGACCCTATACTCACTTATTTAGCAATAGTTCCATTGAAAGTATTTTACGAATTCCCAATATCCACATATGTCCAATCCTACGGGGTAATTCCTCCGAACTATTCAGTAGATTTAGGCATATTGACAATCAACATATTGGACAATGGAGACCGTATACCTGTTATTAAAACACGTTGGCTCAAACACATTCAACGCAAATATAAAAAAGCATTCCAAAGGCGTAAACATATAGTAAACAATGGTTCGATTCATTCGCAACTGCGTCATCGGGAATTGAAAGGTTCATTTAGAGGGGGTTTTCAAATCAGTTTACTACGGGGATTACTGAATGAAAAATAGAAAGAAAAAATACGGAAAATATTTTTAGGTGGCTAATACATAAACACTAACCATGCCATATAAAAGTCAAGCGTTAGACCAATCCGATAAGGCCACTTTTTTTAATGTAATTGCATCTCCTAAAGATGAACGAGATTGGAACGCAGAACCCATTTTCGATGATATTCGTTCAGTTCCATCCAGTTTGGATTGGCGTAGACATTTACAAAGGGTTCGCAACCAAGGTATTCAGGGAACATCACTTGCATTTGTAGGGTCGTGTATGGTAGAATGGTATACTCGTAAAATCTTAAAAGAGCCAATTGAAGCATCACCCCAGTTCATTTACAACAATCGACCAAACCAAGACTCTACATTATTATGTGGACGTGACTTGATGAATATATTGAAAAACCATGGATGTTGTTTAGAAGAATCGTATCCATATGGTAAAAAAGACCCAATTGATGATGAAGTATATACAGAAGCAAGTAAACATAAAATAGATGGATATGCACGAATGCGAACAATGGATACATTGAAGAAATCACTTTTAGTAAATGGTCCATGTTTGATTTGTTTTCCAGTATTCAATCATACAACTCAGTTATGGAAACAACGTAAAGAAGAAGAAAAACTGGGATGCCATGCAATGACAATAGTAGGATATAATGGTAAAGGGTTTATATTACGAAATAGTTGGGGTGAACATTGGGACAACAATGGCTATTGTATCTACCCATACAGTGATTGGGGATGTCATGATGAAATATGGACTGTAGTAAGTGAATCCAATATAAATCGATGGAAACTTAGAGTCAATAGTGTAGTATTGAAAGCATTTAGCGACAAAAGTGCATCCATGGGAAATGGTAACAAACGACCAAGTAGTATGCCTATACCACGACCACGCATGTCCAGTAGAATGAGTTTTTTGTCTACTGCTGCTACCGATAAAACAATACAGAATGCTGCTCATTATAATAGTGAAAATTACGGAGGAAAAGAATCATTTAGTGGAACAAATGAAATGAAGAAAAAGGGTTTCATGTCGAAATTATTTAGTCGACGCAAACTAGCAGAAGAACCTAAGAAAGAAGAAGAAGTCAAAGAAGAAGAAGAAGTTGTCGTGGAAGAAGCAGTAGAAGAAGAGGTTGTAGAAGAAGAGGTTGAAGAATAAATGAAAAAATATACAATATAAAAAATTAAAGTGTTTATACTGTAAAAAATGGTGTAATTAAAATAATCTTGACCTTCTTAGCTTTTTAGTGACAGATTTTGTCACATTCTGTTTCACACTTTTCATTAGTTTTTTCGCTGGACTAAATTTCTCATATACATATCTTGCAACTCCACTTCTTGGTTTGTTTAAAGAAGAGGATAATGGATGAGATACTTTCAACTTCTTTGCAGTGCTTCTACTTTTGCTTGCACTTCTACTTTTGCTTGCACTTCTACTTTTGCTTGCACTTCTACTTTTGCTTCTTGCTCTACTTTTACTTACACTTCTGCTTTTCTTTGTAATCGCTTCTTCCAATTGTCTTTTTGATGCACGAGTTCTTACTCGACTGGGTTGATTTCCAGATAGAGCATTTTTCAAAAACTCCAATTGCTTTTTCTTCAAATCATCACTTTCTTTTTTCATTGTTTCACTATCGACATCTGAACTAAATTTATTGTGAGTATTAATTCTCTCTTTCACTAATTGTTTCTGATTAGCAGGATGATTAACAAAGTATTTATTACACAAAGGCTCAGATGTATCATCTTTTTCTAATTGTTTGTTTAGTGTTTCCTTTAATACTTTGTCTACTTTTGATCGTAAAATGTTGTCTAAATCTTCATATGAAATTTTACTTAATTCGACTTTCATTGGTAAAGTTCCATATTCAGGAAAGCATTTTATTTTTTTCATGCTCATATCTTCACGAAAGCCAAATTTATTGTAGGAGCATAATCCCTCCATATTAGCAAACCCCCCAGCTAATTCCAATAAACCATATTTTTTACGTTGTTTCTTTGCACAATATACATAACAATATGAGAGTAAAGGACCATATCCTTTGATGGCACAAATCACTTTCAAAGCATCTGTATCTGGATGATCCTTACATTCCTCAAATTCAGAAATAGCAAACCCAACACGCTCATTTGTTCTACGATTTGATAATATCAATATATCATTCTTCATACTTGTAGGAAATTCATAATTTTTACGATATTCCTTGAAGTAATTATCAAAATTACTTTTTGCTTTTTCCAATTCACCTTCAACATACTCAAAATTGACACAGCTTGTGCAATGTTTCATTATAGCAGAATTTTTAGGGATTAATGTCTCAAATACAATGCCTGCTCTGGTTTCCTTGACAATTTCACTAACTGAATCTAAATTGTCAAGTCGTAAATTTTCTCTCTCTAAATATTCTTTTACAGCGGGTCTCTCTCTTAACGACTTTACTAATTCCCTGGAAAAAAACATGTTATATATATTGCACAGAAAAAATATCTAATGAGCATCTTATCTAATCAACGTATATTTTTTCTATTGCATAAGCAATTTTTTCATAAGGGTGTTCATATTGTGAATCCTTTCCATCTCCACCTGAAAAACGAATGTCTCGGAAATGTTTAGGTTTTTCTTCATATTGTCCCATGTAAACAGTCCCATCTTTTTTATCTTTATATACATTTAAATCGGTATCTGGATTTGCTGGTATACGCTTTCGTTCGGATTCACTGATATTAATATTTTCATAATTTTCTCCTAAATACGTAGCCATCGATATTTGCTTTTGGTATACATGTGTTTGTTCATGTAACAGTAGACGACATACTTCTGATATTGTTCGAGTTTGAACATCACGATTATTCAATAAGATTACATCTCTTCTTGTATGAGGCAATCCATTTTCATAATTTTTATCACAAGTGAATCCGATTTTCCATGGCAATGTAGCCATTTTCTCAATCGAGATTCCTTCTATTGTCTCGTTTTTCAATTGGGCCATACGCTTTTGTAATTTACCAATACAATCCGTTATTTTTTCTTCTACTTCCACATCTCCATCACATGCACTATTTGCAATTTTCTCTAAATAATCTTCTTTACTTTTCACTCCTCTGACCAATAAATCATCTTTTTGGAATCGTTCATAATAATGGTCCGCATCTTTATTTAGCAATTCTTGGGTTTCTTCTTTTGTCAAAAAATTCACATTGTTCTCTCCATTTCCTGTAAAAATACCCGATGATTGGATTGTAGGATACAACCAAATATACATTCCTACAAAGAAACACAAAAAGGCTAAGCCGATTAATATTATTTTCAAATAACTCATTTTCACCACTATACATTTACCGTAGAGTTAATAAATATAAAAATTGGTTTAGGGATTCCAACATATCATCTCGTATGGTCATCAGATCCGTGTCTTTTTTGGATGGAAATACAGTAGACAAATCTATCAAGAACTGTCTAAATTCAAATAGCTTATGTTGAAATTCGTATTTTGTATCAAAGTCATAAAGTTTCATCTTGTGTTCTACCATGTCGATTCTCTTGGTTGTTTTACCCATCAAGACTTCCACAAAACGGTCGGTTTGGTCAGATAGTTTTTCATGCAATTCATCAGTAGCCTTGTGTTGTGAATATGACTTGGTTTTCCAATGATACAATTTAATACTATGAAGTATTTCAAAAAAGGTTTTGACAATTCTCGATTTCTGTTCATTGGAAATTCCTCCTTTTGATTTTTCATTTACTTTAGGAATTTTTCTGAGGGTTTTTCTTCGGCCTCCTTTTAATTTTTCGGTTCTTGCTCTTTTCCCTTTGGTTGCTTTAGGCATTTTTATACATTATCTATACAAATCATTTCTTTAGCTCACCTAATAACTCTTCGGCGACGATTTCTTCGGTGGGTTTTGTGGGTTCTATTACTGTAGTGGGTATGATTTCCGTGTTTTTGTCTAAAATATTTGACTCACCATTATTGGTGGTGCTTTCTGGAAGGATTGTTGTAGAAGAAATGTCATTATTATCTACTGCACTTTCTCCCGAATTATCCATCAAAGGCTTTAGCCATTTTTCCTGAATGTTTTGTTGCTGTAGATAATATTTACTCCATTGTTTAGCATGGGCTAAAGCATTTGCGATGGTTGTATATTTCGCCATGCATAACTGATTTTCTTTAGAAGGAAACATGAAACTATGAAACCAATAAGGAGGAATATAAAATACGTGTCCTGGTTTGATGACAAAATCCAAACATTGTATTCTACTGTCTAAATGTTCACTAAATAGATTTTCTTTGCTCCAAAATTCATAATAAATATAATCATCATGAGGGTCCATAAATGTTCGGCTCTTCCAAGGAGTCATTTTCACACGAACTGCTTCTTTATTTGTTTCAGGTGGCAAGTAAACGAACACATGACTTTCGTTAAAATATTGAGTTGTAGTATGGGATTTAGCAGAACCGTAAATCATATCATACGTTTTATTTATACAAAAATCGGGTTTCATAAGTGCATCCATTTCTTGGAACCAAGAAGACCATTCCGATGAATCATGGATCATATTGTGGTTTTGATTGCTGTAGAATACTGATTTTGTATCGGTATCCAATAGTCCTTTTGCATTATGGTAAGGCAATAAGATTGGTTCTGAAGTTTGTGAATTGATTTGATAATCTCGAACATCTTTCACTTTCAATGAATGAATTGCTGTAGAAGGAATAGGTGGAAGGTCTAATTCAAATAAAATGGGTTGCTTGAAATTCACTGTTTCAAGAAGGTCCTTTGTGCCACTATAATCGTATTCATACACTTGCAAATCTTGTCCACTTTTGTATTGGTGCTGTATATGAATATAAAGGAACAGTAAAATAATGAATAATATAATAGTCGTCCACATAGTGTATAATAAATAGTAAATCGAAAATGAATCTATACAATAAAATAATATTCTATAGATTCGAATAAAACCCAAATGGACCTAATCTTGTTCACGAGGTGCTAAATAAAAAAGTATTTTTGCGTCGTCTTCCATATTGCATTGAATACGCATAGGGTAATCTTGGGAAACACCAATAACGAGTTGCTTGGAAACTTTCTGATACATACAAACCATGTTCAAGTATTTCAATGCATATAAACATTGGATTGTTCCATTTTCTTCAATGACATATTCTTCTAAATCCTGAATTGGAATATGGGTTTCCATTTTACCATACTCGGTGCTTTCGGCAATTAACTTAATATGTTCTTCTGTGCATTCAATGTGCATGGTTTCGCCAAATTGTTTCAATTGATGGATCAAACTGGAAAATACGATTGAAGGTAATGAAAAATCGGCACTATATTCCATAGATGGAATCTCCAATAATTCAGTTTGCAATTCAATGAGGGGAACATGAAATGTTTTATCAAATACCAATTTATTATCATCGCAATGAAATTTCACAAACAATTGGTCACTGGAACCACCATCATCTTCATTTGTGCTGAATACAATACCCTGAGTCTTGTCTTTCATACTCAAAACTTTCGACAGTAGAGATGAATTCAATCCTATTGTTTCTGCTTGTTCCAAAGTATAAGTGCTAAACCATTCTTTGGGTATCTGTAGAATCATAATGACAATCATTCCTGCATCCATACATTGGACGTAAAGCTCGTCTTCTTGGAAAATCATATTGAAGGAATCTGTCACATTTTTGATGGGTTGGAACAATTGGCTAAATAACTCCGCCCTTGTAGGATCATCAATAGAGAGATACATAATTAGATGTGTTTAGATGAATTATGTATCATTTTTCTTTCTAAATTCTTTTTTTTCATATTCTAATCTAATCTAATTCATACAAGATTTCAATAATTCAGCAATTCGGTCATCGCTGTCTTTGTAATAGTATTCTGTCTTGGAAATGACATCCTTAATACTACTATACAATAAAACCCGAATTTGGTCAAGAAGCGATGGTGTATTGTAAATATAAATCTTGGACATTTTATCAGTAAATATAGTGCTTTCGTCAAATGTAGAGGTAATCATTCCGTAATATCGTTGAGCAGCAGAAACGCTAAATGTTTTTAAATTCACGTGAAATTCAAATGTATGATACTCCTTTAATATACCCTCAACCAATGATTTCGTATAATTATAAAACACATCTGAAATCATTTCAGAACCATATGTCTTAAATACTAAATAATTGTAGAAAATCTTATTTGTATTGGGAATACGAAAAATAGTGCATTGTATCATTTTTTGAAGGTCGAGATTATTCACAATGGATTGTGAACAGTCAAGCTTTTGTTTGTTCTTAAAAATTCGGTTCTTCTTATGTTGTTCATAATAGCTGCTCTTGGCCTGCTCAATTTTGTCGACATATTCACTACGTTGACTGAAATCCATTTTTTATAATTTTTTAATCCCCTATTTATAGTTAATGTAGAAACATTCTTCCTAAATCCTTTTTTATAAAAAATTATATTTAATGTCCTCCTTTTTTCTTCTTTTTCTTATGATTATTTATTGCTACACTAAATTCTTCTTCTGTCTGTGGTTCATTTTGGGTATTTTCATTTTCACCTAAATTCGATTCATCTAAATTAAGTTCGTCTTCTTCATTGGAGAGAACTTCGGGTGTGCTTGTTTTAGGGGCTTCTGTCATTTCAATCGTTTCATTTGCAGTAGTAGATGATGACATGATTTGCACACGCTCTTCTAACAATGTTTTATTGACATCCATGGTATAGGATTGTAATTTCAATACGATTTCCTTCATACTTTGAATCTCATTGGCCAACACTTGGAATCGCTCCTCGTATTCTCCCAAAATTTCCTGCATTTCGGTGGCAATAGAAATCGATGATTCTTTACTGTCACTTGCATCAGTAGTAGTAGAAGATGATTGTAAATCTTTCACATTACTCTCTATAGCATTCAAGCGTGTATCAAATACTTTCAATACTTGGGGTAAAGACATTAAATTGCGGTTCGGTGCTTGTTGTTGGGTTTGTGGTTGAGGTTCCATTACAGGTTGGACAATATTCGCTCTTCTTTTTTTGGCTGCATTGATGCTACTCATTGGTGGTCAAATATGATATATTCATTTGTAAAATCATTGGTTTATATTCTTTTCTACTGGAATTACTATATCGGAAATAATTCCCGATACATTTGAAAATGAACATATATAGTCATACATTACCTTTGACTTACAGGTAAACACAAATAATTTCTTATTTGCTAATGACAACATATTGTGGGAAAATGGATGCAATACAGATACATCTACAATAATGTAATCTACGTATTGGAATAATACATCGTATTCGCATCGTAGAAATACATTGCATGTAATTAGTCCTAATTTTACAGGATACTTATTGTGAATAAAAGTATAAATATGGTTACGGTTAAAACTCGCTACAATCAAATTCCGTAAACATATTCGTTTTTCTTTCAAATAATTCATCAACAAAATAGATAAACTATTTGAACCTTTAAGATCCAAATAAATCGAATAGACCAATGGAGAGAAATTTGTAAATAAATCATCTAAACTCAATAATTCGGGGTCATATTTTTGCAATACCGATAATTCCGTTTTTTCTACATCATATGGACCACAAAATCGGTCATGAATACAAACGATTTTGTAATCTACTGTTCTATGAAGATCCACTTCTATCATATCAAATCCTGCAATTTTTGCATTTTGAAAGGCTTCTTTTGTATTATCTTTAGCGTTATATCCTCGATGTGCAATTAGTTTCATTTTCAGAAGTAGATTCTGTTGTTGGTTTTTTGAGAGACTCTATAAATCGATGAATATATTCTTTTTCCTTTTGGGTGGGTGGTTTTTTAAACCGAGGAATTGTAGCTGCCGTCGTTTTTGGCTCTTTTTCAGTTTCCATTATTGCTTATATACTATTAGTTTATTTTTTACAGTAGAAAAGAGTAAGTATACACTACCTAATATCAATACAATATTCAACACAAAAAAATAGATTTTCTCTCGAAACGAACATAACCAATCGTAGACAAAAGTTATTTGAGAACTAACATGGTTCGCACCCCAATATAATACTGTAGGAGTATAAGTGATAAAGGTCACGTCCCAATCCATTCCATTTACATACTGTTTCGCTTTCTCTTGTTTTCCTTTTCTTTGTAAAAACCCATGTGTTTCTTCCAAGTGTCTGTTTTCTCTCACCAAATTCAAGTGGGTAATGGGCGACATCAAAAGACCAAGTGGAATTGTTTTGCTAAAGGATGTCCATTGTTTTAATAGATTTTGTTTGTATTCTACTATGGAATTCATTCCTAAATGTCCATTGACCATAGTTTTGTAAAAGAGTTTATCCATGTCTTCCAACAACATCATCAAATAACGGGCCTTTTCATGTAAAAATTGCAATCGATTGTATTTAGGCATATTTTCATTATTTTCATCCATTTGTTTTCCAAAAGTGATAATATTTCGAATCATTGTATTTAGCAATGTAAAATGAGGGCGATGAAATATCAAACGATCTTCTACTGTATCATAAACAACTGGTTTATAATTATGAAGTTCGACACTACATAAATGTGCGTAGAATTTCTCTCGATTTCTTTTGTAAAAAGAGTGTTCTTCTTGGTCATACCAAGTAGAACGTTCATATTCAGGTTCTCTCTGTTTTGCTGTAGAAGGATAAAGCAATACTATAGGATTATAATCAATTATCCATTTCGAATAATCATTTTCTACTGCTGATTGTTCCCATTCTAATGTTTCATACATATCAAATGGTAATGCATCTGTGCGCATATCTATCATGGATTCACATACTTCATTTAGGGATTTATAAGCAGTAGATAGTATTTTATTCCATGTGACTACAATATCTTGTTGAATATATTGTTTGGTATATGAACCAGTGCTCCACCCAAATAGATTGGTTTCCTTAAAAAACAATTGAGAGAAATCCTCACTATACAATTTTTCATGATTTATTGTAGAATCAAAATGCAACTGTTGCTGTAGAGTAAAATGTTGTGCCATCCATTGCATATGACTGTAATTATATGGGTTGAAATTCTGAGTGGGAATATCATTATGCTGAAAAGCGAAATTCTGTAATGTATAACTATTAATTGGTATCATTGCCCATAAGTAAAAAATATGGTGTATCATTGAAAAAATCGGTTTTCAATTTTACATGTAGAGAGAAATATATTTAACCCGTTTTCTCTCCAAAAAAATAATACACTCAGCCCATCGAAAAGGAGGTTCCGCAACCACATTTAGCATGTGCATTCGGATTCTCAAAATGGAATTTCTCTCCCATGATATCTTTTCTCCAATCTATTTTCGTGCCCAATAAATGGAATATACTGGATTCATCTATTATCACTTTGATATTTTCATATTCTACAGATTCATCGAGTTTAGTAGGTGGGTCTCGAGTTGGTTCCAATATATAATTGAACCCATTGCAACCACCACCTTTTGCAAAAAATAGAATATAAGGACATTTATGCTCGTTCGCAATACGAATTAATTCTTTTCCCGCCGATTTTGTTATATGGAGAACTGATTTCATCTTTTATAGCTATATTTACACAAATGATTTAATTTGTTCCACCCTCCAACACAAGATCATGGCGACTATCGACATTTTCATAAGTGACATTCAAACTAATTGTCTGTTTACTTACTGTAGTAGAGCCTGATTTGATGTATTCTACTGTTGTAGTATCGGAAGTGCTGTAGACTAATAATCCTAAAGTTCGTTGATGTGGAAGAACACCGACTTCCATTTTTTTGCCATTCATAGTAAATGATAATATAAGGTCATCATTCGTAATACGTTCGGTTGCATTATAAAAAGGACTATTAGTAGTAGTATCCATATTGTATACGATTACCCCTTGGTTTGGAAATTCTGAACCAGGAGTATAATAATTTTTCATGGTATTTGGACTGGGTGCAAACCAATCAAAACCCAAATATTTTTTGGATTTATAATCTTGGCGAGTTATTAATACTTTCAAGGATTCTCTCAAAGTATTTAGATTTGGACCTCCATTGAAATTTTCTAAATTGAATCCAAATGTAAACAATCCAATGATTTGACCATTTTTGTTCATGATTGGACTGCCTGAATTACCAGATATTCCAGGAGAATCAATATGAATAGCATCTGGAACATAAGAACCACTGGTCAATGTGAAATGTCCATCTCGAACAATTCCTCTTGTAACAGAATCATTATCAATACCACCTGGATTTCCACAAACAAAACAAACATCACCTGTTTTTGCTTCTACAGTAGAAAATGGTAGGCAAAAATGTGGGTATGCAGTAAAGTCAATATTGGTTTGAATTAGAGCAACATCGGCTAATCCATCTATAAACACATCGGTCATTGTAACAGAAAACCATTTATTGGTAATTGGATTGGTAATGTAAAGAGAATCCATCAGTGCATATTCATTTAGTTTCATGACACAATGAGCAGCAGTAAGAAAATATCCTTTTGTTAAATCACCATTCAAGTTGACAAATGAACCGGACCCAGTAGATTGGGATCCACCTTGATATCCATATATGCTACTTGATGCACTTTGAATACTGGCGAAATCAAGGGTTTCTTCTTTGGTAACCAATCGGTCTAAATTTTGTTTGACTTTTAGCATATCATTCTGGGGTTCTCTATCGAGATTGTTGACAAAACTTTGAGATACGACACGATACATGATTAATAATTGATACTATATACAGTAATAATTATATTTTTTTCTCTCTACGGAAAGCGTATTTTATATAAGTCATAACATACTAAAAACCAGCAATAACTTTCATAAAGGGGATGATACAATGAATAAATCCCTAAAGAAGATGTCAAATGAGACACTAAATTCACATGTTTTGTGGTATCTTCAATATTGCATCTGGTATTATGTATTTCAGTCAAAATACAGTGTCCATAAACATACCATCCTCCGATGACAAATACGGAAACAATTAAATGAAACCAATAAAGGCCAAATAAAAATGGACATAGTAGATGAAAAATGACAATAGCATGATGAAAAACCATTAGAATGCGACCCAATAAATCATCACATTGAAGATAGTAATCATCAAGATACCATTCAAACAAAACCAGCCCCACGTAAATGGCCAACATCAACAAAAAAGATTTGGTCGATGCTTTCATAAATGATCACTATACTGTATTGACATATTTTCATTTATGCAACCATCTTTAGTTTGATTGGTGCATGATGTTGGTAATCATGAATCTTGAAGTCTTCTACTACATAATCATTAATGTTTTCTCGTTTGTTTAAAATCTCCAAAGTCGGAAATGGCAAAGGAGTTCTTGTGATTTGTTCTTTCATGGCATCTACATGTTCAGAATAAATATGACAATTTCCTCCATAATGAATAAATTCATGGGGTATTAAATCACAATGTTTTGCTACTAAATGAACCAAAAAACTGTAGGATGCATAGTTGAATGGGGCACCACATGCTGAATCTTTGCTACGTTGAAACAGACAACAACTTAATTTATTACCATCAACCACATTGAACTGAAATAAAACGTGACATGGAGGTAAACATCCTCCATCCAATTGTTCTACGTTCCATGCACTGACAACCATTCTTCTTGAGCTTCGTTGAGCTGGATCTTTCAATATAGTAATGACATTTTGTAACTGGTCGATACCTTTATTAGTATAATCTGCGTCACAACCTTCATATGGTGCATTCCAATTACGCCACTGGAACCCATAAAGACTTCCTACTGTATCTTCTTCATAATGCTGTAGGCCTCTGGAATCTAAAAATTCACGAGTAGTATTGGCATCCCAAATATGAACCCCGACATCCTTTAGACGTTTATTGGAAGTATCCCCTTTTATAAACCATAATAATTCCTTTAGACAGGTTTTCCAAGCGGTCTTTTTGGTAGTAAGAATGGGTATTTTTCCATTTTCAAGAGAAAAGTGCATAGCAGACCCAATAGCAGTAAGAACAGGGCCATTTCTGCCTTGTTCATGAGACCCATGATCGATAATATCTTTGAGTAAATTCAAATACTGATACTCGTCGTGATACTCAGATGAGGTGTCTCGATTTTTGTATTTATTGATGTCTATTGCAAATTTCAACATAGTATACTAAACTTCCCGAAATATATTTTTAAATCCATTTAGAACGAAATTCGATAAGTCGGCGAGCTGCGCTCGCCGAAAGGTCGGTCCTCTGGACCGACCAATCATTTAATCGAAAAATTAACATAAAGACTACCATTTCATTTCTACTAAAATAAAAACTCCTAACAATGAATAAAGTGGCATGCTTCATTCACAGCACCTATTTAGAAGAATGGGGTGACGAAGTATTACGTTATTTACTGCACTATTTATGTAATCACCCAATTATTTACTGTCTCGATTTCATTTATGTAAACAATACAGGTCTTCCTTTGGCAATAGACAGTATCACTAAAATTCATCCTAAAATCAAAGTAATCAATTATTCAGATGACCCTACTACATTTGAAATACCTACAATACGCACCATGTATTTTTTCGCTACCTTGAATCCCGATTACAAATTACTATATATTCATACAAAAGGTATTTCCCGTAGTAAAAGTGAGGAAACCGCCAATCCAGTCCGAAGTTGGGTCAATTATATGCTATATGGTCTGGTAAATCATTACGAAGACTGTCTACGATTACTTCAAGTATATGACAGTATGGGCTGCAATGAATTGAGTGAATTCAGTCACGATAATCCACCTCATTATTCAGGTAATTTTTGGTGGGCAAATGCATCTTACGTGAGAACATTGCCAGTATATAAAATGATGAAAAAATGGGACCCCGAGTTTTACATCATAGGAAACAAAAAATACTGCACCAATAGTTACAACATCTACAGTCTATTCAATATGTATGAAGTCGATTACAAAACTGGGAACTATAGTGGGTTAATGAAAAAACGATTTATACAAGACGTATTGTATTGTAAGTTGGATTGTTTCGACAAGACCAGTTTTTTACCATTGTATTTTGCCATCATGATGGGTAACATTTATCCAGGACATTGTTTAATTATTCTCGATGATGTAATCACCAATTCAAACGAAGAAATATTATACGCGGTTCAAGATGTGTTTTGTTTTGATCTAATGAATGAAATACTCGCAAAATACAACGTAACCATTATACAAAAACAAAGTGTTAGTATGACTGTAGATAAAGCGATGTGGGGATTGAAACCGTATAAAGAAGTGGATGTCACCCAAAAAATCACAAAACAGTTTTATCGAACGAACTTTTTCCGTTTACCCACCATGTTTAACATGAACAATTTATTAGACGAAGACCCGATTCCCGAAACTCGCAAACAATTGTATTTGACCTACAGTATAAATGGATACCCTTTAGAACGTTGTTTTGATGAGGTCATGATTATTTACTGCAATAATTATTTATTGTTGGACTTTGCGTATTATAGTAATGTAAGTTGGATCCAATCATCTAATGTTTATAGTTCAGACGCGTGGATTCAACAACGAGGACTATTATTTCCAACTGTAGTAGTAAAAGAAGGCCATAAAGAATTATTGAGTATGTTTGAAGAAAAATTCCTAAAGTAATCCAAAATCTTTTTCTATTGTAATTTCATATAGCCCCATGAATTTAGCAGCAGAAGTAAATACATTAGAAGGAAATCGAAAATCATTCTTCAATCATGTATTTTCGACCACCGAAGAAGGCAAAGCAGAAATATTCAATGTTTTGCAGTATTCTTTATTAGGTGTCATTCCAATTGTAATTTTAAACAAAAGTCTACAACGATTGATTCCCGATGCCGACCCAGATAAGTCATCCGTAGAGATTTTAGCCGAAGTTTTAATTCAATTGATTATCATGTTTATCGGTATCGTTTTGATTCATCGTATCATTTCTTATATTCCCACCTACAGTGAATTTAAATACGAAAGTCTTTCTTTGACCAATGTTATTTTGGCATTTTTGGTGATTGTATTGAGTATTCAAACCAAATTGGGCATCAAAGTGAATATTCTGGTTGACCGTGTGCATGAATTATGGAGTGGTCCAAGTATGCCAGTAGAATCAAAAAGCAATGTTCGTATTGCTCAACAAAGTAATCACATTCCCAGTCAAGGCGATCATTTAGGCACTTCACAAGATGTGTTTCCACCTGCCCCAATGGCCACTACTCAAGCCAACCCAAGTTATGATACTATGATGCGTGGTAACCCTGCCATGAATTCACCTGGAATTATGATGGAACCAGTTGCAGCCAATGCATTTGGAGGATTTTCCAATTTCTAAAGCATCATCGTTTGTATGTAAAACAGTAAAAATATATATTCTTTCTACTGTTTGATTGTTCTATTTTTCTTTCCACAAGTAAAGCACATGACCAATCACAATAGCAACTATAGCATTTTCTACAACATGACTCATTGGTCGGAATAAAACCATAGAAGAACCGATTCCAGTCGCTATAATTAATCCTAAAGTAGATAATGTATTGTTTTTCATCAATGACCAATGATTGTAATAATGATGGGGCACATGTAAACAAGTCATGTAAAGGAAAAACGGTAACCATGAGTATTGATAAAAACTGTAGAATAATGCTCCATTGATTACATAAGATGAACCATTAAATAAGCGTTTATCAAGAAAAGAAAAGTCTTCTCGAAAATGATAAAAAGATGCTAAAGTAAATAATCCATACAAAATGGCATCTGCATCAAATATCGAACACAATTCACCAAAACCAACAGCTCCTAAATAACATGACAGCATTTTAGGAACTTTTTTGTTTTGAATAGCATCGATTACATCAGTGGCACCATGTGGAGCAATCCAAGCGGTCATAATAGGAAAATAAATAGAGTTCTCTCGAATTGGTTCTAAAATGTGAGACACAGATGTAGTAATGGGTAGTAGCATGAATGTTCGCTTTTCTTTTATTCTCCATTATTATTTTCATATTAGTTCTCAGATCCTTGTCCAAGAATAGAATGAACCATTTCCAATTTTTGCAGTGACTTTTGTGCAGCATTCGGGTCATGTAGTCCAGCAAATAAGTAATCCGTTTGTGGTGCTACTTCGTTTTTCTTGATTTGTTTGTAAATAGTAGAAGACTGTTTTATTGAATGTTCAATAACCTCTTTGTTTTGAACCATGGGAACATTTCTCATAAATGGTTCAGTTGCGACCGATATGGCAAAATACAACAAGTAGTTCCGTTTTTTTATGCAAGGTGGAGAGAACTTTAGGCAAAATAATTGTAAAATGGATTGTAGCAAGGTTTCTAAATAGACATCATTCTTACATGTCTCAAAAATGGCATCCCATATGATCCAAATAATTTCTTGTTGATATTTGTATTCTACTGGAATATGTTCACGAGTGGCACCAATACAGGGTCTTTTCCGTCTTCTACATACAATTTCGAAATCAATTACCCATTGCAACCAATAACATGCTTGAATCATATTGGGTATATGACCATCTTTTTTCGAGAGATGATAACAAAATTCATTTACTGCAATACTCAATTCTTTTGGGTCTTTGTTTTTGAAAATAGGCTCCATAAAAGTTGTATCAGGTGCCTTTAATCGTTCTGTCATTTTAGATATATCGAATTCTTCTTGAGTTTTGATTTTAATGGGTTCCATAGCAGGTTTTTTAGCAGAAAGACAATACATGGCGACAATTTCAATAAACATATTTCGTATTGTAGGATTGTTCCGTAAACAGAGTTCATCATTTACTTGAATCATGATATTTCGAAATACAACAAACCGTTTTTGTAAATAAATGGCCAGTTTCGGATTCGCTAAATGAATATTTTTCCCTAAAAACAGTAGGAGAATCTCCCATAAGTCCATAAAATGCGCAGCGCATACCATTTCAGCGGCCCAATAGCAACTTTGTTCGATTCTCGAATTTCCTAAATGCAATAATAATTGTTTTTTCGCATCACCCTTCTTATAACCCGAAAATGTGATTCCTCGAAATTCTGCAGTAGAACGTAAATCATTAATTAGTGTATTATCTTCAACTTGTTCTATTTCATCCATTGGAGATTTTCCTTTACTTTAGACTTTAGACAATAAAATAGTTTTCATAACCCATCGTTTTTTCTCTCATTTTACTTTATAAATAAGCAGAATGAGTTACGAAAAACAATTAGTCGAAACCACTTTTTATATAACCTATGCGTTTTTGATTACTACTGGAACGATTACTTTCATTGAGGCAATGCGCACAAAGGATTCCAAAATCCGCAATATTTTGAATTTAGAAACATGTATTTCGATTGTAGCTGCATTTTTCTACGGCAAATTCGTATCTTTGACGGAGAAAAACCCAGAGTCGGTTCCTTATAAAACGATTAACAATACGAGATATTTAGATTGGTCGATTACTACACCAATTATGTTATTGGTATTAGTATTGGCTCTATTATACAACAACAATGGCGGTGCGTTGGGTTTCAAAAGCTTCTTAACCATCTTACTCATGAATTACGGAATGTTGGGTTCGGGATATTTAGGTGAAATTGCCTTTTGGGATAAAACCTTTGCCAATGGAGTAGGATTCTTATTTTTCATTGGTCTCTTTTACTATATTTACAAGAACTATGTTGCCACTAAATACAACTTTGACAATACCATGTTATATACTGCATTCTTGGGTCTATGGACCATTTATGGCGTGGCATATTTCTACGACGAAGTAACCAAGAATGTGATATTTAATGTATTGGATTTGTTTTCCAAATGTTTCGTAGGTATCTTCTTCTGGGCTTACTATACAAAGGTCTTCAAAGTTGAATCCTAAACCATTCATAGTTTTATAATTTTATCTATAAATATATAAAGCAGTAATTCGTATCTCTCTATAGTAATATAATCATGGTTCAAAAACAGAAGCAAATATTCAGCAAAAGACAAGTCCCTCCTCCACAGACATCTTCATCCAGACCATTTGGTAATCACTTGGCGTCTACAGTTGCTGAAGGATTCGCATTTGGAACAGGTTCTTCTATTGCAAGAACAATGGTAAGCAATGTTTTAGCAACATCGAATTACAATAACAATAACAACATTGATGATACCAAGAAAAACGACCATTATAGTGTAAAATGCGATCACTATGTCAAATTGTATGAAGAATGTATTACCAGCACACATGATACATGTTCAACTCTTATGGACCTTATCCATATTTACTGTAGACCAACTGACTTTTCGAAACTCGATTAAAAACTAATATTGAAAATGAAATAAAAGTAAATCTTTGTAGAAATCATATATGACCATGACTCCTGTATTTTTTCATACAACCGAAGACATTGATATATATTTAGGTGATCTCGAGAAGACACTGAATGAGATGAAAAAAAGTGTATTCTCTTTTTCAGAAATAGACTATTTGCGCCATCGAATTTCTTTTTATACACCCAAACCAATCAAGTCGATTATCAATACCAGTATCAAAGAGACCAAGCCACTTCTTTATCATTCAGCCAAATGGGTATGTTCATTTTTTGTAGAAGATGATATTCCAATGAGAGAACCTATCCCAGAAGGCGAGCGAAGCTTAGATTGCTATACAACAGAGACGACACCGTAAAAAAATAATGTGTGTGAATATCACATTATTTTTTTATTTAATTATTAATAAATTCTGGATCTGATGATGATGATTAAGTCGTAATCAATCGAGGGACCACATTTATGGTTTGTAATTCTTGTGCCATTAGTTTAAATGCATAAGGCACTTCCACATAGGAAAAGTCAGTCACATTCTCACATGTTTTACATTTATGCACTGTAAATCCTTGCTTACTTCGCATTATACCTTTATCACCATTATTAAACGTTGCAACCATTCCACATTTCTTACATACATGTAGTGAATATTTATCGGCTACATCATACATACGTTCTCTACAGAACTTCGACATTCCGTGAGCTATCATGACATCTCTTTCCATTTCACCTATACGAAATCCTCCATCTCGACTTCTACCTTCTGCGGGTTGTCGCGTCAAATTCACTACAGGTCCGATTGATCGACTATGTTCCTTATCATTTACCATATGTTTGAGTCTTTGATAAAATACTGGTCCTATGAATATTGACGTTTCCAATTGTCTGCCCGTTTGTCCGTCATATAGCACTTCATTTCCATAACTTTCGTATCCACATTTTTGCAATTCATTTGCTATTGTATACACATCTAAATTTCCAAATGCAGTTCCATCTCCAAACATACCCAATTCAACCAACACTTTTCCTAATAGTGTTTCTTTTAGATGCGCTATTGTCATGCGTGATGGTATTGCATGGGGATTGATTATTAAATCTGGTTTGAGTCCATCCTTTGTAAAAGGCATGTTCGCTTCTGGTAATATATTTCCTACTGTTCCTTTTTGTCCATGGCGTGATGAATTACCAGTCCAAACAGGTGGTGATGTAGTAGAATCTTTGTAGTAGAATAGATGTGTATCTGGAACTTCGATACATCCAACTTTACCTGTATATTCTACAGTTCCTTCCTTACAGTATTTTCGACATCCAAAGAAATTTCGGTCATTCACTTTCGGTTCATTGCGGTATTTTTCTACTTGAACCTCGATTAATTTACTTTCCGTCACATAGAATAAACTGGCTGACCATCCTGCATGTAAACATAATCGTTGAATGTCGTCGGTAAATTTACGACTGGAGTTAATATACGTATTTGTTTTTGGATCAATAATGGCGTTCAGTAAGATACGACATTGGCTTTGAGATAAGTCCCATACTTCAATGGGTAAAGTTTGAAATCGTATATTAGCGAAATAGTAGACCAAATCTTTATAAGTATCACCTCCTACTACTATATGTTCCGTTGTAATGTAAAAGTTAACATTTAATTCAGTCAATGAATCAGTTACTTGATTATTATAATCCAAGTTAATCAGTCTTGAAAAGCATATTCGTTTTACTTTTCCATCTGTTTCATACGAACCTCCTCTAATATAACATCCTAATAATCGCAACAACGACTGGGGATTATAGGATTGTTCACCACAGAAAATCAATGCTAATCCATTTTGAGGATTAATTGCATTTTTCTTATACGACACTTCTTTTCCCATTACATCTTTCGCATCTATAAAACCATATGTAGAGGCTTTCTTTCGTTTGACATATACTTTGTGATTCATGGTGCATACCATACGAACATGTTTATTTGTAACTGCATACAATTCTTCCTTATTGCAATCGTATTCGTATTTTCGGGTTGGTGTTACGTAATCCAAGATTCCATTGTCTTTCAATGTGGCTACTTTGTGCACAGATAAATCTAAATCACAAAACATTACCCATCCTTTATTTGTCATCACAAATGCAGTTTCTTTTATACAAAACTTGTCACCAATGACTGGTTTACGGTAAATACGAACTCTTGACTTTGCAAAATTACATCCTTCACCGTTTCTTCCCGTATAGTTTTTGTCTACATAGGTTTCTTCTGTGGTTCGGAAACTTTTACTTTGGTCTTCATACTTAATCACTTTAGTAGGATCATTACGGTTTTCTTTGATGGGAACCACTTTAGCAATAATAATATCACGGTTCTCGATTTCGGTATTTTCATTGATAAATCCATGTTGGTTGATTTTATTGTAATTTCCGTGCTTGATTGATTTGGTTTTAGCAGGATCTGGTTTGCATCGAATAATTTCATCCCGAATGACATTTTTGTCTTCGTCTTTTTCGGTATGATAAATCGTGGCAGCAAACAGACCTCTATCTATGGCGGATTTGTTGATTAAGACCGAATCTTCTTGATTGTAACCTGTATAAGACATAATGGCCACATGGATTTGATTTCCAGACGGTATACGGTTTAACTGTAGGAAATCCATGATGCGTGTATCGACTAAAGGGCGACTTGGGTTATTTAAGGCATAGGTTGTTTTATCCATTCGCTTGTCATAATTTGTCGCACTGATACCGATTGCCTGCTTAGCCATAGCGGTTTGGTAAGTATTACGAGGAGCTTGGTTGCAATCTGGAAAGGGAACACAAGAAGCCAAGACTCCTAATAATGTGCATGGATGAATTTCACAATAATCGTAGCGCATATAACTATGTTCGTCAGTAGGATGGATATAATTTCCTCGAAATTTCATTGCAATCATGGCATGGTTTTGTTCTTCCGGGTCAATATATTCTACAACGGATTCTTCTATGCGGCAATCTGTGAGTAAATCGTTCCAGACCAATTCCTTCGATTTTAATTTATCAATGATTTCATTGGTGATCAACACATGATTGTTTTGAACTTTAAACACTGGACGTGTCATTCGACCACCATCGTTGCAAATACGAATAATCATACGAGCATAATCAAATATAATAGAAGTGTAAATATTAATCAAGCCTTTGTATTTCTTATTCTTCAAATCTCGATAGAGTTCTAATGGCTCTTTTGCGATTCCTACCCATGTTCCATTAATAAATACCTTGACTTGATTGGCCAGTTCAATGGGATTTGTTACGTCTTCAACCTTTAGTATTTGGTCTTCTACAATTTCATATAGATTATCGCTATTTGTCGGTATTGTCATATGTGTCATAAAAGAGATATTTTTGACAATACCAATAGACTGACCTTCAGGTGTCTCAACAGGACAATTGTGGGTTACAAATGACGATGCAACAAAGGAGTGGTTATCACTTCTGGTTGTAAAATCGTATACCAATTCTGGCTCGATTTCTACAATCGATAAAATAGGAACGCTTATACATCCATTGTTCATGATATTTTCCTTTACGTATTGGTCGTATATAATATCTGTTGTAAACCGAGTTGATTGTTGAATACCTTTTTTATGCTTCGAAATTACTTTTCTAATTTGGTTTTCAGATAAATTTGTCTTATTAATCATATCATTTATTGATACTATTCCATTATTTTCAATGATATATTGATAATTTTCCTCTCTCGACTTTTTATTATATTCTTTTATTTTCAAATGTTCTACAACAGGAGATGAATTACGACGTTTTTCTTCACAATATGTATATGAAATTGTATCTGAATAATTTACTAAATTTTTCGATGTTTTTTCAAATACGATGCATACTTTGTAAGTATTTTCATCTACCGTTTTGGTTTGAACAGTAGAGTTGATTTCGAATTCTTTAAACATATGTGATATTTGTGTCATATATTCAACCGCATTTTCCAATAAATTAGCTCGCACTGATTGGTAAGTCATTCCAATACAAGGCTTCCATGATTTATCATTCTTTTGATATGATAAACGGGAACCATCGCCACCCTGAAACGCTGATAAATACTCACGCTTTATGGACTTTTCAGATTTTAGCAACCATTCTGGAACAACACGAATTGTATTTGTTTTTTTACCAACAATTCCCCCTAATAAGAATAGTAAATAAGCAAATGCACCGTTGGAAGATACTTCCCATGTTCTTGCATATATTTTACCTTCTATTTTACTAATTCTTCTTCTTATAGACGCATTTCCGAAACCCAATTTCGATATATCATCAGTCAATTGATACACGTCAGATTCTTCACCAACATAAAAGGATGCATTATAATAACTCTTATTTTTTGCAACTCTTTCTTGTAAATGACCATCTGTATTAAGTGAACCAATTAATCTGGCAATTATTTTCAATTTAGAAACGGGAATGTTTACATCAAGTAGATTTAATTCCATAAGTTCTGTTTTATAGTGTTCCAATACATCACCCGAACTGATATTTACCACAGTAGTATTGGTGTCTGGGATGTGTTTAGCAACATGACGAACAATCATTTTGTCATCGGGTTTCAACTCTTCCAGGTTCTTCCATTCTGGGTTACCGTTGTTATTAATCAAGAATGGATGATTTCCAGTAGCCTTGATTTTTCTTCCACTAATTGTGGTAATTTCAAACAACTTATCTGGCATTTTACTGAAGAACGAATGAATATCCGATGGTTCATCCAATAATGTAGTAGGATTGACTGTAGTGACTCTATCGCCATCTACCATATCTTTTATTTTTTTTGTTGTCATTCTATCAGACATTAATACTTCGGCATCACCAGTCAAACACAAGAAGCCCCATGTAGTGTTGTGCAGTTTACGAGGCGCTACCAATTCCCCATTTTTTTCCAATGGAGTATTGACTCTGCGTAAATGACTCAACGTTCCCAAATACGTCAACCTGTTCAATACTTGAGCAACACCGACCTTGCTGCTACTGTTCGATTGTCTTACACTAAAATCACCTGTAGAAAGAGCTCGATTTAACCCATTTTCTATGGTTGTTGGTTTAATAATTTTGTATATATTTGTCATATTAATAATATTTTCATAATCTTCGTTCGATTTCCAAGCACCCAAATTAATTTCACGGACGACTTGTTTTTCAATATCTTTTACAAACCGAATATAGTGATTACGGAATAGGTTATTCAGTAGAGAACCACATAATTCGATGCGTTTGTTCAAGTATGAATCACGGTCATCTGGTGGGTTGTATCCCAGTGCTGTTCGGATCAATCGATTGGCCATGAATCCCAGTAGATACAATTTCTGTTCTTGACTTTTACAGTGCGGGAAGAAATCATTTTGGAACAACTCTTTGGTATAATCATATTTTTTCATAGGAGCTGGTCCTTTTTCCACTTGGTAAGGATTGTAGGCAACCGCTGACATCACCTGTTCAAACGCATCTTCTTGTATTGTATTTCGGTTGTTCAAGTATGGTTTGGCATCTTCAATCGATGCTTCCAAAAAGGCCAACATTTCTTCATGTGCAGGGTCATTGACATCGAGTAAAATATATTCACATATTCTCTTATCCGATAAGACTCCCAAGGCACGGAACAATACAAATAATTCAATGTATCTCTTTTGTTTTAATCTTGGAATCAATACATAAATACCGTGTCCATAAATATTTGTCTTCGATGAAACCATTAATTCAACCTGTTTAGGCGATATGCATTTATTATCTGGAACCGATTTGAATTCCGCAACCCAATCCCATTTAGGCGTATTTTTACCACTAAATACATATATGCGATTTTCTGCAGCACGTTCCTGACACAATACTGTTTTCTCCGACCCTTTGATAATAAAGTATCCACCACAGTCCATTTCACATTCACCGGTTAATACATTCGACACGTGTTTATATTGACTCAAGATACAAATAGAGGATTTCAACATGACTGGTAAACTACATAATTTAATATTGGGTAAACTTTTTTCTTGAATACGAACGTCACCATCTTCATTGCGCACCACATATTCGATATCCAAATCCACAATGGAATTCGATGAATAAGTAAAGTTACGCAATCTGGCTTCTTGTGGCATCATTGTTTTGGTTGCTCCATTGTTTTCGTGAATTTGAGGATGTTGAAACCGTAAATTCTTCAAATATAGTTTCACCTCTAATCCAAATGTATCCGTTTTTTCATCGTAGTCATTGACCGAACGAATCGTGATCGGATTGAACATTTCAATGGTGCGTTGCATTTGGAAATTTACGAAATTATTATAAGACTCCAATTGATGTCTGGCTAATCGTTCCAGGGGTTTACCCGCAAAATACGACTCCAATATATCAAATGGTTCATGAATATAATTTCCCAGATGCTCCAATAATGGCTTTGCTTCATCCACATCTACAGTAGTAGGGTCAGTAGCAAGTGTAGCGGCTTTCAACATACTACTAATATCGACAGTAGAAGATGTATCTGGTGCTACTGCTGCCGCTGCCGAAGAGGACTTTGCAGTTTTCTTGCGCATTCTATTTTTCGTGCTATTGTTTTTATTTGACATTGTTTGTTGTGTGTTAAAGCTCATACTTAATTCACTAAAAATAACAATTAGACTTACTCAATAGAACTATGATTACATAAATTCAATTTTTTATGTAGTTTTTCTAAAATATATATAAACCGAACTCTTGAATACCCCTATAATGTTCTCTAAAATGGCCACTACTTTTACTATTGATACAAACGAAAAAACCATAGGCCAACTCCAAACTATTCAATCCAAAAATGTTATTCTTATGGACACCAAAATAAACTACCAAATACTTAACTACGATACTACTATGATTGCCAATAATGACAATGTCCGTGGCTTATATAATGCAGTTGTCCTTAACCCGGAAACTCGTCGAATTATGGCTGTAGGACCGCCTCAGTCTGTCACCTTTGACAAATTTAAATCTCTATATGGAACCACTATTTTCAATACCAATACTATCCAAATCACTGAATTAGTAGAAGGCGTTTTTCTACAGTTCTTTTATGACGAGCGAACCGAAGAATGGGAATTCAGCACACGCAATTCAGTAGGTGGACATTATGTTTACTACCGCACACCCGACAAAAAATCGAAAACATATCGTTCCATGTTATTTGATGCACTTGGATTAACAGGTGATGACATTGAACTTGACCACTGGAATGGATTGGATCACTTTGACAAAAACTATTGTTATCATTGTATTCTACAGCATCCGGAAAATCATATGGTGCAAAGTCACAATGAACCACGTCTTTACATGATTGGCGCTTTCGAATTGCATTTTAATGATGTGGAAAACCAAATACGATTTGTTCCCAGTAAAGAACTGAAGAAAATATTCGAACCACTCGAAAATGAACTCAATATTCGATTTCCAGCAGTGTATCCTGTAGATAAGACTAATAATACTTACGATTCGATTGTTCATTTTCATGTGCAACCCAGCACATCTGCAAATCTAATGGGTATTGTTGTGCAACAAGAATTTACTGGTGATAGATACATTCATATTAACCCCAATTACGAAACCTTACAAAAGTTACGCGGAACTCATCCGAATTTGATGTATCATTACTTGTGTCTGAAGAAAATTAATAAATTAGAGGAGTTTTTGAAGCACTTTCCTCAATACAAGCCTATGTTTTGGAAATTCCATGAAGTATTGGAGGCATTTGTTACTCAACTACATCAATGTTATGTTGACTATTTTATTCAAAAAATCCGTGACCCCATTGAAAAGAAACTGTTTTATCACATCCAGCAAATGCATCACAATATTTACGTGCCTTCTTTACAAGAAGAAACCAAAACCATCATCCGTAAACAAGTCGTGCGTCAATATATTGAATCACTTGAACCTGGTTTAGTATTCCATTTATTAGCTCCATCACCATCCAAAAAAGAAAAGCCAAATGAAAATAATCAAATAAATGATCACCCAGTTGAAAATTAAAAAGGATAATTAATTATTCATAATGAAAAAAGAATATAGAGAATACGTTTCACTATATTCTAAATAGTAGCCATAGTGGTTCAAATATGAACAACCCCAATAGTCTTGTATTGAAAGCATTCAACAAACATTTTTTTGAGTTCATTGATGATATTGTCTTATTATTTCCTGGAAATACACACATCACGGATTCACGCGATATGATCTTAACCATGAAAAAGGCAAATCCTACCACTCTTATCAAAATCTGGAATTATTTCATCGCTGAGCCATATAAAAATCAAATCGAAGTAGGTGACATTTCTTTCTTCATCGAGAAAGATTACAGTAGCGACCTACGGTATTTACCCAACAGTAAAGAAATATTAGAAGCAGTCGATGCAACGATTCGAAACCCTCTACGTGAAATGGATGAAATCAATCGCAGTCACTGCATTAAGCATATTCAACTAATTAGTCAACTTAGTGGTAAATACAAGTCTTAACGACTTTTCTCGATTCGTGTTTTTCCCGATTATAGAGAGATTAATATGGAATTACACTTCCCGAAAAATAGTAGAGTAAGTATACCTACTCTACTACTGCTTATTGGGGGCGAGCGAAGCGAGCCCATATAAATGAGCCTATATGAAGAATAATATATATCCTTTATTTAAGGGTATATAGTATAAAGGGTATATAATATGGTTCTTTGGCGGAGCCAGGGGGGTAGGGGGATGTAATTCCCCCTTCTTCTTCAGGTAATTCTAAATCTTCCGGAATCACTTGGTTGGCCTTGTATATTTTTACTGCTATATAGAATACTATCAATGACAAACCAACAACAATAAGAAATGTTCGCACAATATACATATGCTGTGATGACATGTTTGTTCCTATAGTAGGTTAACATTTATATCACTTTATAGTGCACCCTAATTAGGTTGTGCCAATACTTTGGTTCCCTCTGATGCACTGCTTGACGCAGTCATTTTCCAGTCTCCGGGTTTTGTTAGTTCGATTTTTTCTACTCTCATTGCGGACCTTAAATAGAATACTATTTTTTATTGTCAAAAATCCCATGTAGTTTAACATTCCAGTGGTCGAGAGGTTGGTTAGGTTGACGAGCTTTCTAGTGCAGGATGTATGATAACTTGGCAGACTCCAGATTTTGCGGGTTCGAGTTTTGTCCCTTAAATAGAGGGTGGTAAAAATGGCATTTGTTGTCCCATTTGTTGACCCATATCGGTATTTCGTTGTTGTTGTATACTATCGACTGTAATATCGGACGAAAGTTTCTCTGATTTATATGTTTCAGGTGGTGTTTGAATAGTAGGAATATGTCCATTTGCGGATACATAGTTATGCATATTACGATATCCTCCTGTGCCCTTTGCACTTAATTCTTCTACTGAAGCACTAAATGAAGTGTATGACTCAGACATCACATCTTTTGCTCCTAAACTAAATGACATTGGTTCACCATTTCCTTGGGTTGCATAATCATTCGCATCATTCACCTGTGATTGATAACGGGATTTGATTTCATCACCCATGATAACCCGGTAATTTTCTTTTAGTAGCATCATTGAGGGGACACTATGAATATTCGGAGGCATTAATACTGTAGAACCATTTTCCAATACCAAATGGATTTGTCCAGTAGTAGGGTCGACTTTTCTTTTATCCACACAAAGACAATTCAATTGATTCACCAAATCATGTTTGACTAAATATTGCAGAATCTCCTTTGAATGTTTACAATAATTACTATAATACAAAATATCCATTTTTACTTTTTGTATTATACCAGAAAATGGTTATATCATTTTTAACCCAATGATTTTATTTAGGCGGTTTCATCCAGATTGGAGTTCACGCACATAGAATACAATAATCTGGATTGGATGTAGAAGATAAAACTAAATGCAAGTGCATATAACATAGAGAATACTTCCATTAGTGATAGCCCGAATCCTTTCTTATTGATCATGTTAAACAATCCTCTTGCAGAAACAACAATTGCTAATATGAAAAATAGAAAGTTGATTACGGTGAACACGTAAAATAGAACACAATAACGTTTGTCCAAAGGACCGAAAAAGTAATCTTCAAGGGAATCCATTTTTGTCAGTATATATACCTATTAGAAATAAGTTTTTTCCTAAATCGTTTTGTTTAAGGTTAACCAAAATTACAGAGTCCAATATTAACGAAATGTAAAGATTTTATTTTATGATAATCACTACTATTGCTGTAGAAGGAACTGGTATTATTTTCATTCAAATGAAATAAATCATGTGTATCATCATCATTGTTCCTATTATTTTGTAAATATTGTAGGAAATCTTCTTTTGTAAACCATAATAGCTCCATCTCTAAATCTCTTTTACAGCCAATAAACAAAAAACGTTCCGATGGTGTTTGGCATTGAATTGAATCGAGTTTAAAAGTGTTGGGACAGATGTCTTCTAATGAAAATAATATACGTGTGCATTTATTATTGATGAACAAACTATTACTATCACACATACATATTCCTACTACAAACCCGTAGTGAATTAAATAATAAAAAGCTACATCCATTGCCCATTTTTGTTGTTCTATTGTATTTTTCCCTAAATATCCTGCAAAATAAGTATTCTTCCATTGATCATTTAGGAAAGGTGTGATTTTGGAATCTTTAGGAAGAATCCATTTTGCTAAATCTTTTTGATCCGACAAAATGGATTGAAAATGTTTTTGCTTTTCTGTTTTTGATTTTTTATACAATTCATCAAAAGAGATTTCTTTAGGCGTTTTTGTAGAAAGTGATTGGAGAGAACTCAATTGAGATTTCAATCCTTTAGGAGCTTTTCTCATTTTTGCCATTTGATGTAGTTGATGTATCATTTAGATTTTTTCCTAAAGTTAGTTTTATATTTTTACCCGAAAACAATAAAATACCCCCCCCCCCGGACGAATTGAATGGACCCTCGAAAGCTGTTTTAGGATCCCCCGACTTAGGGGATGTAATGATGTTATTTCTTGGGTATAACATCCCTAAAGTTCCTAGTCTCCCTCTTCTGTTCTCTCAAAAGAGTTTAGGCATTTTCCTTTTTTCATTTATCTAAAAAAGTTTTTCCTAAAGTTTTTCATTTTCTAATTTTTCTACAATTCATCTTTTGATTTCAAAAATCATTTAGCCATATTTCTCTCAAAAAAGTTTTTCCTAAAGTTTTCCATTTTCATTTTGATTTTCCAAAAACATTTAGCCATTTTCTAAAAAACATGAATGCTTTTATTTACGACCAACACCTTTTCGAAAGCAGTAGCGAGTCTGAATCAGAAAGCTATGACGCTTGTTACAGTAACAATCAGTCTGATAATGAACACGACCATGATGACGATGACGACGACGATGATGAATGTCAGGGGAGAAAATCCAAAATCGAAGACAAATATTACATTATTTATAACTACAGTAGTAAACATACTTATTACTGTAAAAAATGCGATTATTATTGCCACAAACATAGCACCATGTGCATGCACCAATCCATTAAGCATAATGAAACAGCGCTTTACGAGTGCAAACATTGTAAGGAAACGTTTCCAGTAAAGTCACAATTGCAACAACACATGAAAAATCATCATAACGAAAAGGGGTTCCCATGTATTAGCGGTGGTTGTGAACAAAAGTTCAAACAAAAATCATCCATGATGATTCATTACATGCGGCACCATATGCCAAAAAAGACTTTACTTTATCATATTGACAAAGATCCATTCTTCAAGAAACAAGTAGTATGCAATTCTTGCAACCAAAGGTTCACCAAAAATTCTATCATTTATCACGTTACCAAATGTTCTCCACTATCCCCATTTTCTCTCTAAATGTTTTGAATTTTCTTTTCTTCATCATCATCCAAAGAACCTAAACAAACCGAATACATCAATCTGGATTGGAAATACAGTAGAAAATATAAACACATTGCTATTAATGAATTGATGAAAAATATTGTTCCACGACGCTGAGTAAAACTGTAAAGAACCATACATACTGTTCCAATGAAAAATACAAACATAAAAATACTAATGACAAGAAAGAAATTGCAGTAATATGACTTTTCTAAAGGTCCAAATAAATACTTCATTAACGAATCCATCTTTTCTATTTTGTTGTCTCGAATTAAAAAAACTATATATACTTATGATTTATTTTATCGAGAGAAAAAAGATTAAATATGTTTTACTACTATAGTCATACAATAAAGAAACAATGGAGGAATCCACTGTATGGAAATTAATTGATGTATATTTCAAAGAGAATCCACAGGCTTTAGTAAGACATCACATCGATTCTTACAATCAATTCATAGAACATGATATTTTCCAAATTATGCGAGACATGAGTCCTCTTACAGTTCGATTAGGTATGGATAAAAATACGAGAGAATTCCAGACAAATTGCCATTTGTATTTCGGTGGGAAAGATGGGAAACGTGTCTATTTTGGAAAACCTGTCATATTTGACCCCGATAATAGTCATTATATGTTTCCCAATGAAGCCCGTTTACGAGATATGACATATGCAGTCACAATTCATTATGATATTGAAGTCGAATATACCCGCACTTTACAGGAAAATGAAGCTCCTACTGAAGTAGACGAAAATGGATACATTGTATTGACGTCCAATACAAAAGACGAGGATGAAAATGTAGCAGATGGTTCTTCTTTGACAGCTAACATAACTCCTTCTGAAATGGCTAAATTGAGAGAAAGTGCCAGTAAAAGTATTTTAAATAATGTTCAAACCGTAAAGATGGTTCTGGAAAAAGTATACTTGGGTAAATTTCCAGTGATGGTCCAATCGAATTTATGTATACTGAACAATACACCGCGACTTATGCGTTATGCTTTAGGAGAATGCAAAAACGACATTGGTGGTTATTTCATTATTGACGGAAAAGAAAAGGCCATCGTCCCCCAAGAGTCATTTGGAGACAACATGGTAAATGTATCCAAATCAACGGATGATAAATTTTTGTATTCATTGGACATGAAATCCATTAGTGAAAACATTTCCAAACCAAGAAGAACTCTCTCGATTCGTATCATAGCACCTACTACTGAATCCCCAAATTTGAATATTGGTGTATACATTCCCAATATGGGTGAAATTCCGATTCCACTTTTCATCGTATTTCGGGCCTTGGGTGTATTGACCGATAAAGACATTATTTCGTTTTGCACTTTGGCTCAACCCGAACGAACCCATCCATCTTTTTTACCTTATTTGGATGCTTGCATTCACGATGCTGCCTCGATCGTCACACAAGAAGAAGCCATTTATTATATTTCTCTTGCTGTAAAAAGTCGTTCTGAATGGCGTGCCAAACACATATTGGCTGATTTTTTCTTACCGCACATTGGAGAAGAAAACACTTTAGAAAAGGCATATTATTTAGGATACTTGACCAATCGGTTATTATCGGTGGCAGTAGGAATCGAACCTCCAACTGACCGTGATAGTTATAAGTATAAACGTGTCACGTTAATTGGTCCTTTATTGAAGAATCTAATGTCGGATTATTATCAACTACAACTAAAGTATATCCATTTACAAATCGAAACCATTCGGGTATACAATGAAAAGGCATATCGGGACATAGGTGTTCTACTGCATGAACGATTTGATGATATTTTCCAAAAGAGAATTGTAGAAGAAGGTATTCGAAAAGCCTTCAAGGGAAATTGGGGTGCCCATAGTCATACGAAAATAGTAGGTGTGTTACAGGACTTAAATCGTCTCTCTCACAATAGCATGTTAAACCATTTGCGAAAGACAAATTTACCAATGGATTCCAGTATGAAAATAGTAGCACCTCGTGTATTGCATGGTTCTCAATGGGGTATAATTGATCCCATTGATACCCCAGATGGTGGCAATGTTGGTTTACACAAACATTTGTCACTTTTCACTCACATTACAACATCTTTGTCTCGAGAACCTTTGATTCAATGGTTGAAAAAACACACACCCTTGGTTTCTCTCCAACAGTCCAATCCAATCCGTATGGGAAAATTCACAAAAGTATTTATCAATGGCCACTGGATAGGTGGAATTGCAGACCCTCATACATTTGTGAATACTGTAAAGTTACACCGTAGACATGGTTTGATTCCGATTACGATTAGTGTTATGATGGATTACGCCCGTAGAAGTATATTACTTTCTACAGATGGTGGGCGTCTATGCAGACCTATTTTTTACAAAGATGAAATGACACATGAATTCATTTTCCAAAATAGCCAACAATGGAATAAAATTTCATCCTTTTTATATGACAATAAAAATAAGAACCTATGGACTTCTATTGTATCTGGATTTCATCCAAAGAAGGTCGCCAATTTCAATCCATACAAAAACGACTTTTATGAATGGAACCAACTCTACGATTTAGACAAATCGGAAATCCAAACCAATAAAGCCTTGATGGAATATTTGGACACTCAAGAAACCGAGGGAACTTTGATTGCAATGCATAATCGTGAGATTGCGTCCAGTTTGATGAAACATACTCACTGTGAATTGCATCCATCTACTACCTACGGTATGATGTGCAATATGATTAATTTCATAGAACATAATCCAGCATCGCGTAATTCGTTTTCATGTGGCCAAAGTAAACAAGCCTGTTCTCTCTACAGTTCGAATTACCAATTGCGTATGGATAAAAGTGCACTCATAATAAATCAAGGTCAGATTCCCTTGGTGAAATCACGTTACTTGGAATACATTAACAATGAAGAAAGTCCATACGGTGAAAATGCAATGGTGGCCATCATGTGTTATACTGGATACAACGTAGAAGATGCAATATTAATCAACGAGGCTGCACTTCAACGTGGTTTATTTCGCACGACCTATTTCAATACCTACAGTAGTCATGAAGAAAAGGAAACCAAACATCAAGTTGTTATACGAGAGAAAACCTTTTCGAAAGTCATGTTTACGGATAATGTTTCTGCCCGAAGAATCGACCCTGATTTCGACTACAGTTATTTAGATGACAATGGATTGATTCAAGAAAATACGGAAGTTCATGATAAAATGGTATTGATTGGTCAAACAGAAACAGTAGATGATAAGGGGAATTTGAGAGACGCATCCATACTGCCTAAAAAAGGTCAAATGGGATATGTAGACAAGGTGTTTATGACAGAGGGTGAAGAGGGACAACGAATTGCAAAAGTGCGTATTCGCCATGAGCGTATACCAGCCATGGGTGATAAATTCGCATCTCGTGCTGGACAAAAAGGAACCATCGGTATGGTTATACCAGAGGCCAATATGCCATTTACTAAAGATGGTGTTCGACCAGATATGATCATCAACCCTCATGCATTGCCATCTCGAATGACCATTGGACAAATGGTAGAATCGATTATTGGAAAAGCATGTGCCATGAAAGGAGCATTCGGTGATTGCACTGCATTTAGTGACAATAAAAACAAAATCGCCGCATTTGGTGAATTATTAGCCAAGCAGAAATTTCATTCATCGGGCGATGAGATTCTATACAATGGTATGAATGGCAAACAAATCGAAGCTTCTATTTTCATTGGTCCAACCTATTACATGCGTTTGAAACATATGGTCAAGGATAAAATCAACTATCGCGCACGAGGTCCCATTACCAAACTGACACGCCAACCAGTAAGTGGTCGTGCAAATGATGGAGGTTTACGTATAGGAGAAATGGAACGTGATGCAGTAATATCGCATGGAATGTCACATTTTCTACAAGAATCCATGATGGAAAGAGCGGATTCGTATCAATTGGCCGTATGCAACAATACAGGAATGGTATCTATCTACAATCCAAATCGTGACTTGATGTTAAGTCCTGCGGCCGATGGACCAATTCAATATGGTGGGTCTTTACATCAAAATGGACAAATGGAAGTGAGACAAATGAGTAAATATGGCCGTAGTTTCAGTATAGTGAATGTTCCTTATGCAATGAAGTTATTAATGCAGGAATTGCAAGCAATACAGGTGCAAATGCGTATTATTACAGAAGACAATGTTAATCAAATCCATAATATGAATTTCTCTCATAACTTGAAATTACTAACTAAAGATGAACATGCAGATATACAAGTCATTATGGAAAAGCTCCGTCCTAAAAATAAAATGAATAAAGAAAAACGTTTGGACAGTGAAGATATTAAAGAACTCTTACAAAAACCAGCAGTAGAAGATGATGAGAATGAGAATGAAAATGATGAAGAAAATATTGCAACAGAAGATACCAATTCTACTGCACCAATAGATACAGATACATCCGTTGAAAAACAACCAGTCGGTCCTTCAACACCAAGTATGTCTCCTCCAAAGCCAGAAGTGGAATTATTTGAAAATGAAGTATTACGCGAGTCCAGTAAATATCCAGGTCGGTATTACGTTTACAATGAAAAAACAGGTAAGACCATTTGGATATTGGAAAATAATCAACGATCAGACCAACAAGGTGGTGGAAATGCAGTAGAAGAATATCGACATCAAGAGACACCTTTCCCATATTATCCATTGAATTCCGAAGTATTGCTCCGAAACTGTCCCGATAAACCAGATCGCATTTGGACGATTAGTGACATTGGCCAAAATCAATACACCATTTCTACAAATGATTTAGACAACAATTTATCTTTACGTGATTCCATTCGTGTGGTCTCTCCAGAAGACATTTATTCGAACAATCCCATGTTTGCAAACCCGATGATGGGAGCAGTAGAACCCGATTATCCACCACCCCCATCGATATATGATACAATCGAAGAACAGCAGCAACAGCCATACACGAATGCAACTGAACAACCCAATATCAATTTCAACCCAGTAATCAAGGTCTTTAATCATGGTAATGATATGTCTATTGCAGATAAACAAAGTAATACGGAGGACGATTTTATAAACCCGAACCCGAATATAATCCAACAACCCACACAAGATGACAATATAGAAGAAGTGACTCCACCATCTTCTACAATTGCCCCTCCCATTGATTTCAACCATCTTATTATCAAGAAAAACCCATAAGAGGCCCTACTGGCCCAATATGAGACAAGGGGTTACAAAAAAATTGAAATTAAAATATTAATATAGAAGGAATTGTATCTATTCATATACTATACATACAATGAGTGCTCACAATAAAATTGTTCAAATATACAAATCCCGTTTGAATATCTTATCCATTTTGGAATCTACATATGGCTATGATATTTCGGACTACAGTGGATTTACATTCAACGAAGTAGATGCGATGTATCAAAATGACCAATTGGACATGTTACTGACGGATAAAATGGTAGAAGATAAAAAAGAACCAACCCAGAAAACCTATATCAAATACCATATCAATAATGCGTTGAATGACCAATTATTGAGAACTATGGTGGATGATTTATATGAATTTAGTGATACATTAGGCGATGATGATTGCCTTTTCATTGTTTACGATGGTGAACCCAATGATTCATTAGTTCAATCCATAACACAATGGTATAACAACAGTAAGAAGTTCATTATTGTCTACAATATAAAACGTTTGCAATTCAATATATTGGAACATAGTTTGGTCCCCAAGGTAAGTATATTGGAGCCGTCAGAGGTTGAAGACTTCAAAAAGAAATATAATGTAACAACAGTAAAAGACATGCCGGAAATATCACGATTTGATCCACAAGCACAGGCAATCTGTCTACGACCAGGACAAGTGTGTAAATTCATCCGAAATAGTCCAACATCATTGGAAACCCCATATTATCGTATATGTGTATAAATTTCTAAAAAAAAATTGAAAGTAGATTTCGTTTGTATAGGAAAAACTATACAAACGAAACTTTTTTGTTAACAGTAGAGAATTAAAAAACGAATATCAAAGTAGCATGTATATTAATCATCGTGGTTTAGTGATTCCAAAATCTTCGATTTCCAAAGAAGAAGTCGCCAAAATAAAGGAAGAACTAACACTGACCCCCAAAAAGAATCATGTGATGATGACAGCAGTAGAAGATAAACCTGTATTAGTATTCCGTGAAAACGAAAAGAAACTCTATGTTCCTCGATTTTACGGATTACCGAAATATGAGTCTTCTACTGAAATCATGAATAAAATCCCATCTGGTGACACGATTCATACACCCTTTGCCAATGAACTACGTGATTATCAAAAGCACATAGTAGGTGTCTATTTTGACCATGTAAAATCAGGTTCTGGTGGTGCTATATTAGAAGTGCCATGTGGGCGGGGAAAATGTCTGGGAATCAATACACCTATACTGATGCATGATGGAACAATCAAAAAGGTCCAACATGTAATGGTAGGAGATAAGTTGATGGGTGATGACAGTTCACCCCGTGAAGTATTGTCATTGGCCCGTGGGCGTGAAAAAATGTATAAAATAACATCATTAGAAGACGACGAAAGCTACATTGCAAATGAAAGTCATATTTTGTCACTACAATATCGTAACTATATGGGCAACGAAAACAAAACACAAACAGTAGATATAAGTATTTCCCAATTTCTAAAGCTACCAGAAAAAATACAAAATGATTTCTACGGCTATCGTGTTGCAGTCGATTTCGAACAAGAACAACATATTCCTATTGATCCATATGATATGGGCATAATGCTTGGGAAAAAAAGTGACAAAATGAGTCCTATCTTTTCTCCCCGGTCAATGCTGGATATTCCTCACGGTTCCATGATAGACAATCCGATTTGTTCTGCTCCTTATGATATGGATGATGAACTCCCCAGAAGAATCCCATTTATATATAAAATCAATTCTCGAGAAAATCGCCTAAATCTTTTGGCGGGCATAGTAGAATCGGAATGTGCATGTTTAAAAGCAAACCGGTTTATTATTACCCATACCAATACGGACTTCATAGATGATGTAATCTTTGTGGCCAGGTCTCTAGGTATTAGTGCTAAACGCTTTTGTAATATAGAAAAAAACATCAACGGATGTTCCTTGTATGGAACACCTATATCGTCAATTCCAGTTGAAAATAGTCCAAATGCGGCAACATACCGTAAGAAAATATTGAGTAACTTGTTTTACCGTTTTACCATAACACCATTAGAAGAGGATAAATATTATGGATTCGAAATTGATGGAAATCGTCGATTTGTGTTGGGTGATTTTACGGTAACCCATAATACAATCATGGCATTGAATATTTCGAGTGTATTGCAAAAGAAGACTCTCATTTTGGTCCACAAAGAATTCTTGATGAATCAATGGATAGAAAGGATCCGGGATTTCGTTCCATCGGCCAGAGTCGGTAAAATCCAAGCATCGACATTTGACATTGACAATAAAGATATTGTAATTGGGATGATCCAAACTATGTATAAAGCAGAATATCCGTCCAATACGTTCAGTTCATTTGGACTGACTATAATAGATGAAGTTCATCGTATAGGTTCGGAAGAGTTTTCCAAAACATTGTTCAAAATCAGCACACCCTATATGCTGGGTATATCTGCTACTGTAGATAGAAAGGATGGATTGACTGATATATTATACATGTTTATTGGACCGAAAATATATCACGAAGAGCGTAAAGAGAGTTCTACAGTAGAAGTGCGTGCGATTATGTATGACCATCAACATGAAAGTTACTGCACCGAAGAGTTTGATTTCCGAGGCAAGATCAAATACAGCACAATGGTAAGTAAAATTAGTGGCTTCCCACCACGACAACGATTTTTGGTAAAAATATTGGAAGATTTAGTAAAAGAAAATGATGAAAAGCAAATCATGGTATTGTCACATAAGCGGGATTTATTGGACTACTTGGAGAAAAGCATCAAAGAAAAAGGGTTTGCTACATGTGGACAATATGTGGGAGGAATGAAACAGTCTTTACTGGTGGAAAGTGAATCGAAACATATTGTCTTGGCAACATATGCAATGGCAGCCGAGGCATTGGATATAAAAACGCTAAATACATTGGTGATGGTATCTCCGAAGACGGATATAATACAAAGTGTAGGACGTATATTACGAACAGAAGGAGCAGGTAAAATTATAGTAGATGTAGTAGATAGTCACGATGTGTTTCAAAATCAGTGGCGAAAACGAAAGACCTTTTATCGTAAATCGCAATATATAATAAAGCAAGTCGAATTATCTGAATATAAGAATATGACAAATGAACAACAGTTTAAAGTGACATTTGATCCTACAGTCAAAAGCACAAGAAGTAAAAAAAATAAGAAAAGTCAAATCGATTCCGATGAAGAATGCACTGAATCAGTTTATCCCTTTTAGGGGGGATACATCCCCCCATACCCCCTGCTCCGCGTTTTATATCGATATATTTTGTCCCATTTTAATCCAACTTGATTCATTAAATTAAAATATTTTTTAACGAAAAAAGCAGAAAATACCATTACATTTATGTCGATTACATGGACATTTTGATTTTTTGGTTTTCTTCGCTTTCTTGGCTTTAGTATTTCCTTTTGAAGACTTTCTTTTTTTTTTGGTATTGGCCGCCTTCGATTGTTTTTTGGAACCTTTTTTCGCCACTGCTTTTTTGGCTCTCTTCTTTTTTGTTCCAGCGCCTTTTTGATGGAACATTCCGACTTGATTCATAATATTTGGTGCGGTCATTGTGCTCATAATATTTTCTTTTATTATGTATTACCGATACATTTTCTTTACGTCTACTACTGTCATTTTTTTCGTATAACATAGATTGGACAATAGGAATACGTTGCTTGTTTTCTTCTCTAGTGGGGACCATTTCAAGAGGAATCCATTTTTTGAATTTCATATTAAATCGACAACGCATAATGACCATTTTGCCTAAATCCACGAATTTATCTTCTCGTAAATCATAAAAATCATCTTCGTCGTCACTTTCTTCGATTTTATCTAAACAAGTATTTTCGGGAATATTTCGAAAAATAGAATTCATGAATTTACTGGTTTTCAAATCAATAATAAGAGGATGGTCAACAATGGCCATATTTTGGTCATATAAGTAATACAAATCATGACCTACATCTACAGTCACCCAAAAGTGAACAGTAGAACGGAATATTGGACCACGATAATAAAAGTTCCAACCAGGGATTTGTTTTTTCGAAATGGACCAAACACTGGCGGTTGTTTGTTTTTGGTCTTCTGCAAATGTCATACCTGCGAAATTCAATTGGTTCCATGCTTGTTTCGGTTGTCGGTAATTATAGGCAGGAAGAACAGTAGAAGAACTACGAAGTTGTATATGGCGTATATTGTATCCACATTTTTGTTGCCAGTGGTCTGGAACAGTAAGACTATTTTGATAGTCCCACATAACAATACTGTGAATACTAAACTGGTCTTGCACCAATGCAGTATGAGAGTTGAGTTGTGTAAAGAAATCACGAAAAGCTTCGTATTTCCTTTTGAATGGTAAAATAAATGGATTGCCAAAATCATATCCTTTGTATTGGAAAATATCATCAGCAATGAAAGATTTACATCCTTCGTAATCTTCTTCGCCATCGACAACATAACCTGAAAGGATGGTGCCCAATGCAAATGAATCGGGAAACTGTAATTTGTCTAAGCGAAATACATAATCTTGTAGTTTTTGCTGTCGTCCTAATTCTACAATATAAGCTATTTTGTTTTCGTTTTCATATGTGAACCATAAGAAGCCACGTTTTCCATTTGGAATTGCCACTACAGTATCATACACTTCATCAATAGTTTGATTATGAAGTGTATTTTCATAGCAAGGTTTTACAAAAGAAGGAAACCGATTCAAATGTTCTTTATTGATCAAACTTTTCCCAGTAGTCATATTTGAATCAATCGAATTTGAATCACTACTTGAGTAACTTATCTTGCCAGAAGCCATGATGTATATATATTCTACAGTAAAATCAAATATAGTGTTTATGTTGTTTTAAGATGAGTGTTTGAGTTTAGTATTTCAATTTTTTCCTTACTTGGGCGAGCGTAGCGAGCCCATAGGTAGAAATCCTGTATAGGGCTCGCTTCGCTCGCCCAGGAGGGGGAACCTCGCTACATTTGCCATTTCGTGGAACGGAGGGGGGGTATGGGGGAACCTCCTACATTTGCCATTTCGTGGAACGGAGGGGGGTATGGGGGAACCTTTAGGTTCCCCCACAACCAAGGTCCTCCACAAAATCAAACAGGTCTTCCTCCATACTCTTGTGGTCCTCTTGTTCTTGTTGCAATTCAACTACTAAATTACGATATTTTTCAACTTGTGTATAATATAGATTCTTCTCTACAGGTTTTGTGTATTGAGCACGTAAATAATCATATGTATAATGACCACCAATTATAATTGCTATACAGAAACATAATTGTAAAATAAAATAGAGTAGGCTGTTCATATAGTAATAGAAATATACTATTCAAAATATACTTAAACGCAACTGGTAGTATACTTATAACTATATTATTCTTTGTCCGATGACTTATTTTGTGTTAATCGATAAATACGGAAAAGTAACTGAAAAGAATTTTAAGCAATACGATGAGGCTAAATTGTATAGTAAAGCCGGGTTCAAAAAAGATAAAGATTTTGAATTATTGCATGTTTGGAAATCCGTGGAAGTGGACAACCGAGTATTTAGTCAAATCAAGATGTTTGGTAAATTACGAGGTAACGCTGGTATGGAAAACAAATACGAATTTCCTCCACCCATGGACACAAAGTTGTGCTTTGGAGCGATTGTTTTAGTCCATAAAACCGATAACGATGAACCTATGGATTTGCGTAAAGAAGATTGGTTGAAACTATACGATCATCTATATGGTGGATTTGAAGATACCAACCAGGAAGACGAGGAAGAGGAAGAGGAAGAGGAAGAGGAAGAAATCGAAGCAGAACAATTGACTAAACAGGGTTACAAAAAGGATGATTTTGTAGTAGATGACGATGAAGAAGAGGAAGATGGAGAGTTCGAATATGAATCGGAATTATCAGAAGATGACTATTTTGACTAATGTGAAAAAATTGAAAAAAGATTAAATACATCATTCTACAATAACTTAAATCGAAAAACAGTAGAAACTGTAGAAAAAATATGTCTTTGTTTGTCCAATCCGAACCATCCATATTTAGGAAAAATATTGGGAATTATTTTGCTAAAGTTTTTGAAAATGAAAAGTTGGGGAAAAATATTGAAGTAGGAATTTACAATTATTCAATCCAAGAGGCGAGCTTTAGGCAAATTATTAAAAAATGGAATAATCCTGAATTTTGCGACATATATGCTGCGCGATTCAAAACTATCATGTATAATATTCAAAAAAATAAAGACTTTAAAGAACAAATCGCTCAAAATCAAATATCACCTCTACAGCTCACTCACTTAACTCATCAGGAAATCGATCCTGAGCATTGGAAATCCAAAATCGAAATGAAAATCAAAAGAGACCGTTCTCGATTTTCAACCAACATAGAGGCATCTACTGATATGTTTCAGTGCCGTAAATGTAAATCGAAAAAATGCACCTATTATGAGATGCAAACCCGAAGTGCGGATGAACCTGCTACTATTTTCATCACTTGTTTAGATTGTGGTAAGAACTGGAAGAACTAAGACTCTAAGTCCGAAAAGAACAGAAGCATTCTTTTGCTTTTTTTAAACAGTAAAAAAATAACGATTTTCTACTGTTTGCTTTTGTTAATAACTTAAGAAATCACTTCTAAATCTTGAAGTTTCCAATATTCGACTCCTTGGTTGGGTAATGGACGTGCTATAATAAATGGTATTAGTTTTTTTTCGAATTCTTGTATGGCAATCGTGCGGCCATGTATAATGTTTTCATCTAAATCCTTGATAAATGGCGGTGCTCCTCTTTCTATTTGTTCTGCTCGGGTTCCAATTACTCTTGCCTTCTCGTATTTAGTCAAAAAGGGTGCAGTAGTATGAAATGGATCTACTATTATTCCTTCTTCATTACGCACGACTTTAGATAATACTTTGATTTCATCCATATTGGCACTTCGAATTTCTGGGTGTTTTTCCTCTAAATCCTCCAATACAGAATAGTTCTCGAATTTTTGGTAGAGGTCATCTTCATCTTCTTCATCTTCTTCATTCAAAACAGAGTTTTCTTCTTCGTCATATAATGGTTCTGTTTCTGGGTCGAACTCATCTTCGTCCAAAGGTTCTTTAGACATTTTGGGTTTTCTTTTGGCCTTCTTTTTTGTTTTTGTTAATTGTTCTGCTGTAGATTCATCGTCTTCATTATCACCATCGTCATCTTCCTCGTCTTCTTCCTCTTCGTCATTATCCTCTTCTTCCTCTTCCTCATCGTCTTCTTCATTATCTTCATCTTCTTCATTTTCCTCTTCATTTTCTTCTTCATAATCCGATTCCTCTGCATCAGAATATTCAGAGTCATTTATTTCGGCCTTTTCTTCAAGTTCTTTTGGTGACATCGTTGGTAGTAATTGTATAAAAAATAGCTATATATTAGTTTATTCTTTTATTTCTTTCTGTTTTTTTATTTTCAATTTTTTTTCATTTCCTCATTTTCTCATTTTCTCATTTCCTCATTTTCTCATTTTCTCATTTTCTCATTTTCTCTATTTGGGCTCCCATCGTGGAACAGGGGGGTAGGGGGATATATCCCCCTTGGGGATATATTCCCCCACTTTAGTGGGTCTTCCATAAATGGTCACAAGCAGTGCACATATACAAATGCTTCATATTCACATGGTCATATCGTATGTATACTGCATCCGTCGTATTGTTTTTTTGTTCTACTGCATTGGTTTTATTGCTTTTACATTCATCATTTGGGCATGGTATATGAATATGGGGTAACGTAGGATCATATTTCGTATATTTATTTACAATTTGTTCATAATTCGTATTTGTATTCGTATTGTCGTATTGAATATTCAATACACATGACCCACCTATATTGTCCTCTTGATTTCCACATACTCTACAGTAGTAGACTAATAGTTCTTCTTCATCTTCCGTTAATTTATGATAATATTTATTGTCACAGATTTTACAAAATTGAATTTGTTGAGCACTCATTGTTATACAATATAAAAATACTTTTTAAGTTTACTTTATAATTCGGTTTAAGTATATTTCTCGATTTCAATTTTTCACAAAACTGGCGGACTTAATTTAACCCTTTTTAGCTAAATACCAAGTAGACTCTTTAGCAGAAAAAATTGAATAAAATAGTTCCGTAAATCTTACTTGCAAATAATATAAAAACATCTATACTGTATATCATATAATCAATCCATCTATAAAATGAATTTCGACAAATTCATCGATAGGTGTGTAGTAGAAAAAGGTGACCAGACAACCGAAATTACACACCAACAATTTGGAAAGTATGTCAAAAGAAATTTAGCAATAAAAGAGGATGATTATGACCAGTTTACTAAGCTTTACTACAATGATATTCTAAAACATAACAAATCGCATAATATTATAGAACGACAGCTCAATTCAAAACAAAAAGACAAAGGATTCAACCTCTTTGATTTTGACCTTCATTTTCCACCTGATTATACAACTCGTCAATATACCACTAAACACATTGATACGTTAATCCAATTCGTTCTACAGCAATACGTTGAATTATTTGAACTCGATGATGATTACAAATTTCCAGTTGTTTTACTCGAAAAACCAGCTCCACGTGTCGTCACACGAAATAGTGGAACCATTGTCAAAGACGGATTCCATCTCATGTTTTGTGTAAGAATGGACCCATATATTCTACTACATTTACGTAATAAAGTAATCGATTATTTGAAGAAGGAATGGGACGACTTACCAGTGACCAATAGTTTCGAAGACATTGTAGACAAGGCCATTCCTGATGGAGCCAATGGTTGGCTTGCGCCGAATTCAAAAAAAGAAGACGAACCTACGTTCTATACGATTACCAAGGCATTTTATGCATCGTTCGACAATGATACGGGTTCGTTCGATTTGAATACATTAGTATCAGACCCCAAGAATGCATCTGAACTAAAACTCTTCTACAGTCAACATTACAAAAGTCTATTTATTCGAAATAAATCGGTTTTGGAATTCGAATTATTAACTGATTATGGTGCGGAAATACAAAATGAATTAGAAAACAGTAGAAACAACCATTCTTCTTCTCGTAGTCCAACCACAGGCAATAACTTAGCATTTGGCGGAGATGAAACATGGCAGATTCCATTGGATGCAATACGGATGATTCGTAATCCAGACGATTTGTCTACTGTTTTAGACGGGTTCTTGAACAATATACCGATTAGCAAAAATATGTTCAAAACTATCTACGAATACATTGACAGTTTACCTGAATCCTATTACGGTCCAGGGTCTTACAATAAATGGATAAAAGTGGGTTTGGTTTTGTATAATACTTCTCGATATTTGCACATAATTTGGCTTTATTTTAGTGCCAAGTCCAGTTCATTTGATTGGTCCACTGATGTAGATGGATTATGTGACCATTGGGAAAAGTGGAATCGAGATATATCTTCACGAGGTGAAAAAGTGTCACATGCTTCTTTGATGTATTGGTGTAAAACCGAGAACCCAGAAGAATATTTGAAAATTCGCAATCGCTCCATTGACCATTCTATTGATCAATCGTTTCACGGACTCAGTGTTCAACAATTGAATGCAAACGGTAAACATAAAGGGAGCACAGATGTCGATATTGCGAAAATATTGTATCTGATGTATCAAGGTAAATTTGTTTCCAGTAGCATAAAATCGAACGAATGGTATACAATAGAAGAACATTATTGGAAGAAAGACGATAGTGGCACATCCTTACGAAAAGCCATTTCAAGTGAACTTCGGGAAATATACCATAACAAACGTATTTCAAAGTTACAAGGTGCAATGCAAATTAAGAAGGACGACGGGACGGTCAATCAAGAAAGCGATGATTATCAATTGGCAATGGCACAGGCTAATTTTGTAGGTCAAATTGCAGACCGTTTAGGTAGTTCAAAAGATAAGGATCATGTTTTACGTGAAGCAAAAGAACAGTTTTATGATTCTGAATTTACGAGAAAATTAGACCAACATAGACATTTGATATGCTTTTTAAATGGTGTTTTCGATTTCAATACTCAAGAATTTCGTCCAGGTCGTCCAGATGATTACATTTCCAAATGCACACAATGGGAATATAGACCTGTAGATAGAGTTAAAGATGCAGAAACGATCAAAGAAATCGAATTATATTTACATCAACTCTTTCCGAACCAACAAGTATATGATTATATGTGGAACCATTTGGCCGCAATGTTAACTGGTTGGTCTAACAAAGTCCAAGGTCTCCATTATTATATTGGTTGTGGTTCAAACGGTAAATCCTTATTTATTAACTTCATTGAATTACTATTTGGAGATTATGCAGTAAGTCTGGACGCCAATTTCTTTACCAGCTCAAGAACCAGTAGAGGAAATGCCACTCCCGATTTAGCCAAGTTACCAGGTGCACGTGTTTCCATTACATTGGAACCAACAGAAGCAGGCAAACCTGTTGTATTGACTGAGGGACCAATGAAACAACTTACATCAGGATGTGATCGTATTGCATATAGAGGATTATACAAGGACGAGGACCATTTCATTCCACAGGCACATGCTATTATTTGTGCCAATGATTACTTGGCCGTTCGTTCTGGAGATGATGGAACTTGGAGAAGAATCAATGTAGTTCCATTTGAATCTTGCTTTACTACAAAACCAGTGAACAACGACCCTGATAAACCATACCAATATAAAGTCGATGTTAAGATTCAAGAAAAGTTCCGTAAATGGGCACCAGTCATGTTGGGACTATTGGTTGAAATTACATGCAAACAAATGGGTGTCGTGCCTATGAATGATGTGATTCGCAAACATAGTCAAGCTTATCGTAGAAGAGAGGACCATGTAGCTACATTCATTGAGGACCACTTTGAGGCATGTGAAGTCAATGTTGACCAGAGATTACAGAAGTCCGTTGTCCAACGATTATTTGTGGAATGGTATATCAAGGAATATGGCGATAAGCCTGGAAACAAAGTCCAAGTGGTCTACGATACCATGTCCAAACGTTTTGGTGAATTGAAGAAACATCCTTACCCTGGATGGGATGGAGTAAGACAACTCCGATTGTATGCAGATGATCCAACAACAGATATGGACGACGATGATGATTGAATAAATTCCACACAAAAAATGATTTAAATAGTAGATAGTAGATAGTAAATATAATAATAAACATGACAATTCATACTGTAGGAGATAGCCATTCAGAAAACGGATGGGACCATTCTATTGTGAAACATCACTTGGGACCTATATTGTGTTATTCATTTGGAAGAGAAAAATTGGCTCGTTGTAATATTAGTAATTTTAATAATCTTAAAGAAAATGACTCTATTATTTTTTGTTTCGGGGAAATCGACTGTAGATGTCATATATATAAACATGTATCGGATGGAAAGTCCTATCAATCTATTATTGAAAATATAGTAGACAATTATGTAGATGCGATTCAAACCAATATTGACCAATGCAAGGTTTCCTTGAAGCATGTTTGTATTTATAATGTCGTCCCTCCAACTCAGAAACATAACACAATAGAAGACCCTCATTATCCTTACTGTGGTAGTGATGAAGAACGAAAGAGTTATATTCTGTATTTTAATCAATGTTTACAACAAAAATGTGTGGAGAAAAAATGGGTATTTTTTGATATATATCATTTTTATACTGATAGTAATGGATTTTTACTAAAGAATATGAGTGATACAAAAGTGCATATTGGTGATGGTCGCCATTTGAAAGAGTTTATAGATACTCATCTACTGTAAAAATATATACTGAAAAACCAAACTATAATTATTATTATTATGGTTTGTTGAAAACGTGGAGGGCGAACGAAGTGAGCCCACGCCTATAAGCATCTTATAAGCATTACGAGGGGATACCTATATGGGCTCACTTCGTTCGCCTCATCCATGAAAACATTGCGTTGGATACCTATATGGGCTCACTTCGTTCGCCCACATCCCTATAAACATTACGTGGAACGGAGGGAGTATGAGGGAACCTTTAGGTTCCCTCACGTGGAACGGAG